>OHAC01000846.1_pt1 | contig 30324 bp, 29 predicted proteins | sample 1577051 | NCBI WGS metagenome assembly OHAC01 (sample SAMEA3541499, study PRJEB24748) | human gut metagenome | biome: human gut; feature: human-associated habitat; material: faeces | place: China | collected 2012 | reverse complement strand
ATGTCTACCTTATTACCACTGAATGTGACCTGAACGCCGAACTCATCAACAGCGGTCTGGAACGCTTTGTCGGCGACCGCTTCACGCGGGCATCGTTCGGCAAGCCGCGATTTGATGTCCGCCTCCCGCTGATGGATCAATTCTGAGGTGCACCCATGAAAGAATACAAAGTTTGGGCGTTTGCCCGCAGCGCCGCACCGAACCTGCCCGCATTGGAAGAACAGCTTGCCGATGTCATGCGCGAAGCCGACAGGCGCGGCTACATCATTGTGAATTCCTGCATGGAGCAGAAATACGGCACCGAATTTTGGCGTCCGGCCTTGTTCGCCATGCTTACTGCTGTGCAGCAGGGGCGTGTCAACGCCATCATGGTGCAGAGCCTTGACCGGTTGAGCCACGACATTACAACCTTGTACCGCATCCTGCGCTTTCTGCAAAATTACGGTGCAGTGCTGATTACGACCGAAACCAATCTACAATATGAACTCTATCTGACAGGGTTGGAGAGTCGCATCCTGGCTCGTACCGCGCGAACCGGAAAAAGAGTGCCGTGGGAGGTGGCTGTCGATGCAAATTGACCCGTTTCCCGTAAGACTGGAACAGGAGCTGAAATATGCACTGGCCTATGCCGCGCTGGTATCCGCTGCCGCAAACGGAAGATTGCCTAGGGACATCTGCCAGCGCACGAATGTTGGTTATGCCCGGAAATGCGGCGTTTTGCGCCGAGAAGTTTAGTGGTTCTCGTGAATAGCTTTTGACCTGCCTTTCGAGTATGTTGTATGTGATAAAAAGAATGTCACAGCGTCAAATGCAAAGGAGAAAGTCATGCCACAAATAGCAGATAGAAAATCCATGGCGCGTTACATCTGTGTGGATAAAGGTGCAACCCACCCTGCATTGCAACGTGAAGAATTACCTAAACATATGGCGATTTATGCTGACTATGGCGTTACGGGTACGGATCTGCGCCAACGCCCGGAACTCAACCGATTGCTGACTGACTGCCGTGCAGGACGTGTCAACTGCATTGTGGTGCAGTCAACGACACATCTTGCCCGCCGTACAGCAGACCTGCTGACAATCCTGCAAGAATTGCAGAGCCTTGGTATAACAACTGATTTTGAAAAAGAGCGCTTCTCCACCAATTCTCCTACAGGGAAAAAGATACTGGACACACTTCGCGCAATGAGTGCAAGCATTTAGGAGAACTCTCATGCCACAAGTCCAAGTTATCCAGCCAATCCAGCAACAACCGAAGCGTCTGCGCGTGGCGGCCTATGCCCGCGTCAGCAGCGATTCCGAGGATCAGCTAAACTCGCTGGCCGTGCAGGTGGATTACTACACCCACTTGATACAGGAAAACCCCAACTGGGAGTTCGCTGGAATTTACACTGATGAGGGTATCACCGGCACCAGCACGAAGCGTCGTGAGCAGTTCAACCGCCTGATGGACGACTGCCGTGCCGGACTGATTGACCGTGTGCTGGTTAAGTCGGCATCCCGCTTTGCCCGCAACACGGCGGATGCACTGTCATCGGTTCGTGAACTGAAAAGCCTTGGTGTGACGGTAGCCTTTGAAAAAGAGGGCTTCGATACCGAGACCTCCAACGGTGAAATGCTACTGAGTATAATCTGCGCCGTAGCACAGGAAGAATCGCTGTCCATCTCACAGAATATGAAGTGGGGAATACACAAACGGATGCGTACGGGTAACTATATCACCAACGCTACACCGTTTGGGTACACGCAAATCAATCACCAGCTCGTGCCAGAAAAAAATAACGCAATGATTGTCAACGATATTTTCAAAAGTTACCTGTCTGGAATGAGCATAAATGAAATTGCTGAGCATTTAAATACAATATATCCAAAAGAAAATAGCAAATGGAATCCCCGAACGATTCATGCAATCCTGCGTAATGAGAAATATATTGGAGACAGCTTGTACCAAAAAACCTACACAACGGATTCACTCCCATTGAAAAGGTATCTTAATACCGGTCAGCGCTCAAAATACTATGCGATGGAAACGCATGAAGGTATAATTTCTAAGACCGATTACGAAAAGGTACAGAACCTACTTGCAAAGAAAAGCATTACAGGGGAGATTGATAGAACTTGTGTATTTTCAAAGAAAATCTACTGCTCAATATGCGGCGCTATATGCTCTAGAAAAGGGCCGCCCACGCAAGGATTTGTATGGTGCTGCCGAACGCATTTGCAATCGAAAGCTCTTTGCCTACTCAAATCAATCCGTGAGGATGAACTCCAACAGGCGTTTTTGTCAATCTATAATCGACTGCAATGTAATCAGAAAACGATTCTGGAACCACTTGTGGATGACCTGCTTGGGTTACGGCATTTGCAAGAACAAAAATATAAAAAACGCCTTGCACTTGGAGAAGATATTCAGCATCTTGCAAAACAGAAACACAATCTTACCAGAATCCATACACTAGGTTATATTGAGGAACCACAATTTATAGAGCGAAGTGCAGCCATTGAGCAGCAAATCAGGGAAAGGAAACAACAGCTTTCACGAAATGATATGTCTAACACATCGGAAAAAATTCTACAAAAAACAAGACTCATCCAGAAGAAACTTTCCAGTACACCGCCGCTGGAATTATTTGACGAGTCTGTCTTTAAAGAGCTTGTGAAAAAAGTGCTGATCAGCAATACGGCAATCCAATTCGAACTCATCAATGGCATGAAGTTATCAGAAAGCCGTGCAGCCACATGAAGAACAGGTACATTCCTTTCGGCTATCAGATTCAAAATGGAGATTCAGTCATCAACACGGAACAAGCCGCAACTGTACAACACATATTCTATGCGTATACCGAAGGACAGAGTTTTAAGGAAATTGCAGAATACTTGACCACAAGTGGCACAGCCTATCACTTTTCAGATAATAGCTGGAACAAAAATATCGTTGCCCGCATACTTGCAAATGAGATTTACTGTGGAGCCAAAGGATACCCAGCCATTATTTCAAAAGAAGTTTACAGCCAAGCTGCCAGCATCCGAAGCAATAAAACCGTAACATATTCAGCAGTGCTAAAACCATTTCGAAGCGATATGCAGTGTGCCTGCTGCGGTGAGCGCCTATACTGGCGACCTAGAACCCAACAATGGACTTGCCGACAGTGCGGAATGTGGTCAAAGCCGATGCAACCTGAAAACATGGCACAACAAATCGTGGATAGGTTATACCAAATCCAACAGCACCCGGAAATAATCCACAATCCAAAGGAACAATGCAACACCCGGTCAATAGAAGTTGCTCAGCTGGATCATGAGATTCACACAGCCCTTGCATTACCAGAGTTGGATGCAGATGCAATCATCGACAAAATTCTGCGCCGAGCAGAACTGCAATTTAATTACTGCGCAGCAGGGGATGACGATCCGACAACAATGCAAATCAAGCGCGCCTGCAAAGAATTCAAACCCACAGATACATTTCCAGAATCATTCTACAGCTCCATCGTCAGCAAAATCATCTTACACCTCGATACACATATCGACATCAAACTGCGAAACGGACAGACATTATAATAAGGAAGAGCACCATGAGCAACGCAAGAATCATCGAAATTCCAGCCACTAGACAGATACGCAGTGGGAAAAACAACACCATGCGAAAAATGCGAGTGGCGGCCTACTGCCGCGTCAGCACCGAGGAAGAAGAACAACAGGGAAGTTTTGAAACGCAGAAACTGTACTACACTGAGAAAATCAACTCAACCTCAGAATGGGAACTGGCCGGGATTTATGCCGACGACGGTATCTCCGGCATCCATACAAAAAAGCGTGACGGATTTAACCAGATGATTCAAGACTGCAAAAAGAAGAAAATCGACCTAATCCTTACAAAATCCATTTCGCGCTTCGCCCGCAACACGCTGGACAGCATCCAATATGTCCGAATGCTGAAAGCAATCGGCATTGCGGTGATTTTTGAAAAAGAAAACATCAACACGTCAACAATGAACTCCGAAATGATTCTGACGGTGCTGAGCGCCTTTGCACAGGCGGAAAGTGAGTCGATTTCGCAGAACGTAGCACGCGGTAAACGAATGGGGTTTAGGCAGGGAAAATTCCCGTTTCCCTATGGACAGATACTTGGCTACCGAAAAGGCTTGGATGGTAAACCAGAGGTAATCCCCGAAGAAGCCGAAGTGATTCGCATGATATTCAACAGCTATCTGCAAGGAGCCAGTCTACTGACCATTAAAAAGAAACTGGAAGCGGGCGGGGTTCTGACTGCAAGAGGAAACAAAAAGTGGTCGTCCGAGAGCGTACAGCGGATTCTCCAAAATGAGAAATACTGTGGCGATGTGCTGCTGCAAAAGACCTTTATCGAGGATGTACTGACAGGCGTTTCCAAGAAAAACACGGGTCAGTTGCCACAATACTACATTGAAAACAACCATGAAGGTATCGTCACCAAGCAGATGTTCCGTGAGGTGCAGGCTGAAATCGCCCGCCGCAATAGTAAGTCGGCAGCTAACCAACGCAAACGACACCAAGGCCGCTATAACAGCAAATATGCCTTATCCGAACGACTGGTCTGCGGAGACTGTGGCAGCCCTTATAAGCGGGTTACTTGGAACATCCACGGCAGAAAACAAATCGTTTGGAGATGCGTCAATCGACTCGAATACGGAACAAAATTTTGCAGTCATTCACCGTCAATCCCGGAAGAAGAATTGCATCAGGCTATTTTGAAAGCTGTGCAGAATCTGGCCGCAAACTTTACCGATGAAGTTGCTGCACAACTTGACGGTATTCTCCGTCAAATGAAAGCAGGAGAAAACTTGAAAGCCCAGCTTCAAAAGCAGCTAGAAAAAGCACAGCAAGAATTTGATCGTCTGCTTGAAATGTCACTGGAACTTGACGAGAGTACACCGTTCCTTGATGATAAGCTGAGAAAACTCAGCGGTAAAATCAAAATACTGAAAGCAAATATCGCAGAAAGTACGGATGGTAAGGGGGAGGACGAAGAAGCAACCAAACAGCTGACGGCGCAAGACCTTTTAATAAAGGAATACGATGACATCCTTACCGCAAGAATCATCGAAAAGGTTATTGTCCACTCACGGCAAGAAATCGAAATCTACTTTATCGGCGGTTATACCCAAAAGATTGACCTTATATAGAGCCATTCACTCATACACAAACGCCCGCACTGGCAAGTCGAAAACGCTTGCTGATGCGGGTATTACTTTTTGGGAAAGTGAGCTATTACACGATGGATACAGGATCACGGATCAAACTGGTACGCGAGCATCGCGGCCTTACACAACAAAAATTGGGTGAGATGCTCGGATACGGAAAGAGCAGCGCGAACCGCATTGCACAATATGAAATGGGGTATCGCAGCCCAAAGGCAAACCGTTTAAAAGAAATTGCAAAAGCCATGAACATCCGCGAAGAAATTTTCCTTATGCCGGACGAGACACCAATCGACCTGCTTCGAATTTTGATATGGTACGATTGGGAACATGAAGGTGTTTTGCAACTGGCAACGAGTAGAACGGCGAACACACCACCCGGAAAGACAGTCAGCCCGATAATTTATTCTGAACAACTTCCACTAAATAGATTGCTGCTTGATTGGGCTGACCAAAAGCATTCTCTTTCCGTAAGGAAAATAACGCGCGCCGACTATCTGGAATGGATGCTGCAATGGCCGCCACGATTGCCCTAAAAGAGCAAACAAAAAATCGGATGAATTTTGAGACAGGGTATCTTTTTTGTCACGTCGAGACAAAGAAGTCACCTAAAAGCGAAAGTTTTTAGGTGACTTCTTTTTTATCTGCGTGATTTGCTGTATTACAGCCGTACCGGAGAACGCAACACCCGGCAGGTGCATGCTTGGCAGTATTATAATGTAAGAGCAAGGCAGTATGTCCGCAATATCAAGAAATATCTGCTGGCGGCGCTGTATAACGCACCGGCCACCATCAACAGCTACTATTCTATATCCGTACCCACAACACCGACTTAAAGAAGCGGCGAGGCGGTATGCCAGAGAGAACAACGCCGCCGACAGACTGAAATAACTTTTTGACATTTCCATCTTATGCTGGTAAAATAATTATTCGGCGTGCGGTAAATGCGGTACACTATACCCCTTATAAGGAGCTTTTAGGTATGCAAGAACAACGACTGAAAACAAACCTTGATACAAACTTAATCAAACTCATTGCAATTATTTCTATGACGGTAGACCATGTTGGGGGAGCCTTTTTCCCAGAATACCCGGTTTTCCGCTGGATAGGCAGAATAGCTTTTCCGCTTTTCTGCTATTGCTTAACAGTAGGTATGTTATATACCCACGACATCAAAAAATATCTGCTTCGTTTGGGAGCTTTTGCTTTCATCTCACAGCCCTTTTGGATTTTAGCGTTTAATTCAGATGACATTGTCGGAAATATTTTTAATCTGAATATTTTTTTCACTTTGATAGTGAGCCTTCTTGCCACGTGGGGATTTAAGGAGAAAAAATGGTGGCTGTTTATAGCGGGAATTATTCTGTTGAACGTAGTCAACTTTGACTATGCAATGACAGGGCTTATTTTGATGATGATTTTCTACTTGTGCAGAAATAAGCCGTGGTTAGGAGCGATTATTTATACGCTTACCTACCTACCCGCGCTTAATGGATACATGGAGGATCCGCTTGCACTTAAAATTGGCGGTCATGCCATAGGTTTTGAGATTTTCGCTTTGTTGGCGTTACCGTTTATCTATATCCATACAAAGTCTAATCTCAAAATTTCAAAGTGGTTCTTCTACATTTATTATCCCGTACATCTTTTTGCAATTTTTCTTATTCAACTTTTTGTTTAAGAATTGCGAAACTGCACGCCAAAACTCAATATTGTTTTACAAGGGACAGCCGAGAAAATCGACTGTCCTTTTCCTATGCCGACAGGCAGAAAGGAGTGACCACCCATGACGAAACCAAAAGCAAAAACGCTTGAAGAACTGACCGCCGAGATTGAGGACGGACAGAAGAAAATCCGCCAGTATGAGAACAGGGAAAAACCTTGCGGCAAAAGCTATCCCGCGAGGAACGCCGAATAAAGCCCTTAGGAACTAAGGGCGCACTTATACACCCTAAAGGGTGTGTGCGCTCTGCCGAGGGCTTAATCTCCGCACAGGGAACTTTCCCCGCGCTACGATTGGCGGCTTTGCCGCAGACAGGGGAAGCTACTGTGTGGGAGCCATCTTCATTCCCGATGTGTTCCCACTTCCGGCACCGCAGTTGTCGGTGGATACAAAAAAGGCGTAGTCGTCAACTACGCCTCAAACTAACTCGCTGTATGAAAAAAGCGAGTGTTCTTAACAGCCTTTCAAATGCTGTAAGAACACTCGCCTTGGTGCGGATGAAGGGATTTGAACCCACACTCTTTTAAGGGAACTAGAACCTGAATCTAGCGCGTCTGCCAGTTCCGCCACATCCGCATATTTTGTTTTCGTCTTGGCCGTTGGCCTGACGACAGGTATTATTATAGCCAAACGCCCGGTAAATGTCAAGCGCTTTTTACAAAAAAACAGGATTTTTTTATATTTTTGTGAACAAACTCAAAAGATGACGCTGAATCGACAAAGTAATGCGGCGCAATACTTGCTTTTGCGCCATAAACTGCTATAATATAAATACAATATTCTGTACAATTCCCGCCTTGTGGTGCTTACAACGCAGGGAATATGCTGCATGAAATAGGGAGGTAAACGCTTATGTGGACACGCGAACTTTTAAAATCCAACGCCAAGCAGGCGCTGCAGGGACGGTACTGGCGCAGCTTTTGGGTCTGCCTTGTGCTGAGCTTTGTCGGGCTGGGCGGGGCCAGTGCCAGCAGCGGCAGCGCGGCGCGGCAGACCGTGGATACCGCCGGTGGGGACACCGCCTCGATTTATGATATGTTCAGCAACATCCCGGATAATATGCTTGCGGCACTCGCAGTCGGTGCGTTTATTGGTGCTATTATCAGCATCTGTTGGGTGCTGTTCGTCTTGTATCCGCTCAAGGTCGGCCGCTGCCGCTATTTTATGGAGAGCCGCCAATCCCTGACCCCGGCCTCCACCGTTGTCAGCACCTTCCGCCAGCCCTACGGCAACCCCATCATCGTGCAGCTGCTCACCAACTTAAAGGTTTTTCTGGGTTTCCTTCTGCTCATTGTGCCGGGAATTTATTGGGACTACTGCTACACGCTCGTACCTTATCTGTTGGCCGAAAATCCCTACATGTCCGCCACCCGCGCCATGGAGCTGAGCAACCAGATGATGGACGGCGAAAAGTGGAATTACTTCGTCCTGCAGCTGTCCTTCTTTGGCTGGCTGCTGCTCTGCGCGTTCACCTTCGGCATCGGCGGCTTCTTTCTGGAGCCGTACATGCAGGCCACCTATGCGGAGTTTTATGCCGCTATGCGCAGCAAGGCGCTGGCTGCAGGCATGACCACCACCGATGAGCTGGGCGGCTTTGTGCGCCACGATACCTTTTGAGCTTACTTAAAGAAACGCCGCGAAAACGGGCAGCTGCCTGTATTTCGCGGCGTTTTTTGCTGTATCGGTGCGCAGGATTTCACACTTCTTCAAACCATTCACGCAATTTTTTCACATTTTCAAATTATAATAGAAACCTAGGCATCCCTGCACAATTTCTGCACTGCAGCAATGCCCTTGAACCCAAGTGATAAAGGAGAGTGCGCACTTTGATTGAGGTAGAGCATCTGACAAAGCGCTACGGCGGCCACACTGCGGTGGAGGATATCAGCTTCACCGTGGAGGACGGCTGCATTTACGGGCTGCTGGGTCCCAACGGGGCAGGCAAGTCCACCACGATGAATATCATAACCGGCTATATTTCCGCCACAGACGGCACCGTGCGGATCGACGGCCATGATATTGCAGAGGAACCCGCTGAGGCTAAGGCCTGCATCGGCTATCTGCCGGAGCTGCCGCCGCTCTATCCGGAGATGACCACGCGGGAGTATCTGCTTTTTGTGGCCGAGCTGAAGGGCACCCGCAAAAAGGCAGACCGCATTGCGGCCGTAGAACATGCCGCTGCCCGCGCGGGTCTGCAGGGGATGGAGCAGCGGCTCATCCGCAACCTTTCCAAGGGCTACCGCCAGCGTGTCGGCATTGCCGCCGCGCTGCTGGGCACACCCAAGGTCATCATTCTGGACGAGCCGACTGTCGGCCTTGACCCCGCGCAGATGATCGAGATCCGCTCCCTGATCCGGGATCTGGGCAAAACCCACACGGTCATTTTGTCCAGCCATATTTTGAGCGAGGTGCAGTCCGTTTGTGATCGGGTGCTGATTATTGCCCATGGTAGGCTGGTAGCGCAGGGCACACCGGAGGAGCTGGCCGCCAGACTGACCGCGAAGGGAACCATCACCGCTACGGCTCAAGGCAGCCGGGAGGAGATCCTTGCGGCGGCGGGTACCGTGCCGGGCCTGACGAACCTGACCGTGACCGAGGAAAAGGGCGGCGAGGTCAGCTTTACTGCCGTCAGCACCGAGGGCACCGACCTGCGCGGTGCGCTTTCACAGGCGTTGGCCGGGGCAGGCTGCCCGGTGCTGGACCTGCGCGCCGAGACGATGAGTCTGGAGGATGTATTCCTGCAGCTGACCGAGGCCCCGGAGACACAGCAGACCCCGCAGCAGGACCATACAAAGGAGGGTGACGAGCAATGACAGCTATTTTCAAGCGCGAATTCAAGAGCTGCTTTACCGGTATGATCGGCTGGGTCATTGCCGCCGTCAGCCTTTTCTTTCTGGGCCTGTACTTTACAAACCGCAATCTGCTCTATGCTTCGTCAGATTTCGCCTCGGTGCTCTACACCATGACGATGATCCTGCTGTTCCTGCTGCCGGCCATCAGCATGCGCAGCTTTGCTGAGGAACGCAAAAACAAGACCGACCAGCTGCTTTTGACCAGCCCGGTCAGCATTCCGGCCATTGTGGCTGGTAAGTTTCTGGCAGAGCTCGCTGTTTTTGCGCTGCCGCTGGCGGCAGCTGTGGTGATGCCGCTGCTGCTACAGGCATTCGGCACGGTGTCGCTGGTGGCGGCCTACAGCGCCCTGCTGGGCTATCTGCTGCTGGGCGGCGCCTGTCTGGCTGTGGGCACCTGGATCTCCGCTCTGACCGAAAACCAGATACTGGCCTATCTTGCCACCTTCGGCGCGCTGCTGGTGGCCTACCTGATGAACGGCATCCAGACGATGTTCACGACCGGCAACCTGCTGGCGTTTATTGTCTTTATGATCGTGCTGCTGGTGGCGTCTGTTCTGGTGGGCGTCATCTGCAAACGGCTGGTGGCAGGCGCTGTAGTATTCTGTGCGGGCGCGGTGGTGCTGTTTGTGCTGTTTCAGCTGCGCCCGGCATGGCTTTTGACGGCCTTCAATGCGGTGCTGTCCGCGCTGGCCCTGTTTGAGCCGTTCAAGGACATTGTGGGCGGGATGTTCAGTATCCCGGCCATTGTCTACTATCTGTCGGTCATGGGGCTGTTCCTCTTTTTGACCGGGCAGGCGCTTGCACGCCGCCGTTGGAACTGAGGAGGTACACTGAGCATGAAAAAACAGAATGGTATTTGGCAGGGCGGCAGCAAGCGCACCCTGCACAGCGGCCTGTACGCCAGTGTGCTGGCAGCGGTCGTGGTGGCGGTGGTCGTGCTGCTGAACCTTGTCGTCCGCGCACTGCCTACCAAATATACGCAGTATGACATCTCCACGACCGCACTCTTTACCTTGAGCGATACGACCGAGAACCTGCTGCATGAGCTGAACACCGATGTGACCGCCTACTATCTGGCCGAGAGCGGGCAGGAGGACGCCAACATCACCCGCCTGCTTGACCGCTATGCGGGCGAGAGCAGCCACTTTAGCTGGCAGCAGCGGGATCCGGTGCTTTACCCGACCTTTGCCCAGCAGTATGACGGTGCCTCCACCGGCAGTGTCGTGCTGGTCAGCGGGGAAAACAACACCGTCCTTTCCTACAATGACATGTATGAGATGGACCTTGAAAGCTACTACACCACCGGCACGGCAAACTACAGCTTTCAGGCGGAAAACGCCATCACCTCCGGCATCGCCAAGGTCACCCGCACCGAGGCCTACCAGCTGTATGAGCTGACCGGCCATGGGGAGACGGCTCTGACCAGCGATTTTACCGAGACTCTGAACAACGCCGGCGTCACGGTGACAGAGCTGAACCTTGTGACGAGCGGCAGCATCCCGGCCGACGCCGGCGCACTGCTCATCAACGCGCCGGGGGCAGACCTGACCGATGCCGAGGCAGCGCTGCTGAACGAGTATGTTGCAAACGGCGGCAAGCTGTTTGTGACCACCGACTTTACGACCGCAACGCCGAAGCTGGATTCTGTGCTGGCCGCCTGCGGCATGAACCGCCAGCCCGGTCTGCTGATCGAAACGGACGCCGACCATTACCCCTACGGTTACCCGCAGACCTACCTGCTGCCCACGGTGGTCAACAATGAGATCACGGCGGGCGTGTCGCAGAGCATGATGGTCTACACCCCCATCGCGCAGGGCATCACCACCGATGAGGACAGTGAATTTACCTTTACCCAGCTGTTGACCACCGGTGATACAGCCTATGCGATGGAAAACTACGCTACTGCCGAGACCGCCCAGAAGGCTGACACCGACCCAGAGGGCAGCTTTGCCGTGGCTGTTGCGGCTGAGAATGCCGCGACCGGGGCGCGGGTCGTCTGGGTCAACTGCCCGAACCTGCTGCTGAGCAGCATCAACCAGCAGGTGTCGGGCGGCAATGCGCAGCTGCTGGGCAGTGCCGTCAACTGGCTGAACGGTGCGCAGACCACGGCAGTCATCAATGCCAAGAGCATGAGCGCTGCCTCGCTGAATGTGCCGGTCTCGGCGGCTGTGCCGCTGGGCGTGCTGTTTACGCTGGTGCTGCCCATCGTCTGTCTGATCGCGGGTGCGGTGATTTGCGTGGTGCGCCGCCGCAGATAAAGGAGAGACATGAAGAACAACGCCAAAAAAACAAAAAAGCTGCTGCCGCTGGCCGTGCTGCTTGCCGCAGTTGCTCTGCTGGGCATCCTGCTGGCGGTGCTGACCCGCAGCAACGCTGATGCCGTGGATACAACGATCCCGCTGTGCAGCTTTACGGCGGATGAAATCGACCGGCTGGCCTACTCCGGCAATAATACGGATGTGACCCTGCTCAAGGGCAGCACAGGGGACTGGATGCTGGATTCCGACCCGGCCCTGCCGCTGGATCAGGCAAAGGTCACAAGCCTTGTGGAGCAGTATGCCGCGCTGGCGGCGCTGCGCAAGCTGGAGGGCAGTGACCTTGCCGAGCTGCCCGAAAAGAGCGCTGCACCCCAGATGACCATCACCATCGGCGCGGGGGATAAGAGCCTTGCCCTGACGGTGGACCAGCTGAACGCCGTTGCCGATGTCTACTATGTCTACGACGAAAGCGGCGCGGCGTATACCGTTATGCGCAGCGACCTTGCGACCCTGAGCAAGTCCCCGCGGGACCTCTACAAGGCGCAGACGCTGACCGACAAGACGCTGAGCGATGTGGCTGCCATGCAGGTGAACGACCTGCAGTTTACCCAGACGGACGGCAGCTGGACGCTGACCGATGACCCGGACTACCCCGTGAGCCAGAGCAGCGTCAAAAAGATGGCCGACACGATTTTGCAGATGCAGACGGCGTGGACCGTCACCGCGCCCGAGGCCGATACCGCCTACGGTCTGGACAGCCCCGATGTCACAGCCGTGCTGACCTTCACTGACGGCACAAGCCTGACCGTGCGGTTCGGCAATGCGGTGGCCGCCGCTGCGGACAGCAGTGACGGAGACAGCCTGTGTTATCTTGCCAGCGATGCCGCACCGACCGTTGTGTATGAGGTCAACGCTGATTCCAAGCTTGCCTACGCAGTGACGAAGGAAAGCCTATACGATGAAACGGCCACCGCCGAGACCGCCGCCAGCGACCCGGTGGCGCAGTACCCCGTCGGCGGGGAGGATGACTACGCCGACAGCCTGCCGGAATGATGATACAATGCGCTGCCCCGCGCCGGGCAGCGCATTTTTCTTGCCCGGGGCCGGGAAATATGCTACTATATAATATATAACGCGCGATACAAAAGGGGCCGCTGTCCGCACCCCCGGAAAGGTGGTATTCCATGAAAAAGCGTTTTTTTCTGCCCGTTCTGCTGGCGGCGCTCTGCGCCTGCAATGCGGCCGTGCCAACGCCCACCCCAACGCCCGCCCCGGCAGCAACACCGGCTGTAGAGGCTCAGCCCGCCGATGCGCTGACGCTGGAAGAAAAGGTCGGTCAGCTTTTCATCGTCCGCCCGGATGCACTCGACCTGAGCCTTTCGCAGGAAACGATCAACGATGCGAAGGCCGATGGCGTGACCACTGTGACGAACGATATGCGCAGGGCGCTGCAGCAATACCCTGTGGGCGGCATCTGTCAGTTTGGCAAAAACATCGAATCACCGTCCCAGCTGGCGCGTTTTAATAAAGAGCTGCAGGACGCAAGCGCCACGCCGTTGTTTATCGCGGTGGATGAGGAGGGCGGTCTTATCGCCCGGCTGGCGAACAACGATGCGTTTACGCTGCCCCGTTACGCCAGCGCTGCTGCCGTGGGCGCAAGCGGCGACCCCGAGGATGCCCGCGCCATGGGGCAGACCATCGGCGCTTATCTGAAGGAATACGGCTTTACTATGGACTTTGCGCCCGATGCCGATGTGAACACCAACCCGGATAACCCGATCATCGGCAGCCGCGCCTTCTCATCCGATGCCGGTACCGCCGCTGCCATGGCGGCCGCTGCGGCAGACGGCCTGCGGCAGAACGGTATTCTGCCGACCCTCAAGCACTTCCCCGGCCACGGCGACACCGCCGAGGACAGCCACACAGCGCTGGCCGTGACCTACAAAACGCAGGAGGAGCTGGCAAGCTGCGAGCTGCTGCCCTTTGGGGCGGACACCGGTCTGCACGCCGTTATGGTGGGGCATATTGCTGCGCCGAATGTGACAGGCAGCGATACCCCGGCCACACTCTCGCCGCAGCTGGTCGCAATGATTCCGAACGCCGAAGACACGCTGATCATCACCGATTCGCTGGCGATGGATGCCATCGCCGATGCCTACACCCCCGGCGAGGCCGCAGTGCTGGCCCTGCAGGCGGGCTGTGATGTACTTTTGATGCCAAACTCCCTGCCGGAGGCCTACGCTGCCGTGCTGGAGGCCGTACAAAACGGCACGATCACGCAGGAGCGCCTTGACCAAAGCGTCAACAAAATTCTGCGCTATAAAGAGGTGTTTACTCATGTCTGAAACTGTCTGGGCCGTTGACGGCTCCTTTTTTGCCCAGCGCCTTTCCGGAATTCAGCGCTATTCCATCGAGCTGCTCGCAGCACTCGACCGCATTGTGCCGCCCGGCCTTGTGGAGATCGTCACCCCGCAGGGTGTTGAGACCCCGCCGTATACAAACATAAAGACTGTGCCCTTCGGCACGCACAAGGGCGGCGTATGGCAGCAGCTGGATTATCCGCGTTATCTGAAGCAGCGCGGTGCCAAAGGGCTTGCCACCTGCAATGTCATTCCGCTTTTCGGCTTTCGGGGCATTGCGGTCGTACACGATGTTTGCTACCGCGCCCGCCCGGACTTCTATACCGATCCGCGCGGCCGGCTGAGTGCGGCGTGGCACCGCCTGCAGTATCGCCGCATTGCCAAAAAGGCCGAGCGCATTATCACGGTGTCGGAGTTCTCCAAAAGCGAGATCACCAAATACTACGGCGTGCCTGCGTCCAAAATAGAGGTTGTCTACAACGCATGGCAGCAGATGGAGCGCATCGCGCCCGATGACAGCATCTTTGCAGCCTATCCGCAACTGAAAGAGGGCGCGTATTATTTCAGCATGGCGAATCTGCTCAAGAACAAGAATTTTCCGTGGGTGCTGCGTGCAGCCAAGGCCCGGCCCGATGCGGTGTTTGCCATTGCAGGAGGCGGCAGCCTTGCGGCTCAGGCAGAGCGCCTCGGGCTTGCCGATCTGCCGAATGTGCTGTATCTGGGCTATGTGTCGGACGGTGCAGCCAAGGCGCTGATGGCCCGCTGCCGTGCGTTCCTTTTCCCGACCCTGTATGAGGGCTTCGGCATCCCCCCGCTTGAGGCTGCCGCCTGCGGTGCGCCCGAGATCATCGTCAGCGATACCCCCTGTATGCGCGAGGTCTACGGCCCCAGTGCCGCCTACATTGACCTGACCGCGAACCCCGGCGACGTCGATGACGTCACCCCGGCCACGGCTCCCACCGCCGCCCTTCTCGAAAAATACAGCTGGGACAGGAGCGCCGAAAGGCTGCTGCAAATTCTGGCAAAATAAGGATGTTATCATGACGAATGAAGAGGCATTAAAAAAATTCCTGCTGGACATAGACTGCTTGAATGAATTGCTTCCGTGGGCGGGGAAATTTAACCTGTTTGATGTGCTTCGCATTTCACGCACTGAAATACGTCACAGCAATATGCTGGCGTGGCTTTTGAATGCAAATGAAAACCATGGCATGGGTGATGCGTATGTAAAAGCGCTGGTGCAAAAACTGGTGGCGAATGATAGTGCTGGGCGGTACGATGTGTTCCAACTGGCATTGATGGATTTTTACAGCTTTACAGTACAGAGGGAGTGGAACAATATAGACATTTTGCTCACCTCCAGCGAAGAAAAAACACTGATAGCATTTGAAAATAAGGTTGGGTCGCATGAGCACAGTGACCAACTGAACCGGTATCGAAAAATCCTTGAAAAAGCGTACCCGGACTATTGCAGAATCTATCTGTATCTGACACCAGACGGGGAATTGCCGAGTGATGAAGAGTACTGGGATGTGATGACCTATCTGGATATTGTTGAAACACTGGAAAGTGTTTCAGGCGGCATCGACTTGATTCCGGATGTGCGGTTGATGATTGACAACTATATAGCGATTATCAGGAGAGATATTGTGGACGACCAACAGTTGATAGAGATATGCGATAAAATATACAAAAAACATCAAAAAGCACTGGACCTCATATTTGAACACCGCGTGAATAGCCGCGGGCAAATCGCAGCGGCGGTCAGAGAAACCCTACAGCAGATGAGCGATGAGGGTAGTATCGTTTTTGACGCAAATTCAACGGATTCCTGGCTGTGCTTCCACACAAAAGAAATGGACGCAGTACTGCCGCCGCTGTCTGCAAACAATGGGTCATGGGGCAACAGCAACATCTATAACTATTGGTTTGGCAGAACGGATGAATCCCTTTCGCTTGTCTTTGAACTCGGCGGCTGGAATTTGCCAGAGGACAGAAAGAAAATTCAAAATAAAATTATAGACATCGCAAAACCAAACGACAAAAAGCGGGAAGATTATCGGTACAAGCGTGTTTATTCAAAAAAATATGGGATTGATACCGAAAATGATTTGCAGACAGAAGTCCGTGAGCAGGTGACAAAAGCCATTGCGGATTTGAAGAACTGGGAGAAGAAACTTCTTATAAAATTGCAGCAAAATTAAAAATGGGGCATAGCTCGCGACATGAGCTATGCCCCATTTTTAACAGGGATAAAAGAGTGTGATGATGTATGAACTTTACTACATCCCGAATTTTCTGTCCAGCGTTCTGTATTGCAGCGCCTCGGACAGATGCGCCGTGTCCAGTACCTCGCTGCCGTCCAAATCGGCCACGGTGCGGGCCACCCGCAAAATGCGGTCGTAGGCGCGGGCACTGTAGCCCAAGCGCTCGAACGCGCCGCGCAGGATCTTTTCGGCGGCGGGGGTCATGCGGCAGTAGCGGCGCAGGGCGCTGGACGGCAGCTGGGCGTTGCACCGCACACCGGGCAAAGTCTGGTAGCGCTCACGCTGCAGGGCGCGGGCAGCAATGACCCGGGCGCGCACATCGGCGCTGGACTCGCCGCCCTGCTCAGACGCGAGATCGTCATATTCAACCGGAAGTGCCTCCACATGCAGGTCGATGCGGTCCAGCAGCGGCCCCGAAATGCGCCGCCGGTAGGCGTCCACGGCGCTGGGTGTGCAGGTACACTCCCGCGTTGGGTGGCCGAGATACCCGCATTTGCAGGGGTTCATGGCGGCCACCAGCATAAACTTGCAGGGGTAGGACGCACTGCCGTGTACACGGCTGACGGTGACTCTGCCATCCTCCAGCGGCTGGCGCAGCACCTCCAGTGTGTCGCGGGCAAACTCCGGCAGCTCATCCAAGAACAGCACGCCGTTGTGGGCCAGACTGACCTCGCCGGGGCGGGGTACGGACCCGCCGCCCACGATGGCCGTGGAGCTGACGCTGTGGTGCGGGCTGCGGAACGGCCGCTCCCGGATAAGCCCGGCGCCGCCCCGCAAAAGCCCGGCCACTGAATAAATCGCGCTTGTTTCCAACGCTTCCTCATAGCTCAGCGGCGGCAGAATACCCGGCAGCCGCTTGGCAAGCATCGACTTTCCGGTTCCCGGCGTGCCTACGAGTAAAAGGTTATGCCCGCCGGCCGCTGCAACCTCCATGGCACGGCGGGCCTCGCTCTGGCCGCGCACATCAGCCATGTCAGGCCCGAGCCAGACGCCGTTTTCATCGTACCCATCAGGTGTGGCGGGGGTGATGGGTTCCGCGCCGCAGAGGTGCAGCACAACATCCTGCGCACTGCGCGCGGGGTAGACGGTCAGCCCTTCGGCCACAGCGGCCTCGGCGGCGTTCTCGGCGGGCAAAAACAGCTCCTTTACGCCGTTTTGCACCGCGGCAAGGGCCATCGGCAGTACACCGGTCACGGGGCGCAGTGTGCCGTCCAGCCCCAGCTCACCCAGAAATGCCCGCTCGCCGCCGGGGGCGGGCAGCTTGCCCTGCGCGGCCAGTATCCCCACAAACACCGGCAGGTCATACACCGGCCCGGTCTTGCGCACATCGGCGGGTGCCAGGTTGATCGTGATGCGGCTGGCAGGCCACGCATAGTGCAGGTTTTTCACGGCGCTGCGTACCCGCTCGCTGCTCTCTTTAACGGCGGAGTCCGGCAGGCCGACCAGATTGAACTGCGGCAGCCCGCCCGCAAGGTCAGTCTCGACCTGCACAAGATACCCGGCCAGTCCGGTCACACCAAGGCTTGTCACTTTTGCATACATAGGCGGCTCCCTTTACAGCTTTTCCACGCCGGGAATCAGCGCGGGGTCATACATGACTTCGGAATGGTTGTCCAGTACAAGCTCCCGATCCAGCAGCTGCCCGGTCTGTGCGTCCAGTGTCTCCTTGTAAATCTTCGACACACGGTAATATTTGCCGCCCTCTTTTTGGAAGTGATGCCCTTCCTCCACAATGCGGTAGCGGCAGGGCAGGGGGTGCTCACAGCGCAGCTCGGTGTAGAGGTTGTCCTCATCGCACCACAACAGCAGCTGGAACGTCTGGTCCGTCTCATTTTTAAAACGGTAGTCGCCGTTATTGTAAAACACCGACGTGCCGGAACTGAACGGCACCCGCGGCCCCTCGTCGGGGGCCAGCGCGTCGGAGTGCTTGTGAAACTCGGTCACGGTCAGAGGGCTTACCAGCACAACGCGGTGAATCGTGTTTGCCAGGTTGCACAGCCCGCCGCCGATGCCCGGCAGAATATGATTACGCACCAAAATCCGCCCATCCCGGTAGCCCTTGCGCTTGGTCGTCTTGCCCACCCGATGCCAGAAGGAAAACGTCTCACCCGGGCGGATGAGAATGCCGTTGAGCCTTTCATTGGCAAGGCGGATGTTGACGGCCTTGTTCTCCTGCAAGACTGGGTCGATGCCCTTGCCGCGCTTGATGAGGTGCGAACTGTACTGCGCCACTATGCAGGGCAGAGGCGCGGTATCCTGCGTGTCGGCATAGTTTTCCTGCGCGAAAAAATCCTTGATATGGCGCTTGCAGATTTCCTTTTGCAGCGCAATTTTGTAACAGGTCGGGCTGATATCGCAGAACATGAAACTGCCTCACTTTCCTATGCCGTCCAAACGGCCCCGGCGGCGCGGGTCACGGTGGTAAAACCAGAGGATGGCTTTTTCCAGCACACGCTTTTTGCCATAGTGCGTCTCGCCGGGCAGCCGGATGAAATCCACCAGAATGCTGTCCAGCCCGGCGCGGTTCGCGCCGCGGATATCCCGGAACAGCTGGTCGCCGACGCAGACGACCTGCTCGGGTGGCAGGCCCAGCATGGCGCAGGCCCGGCGGTAGGCAGCGGGGTCGGGCTTGCCCGCCTCGGCAATAAAAAGCGTGCGGATATTGCGGTTGAATCGCTCAATGCGCACGGCAGAATTGTCGGAAAGCAGCAGTGTTTTCAGCCCCAGGCTGTGGATATGGCGGAACAGCGCATCCACCTCGGGCGTGGAATCGTCGCCGTGGTGGACAAGCGTGTTGTCAATGTCAAACAAAATGCCTTTGTAGCCCAGCACGGCCAGCTTTTCATAGTCGATGGCAAATACGCTGGGAACATGGGCCGTGGGGTACCAACGCTCAAGCATGCGGGGCCTCCATATAGTCGCAGACGGTGTTGATCTGGTCGGCGATATCCCCGCCAAAAGCGTGCGCAAAAAAGGCACTGCCGATGGTGAAATACGCGGCCCCGGCAGCTTTGATTTCATCCAACCGGGCAAAGCTGTTCACACTGCCCGCCAGACAGATCGGCGCATGGACCGCCGCGATGAACGCACGGTTCAGCGCCGCCGCGTCGCCGGTATAGCGGTAGCCCAGCAGATCAATGCCGTCCACGCCCTTGGCTAAATAGCCCTCGGCCTCGCAGATCATCCCCGCCGGGGTGCCGTGCAGGATAGAGGGACGGCCAGAAATTTGCCCAACGAAGGGCATATACCGCAGCCCATGGGCGCGGCAATAAGCATGGACGGCGTCAGAGTAGACCGTACCCATCAGGATATCACACCCGCAGGCAGCGGCCATTTCGGCCCCGTGCAGGCATTCAGGCTCGGTGTAGGCGATGACCTCCAAACAGGTCGTCTTGCCGCAGGCTTTCATCCGGGCAAACAGGGCCTGCATCTCGGAGAAGGGAAGCCCTTCCTCTTTAAAGCCCCAGTACCGGGCGCGGGTGTGCTGACACCGGGCAAAGACTGCGGCGGCATCGGGCACAGTGACATCGTTGTGAGTCAGCATGACGATGAGTTCAGGCGTATGTTTCATATAGGTCCACGGCTTTCCTTGGATACGATCATCGAGGTGCAGAGCAGATACCTTCACTATACACTGGAAAACGCCGTTTGGCAAGGGCAAAAGGCGAAAGAAACTGTAAAAATCAGGCAAAAATAAACAAAATTCGATTGACAGGCTACGGCAAAGTTGGTATATTTAGAGTATGCCTAGTTAGTATTTCCTATGGAAAGTGAAGGTGTTTTACTTATGTATCAGGATATGTATGAGCGTTGGCTGGCTGCCGAGCTGGATGACGCAGACCTCAAGCCCGAGCTGGAAAGCGTTAAGGGGGACGATGCCGCCATTCAGGACCGCTTTGCCGTGGCCCTGAAGTTCGGCACCGCCGGTCTGCGCGGCGTCATCGGCGCAGGCACCAACCGCATGAATATTTATGTTGTCCGTCAGGCAACACAGGGCCTTGCCAACTGGGTCAAGACGCAGGGCGGCAGCCAGACTGTTGCCATCAGCTATGACAGCCGCATCAAGAGCAATTTGTTTGCCAAAACGGCCGCCGAGGTGCTGGCTGCCAACGGCATTAAAGTCCGCATCTATAAGGCCCTGATGCCTGTCCCCGCGCTGAGCTTTGCCACCCGCTACTACAACTGCAATGCGGGCATCATGGTCACGGCCAGCCACAACCCTGCCAAGTACAACGGCTACAAGGCCTACGGCCCGGACGGCTGCCAGATGACCGATGAGGCTGCCGACATCGTTTACGCCGAAATTCAGAAAACCGACATCCTGACCGGTGCCAAGCTGATCTCCTTTGAGGACGGCATGGCACAGGGCCTGATCGAGTATGTCGGCGAGGACTGCATCAACGCCCTTTACGCCGCCATCGAGGCACGCTCCATCCGCCCGGGCATCTGCAAGACAGCCGGTCTGAAGCTCGTCTACAGCCCGCTGAACGGTTCCGGCCTTGTGCCCGTCATCCATGTTCTGGGGGACATCGGCATCACCGACATCACCATCGTGCCCGAGCAGAAGGACCCGGACGGCAACTTCCCGACCTGCCCGTATCCCAACCCCGAGATCTTTGAGGCACTGCGCCTCGGTCTGGAGCTGGCCGAAAAGTCCGGCGCGGATCTGATGCTGGCCACCGACCCCGATGCCGACCGCGTCGGCATCGCCGTCAAGTGCAAGGACGGCAGCTATGAGCTGCTCTCCGGCAACGAGGTCGGCGTTCTGCTGCTGGACTACATCTGCGCAGGCCGCATCGAGCAGGGCACCATGCCGAAGAACCCCGTCATGTGCAAATCCATCGTCTCGACCCCGCTGGCCGACAAGGTGGCCGAGCATTACGGCGTCGAGTGCCGCAATGTGCTGACCGGCTTCAAGTGGATCGGCGACCAGATCGCCAAGCTGGAGGCTGACGGCGAGGTTGACCGCTTTATCTTCGGCTTTGAGGAGAGCTACGGCTATCTGGCCGGCCCCTATGTCCGCGATAAGGACGCCATCATCGGCTCGATGCTGATCTGCGAGATGGCCGCCTACTACCGCGCCAAGGGCTCCTCCATCAAGGAAGAACTGGAGCGCATCTACACCGAATATGGCCGCTACCTGAACAAGGTGGACAGCTTTGAGTTCCCGGGCCTGTCCGGCATGGATAAGATGGCCGGCATCATGCAGAACCTGCGCGACAACCCGCCGAAGGACTTTGCCGGTGACAAGGTCGTCAAGGTCGTGGACTACAAGAAGCCCGAGGAGACCGGCCTGCCCGCCGCCAATGTCCTGATCTATACGCTGGAAAGCGGTGCTACGGTCGTCGTGCGCCCCTCCGGCACCGAGCCGAAGATCAAGACCTACTTCACCACCAAGGGCAAGGACCTCGCCGAGGCCGAAGCCCAGAAGGAAAAGCTGGCCGAGGCCTGCAAGCCGCTGCTGGCATAAAAAATTAGCATAGCATAAGTAAGCGCACCGTGTCCGCTCTTGGGCGCGGTGCGCCTTTTTGTTTATCCTGACGGCAAACGGGCAAAGCCCCTCCGGTCATCGCTGGCGCTCGACCACCTCCCCAGAATGGGGAGGCATCCTCGCGGGCACTGCCCGCGTAAAAAGGCGCCCCTTTCAGGGGAGCTGGCCGAGCTTGCGAGGCCTGAGGGGCTTTGGCGGCTCTCCGCCACTGCGCACTTTCCCTAAAAACTCCCCGCAAAATTCGTTACCTACGCTACTTGATAATGAAATTCTACACTTGTAGAATGAAACTATCCTCTACATCTGTAGAATAAAAAGGAGGCTTACTATGTATCAAGCTGTCTTTATCGCCTGTTTAACACAAGGACTGCTGCCCGGTCTGGCCGTGCTGGTGCTGCTGGCTGCCGCGCTCAGGCTGCAAAAGCAGTACGGCCCGCAGCGTTTCTGCCGGCTGTGGACCAAACTGGCCGTGCTGGCCCTGACCGCCTGCTGCGCGGGCAGTATGGTGGCCTGCAAGACGGTGGAACCGCTCCCGGAGGAGCCAACAACCGCCGTGTCGGCACCGTCTGAAAAAGACACCCCTGTTGTGACACCGGAGCCGCCGCCTGTTTCGATGGAGGCGGGAGCTACAGCCGTTCGCCGCGGTGCGGACTTCCTTTGGAGTGAGTACCTGACCGACGGAAACGGTTACTACTACCACAGCGGCGCGTGCGGCCTTGTAGAGCCTGCGGATTACGACAGCGAGGAAATCGCCGCTCTGCTGGATGAACCGCGCACGGACGGCACGAACTGGCGTGACTACCTGAACGCTGGTCAGGGCGCACTGGTCAAGGCAACCTTTGAAGTCGAGCTTGCACCCGAGGCATGGTATAGGGGGCCGCAATATGGAGAGGGTCGTTTCCATGTCTATCTGATTGCACCGTTCGACGAATCGCAGCCCTGTGAGGTCATCAGCGGCTGGCAGTCTGCCGACGACCCGAACCAATCGGCGCATTTTGAGATTCTGCCGATGGCACGGGAGCTGGACCTGACCAACAACCAGTACCGTATGCTGCTGCACCAGTGCAACACGCTGGCCCAAGCGGGGGCGCAGAACTTTTTTAACCCCGGCGATTGGCCGCAGGACGAGCTGGAAACCTACCTTTATTACCGCAACCGGTATTTTTACGGCGAGGCCGATGCCCTGCTGATGCTGAATACGGATTTCAGCGATACAATAGACTGGAACCGCCTGCCGGTCTATCTGACCTATGACGAACTGAACGCGCTGGACTTTTCGGAACCAAAGACAGCCGCCATACCGGGCTTCACCTCTCCGGAAAGCCTCGAAAGCGATGATCCCGGCGTCTGGAGCTTTACACGAGAGGGTGCGTATCTGTTTGCCGAGTGGCCGGGTGTACAGGAATATGTATTCAATGTCTACAACGGTGACGCCAAATTGAAATTTGACGCCCGCACCGTCTGCGTGTCGGGCCGCAGCCTGTCTTAAAAAGGAGCCGCCCTGACGCGGAACGAGTATCTGCCCGCCGAGAGTAAAAGCGTGTGGCAGCGTCTTTTCGGCGGCAGCCCCCGCAGCTTTGTGGCGGCTCTGGCAGAAACCGATGCCCTGACCGATGCCGACATCGACGAGTTGGCGGCATATCTGGAGAAACTGAAAAAAGAACGAAAATAGCGTAAAATTTGTAGGGGCGAGCATTGCTCGCCCCTACTTGCAATTCTCCCTCGACTTGTAGTATAATAATATGTCCCATAGTATCCGCATTCACAAGTGAGGTGACGCTTATGCCCGGTGACCTGCATACGCATACGACATTTTCCGATGGCTCTACCCCGGCGGACAAGCTGCCGTTTCTGGCGGCCTGCGCGGGAATGACGCATCTGGCAATCTCTGACCACGACTCGATCGAGAGCGTGCGCTATGCCCACGACCACCCGCTGCAAAACGGCGTCCACCTCATCCCGGCCACCGAGCTGACCGCCTACGACTATGAGCGTGCCCACCGCGTGCATCTGCTCTGCTATTGGCCGGACGACTGCGCCGCACTGGAAGACTTTTCCGCCATGATGGCCGAGCGCCGTCTGACCGCTATGCTGCAGAGCTGCAGGGAGCTGGAGGCGATCTGCCCGCAGTTTTGCACCGAGGAGGCGCTTGCCCTTGCCAAGGACAGCGGTACGCTGTTCAAGGCCCATGTCATGCGGGTGCTGTGGCAGTACGGCTTGGCGGACGGCATGTACAATACCGTCTATAAGTCGCTGTTCGGGCTGAAGCCTGTGCGTGGGCGCATCCTGCACACGCCGCGGTATGAGCCGGTCGACACGGTGCTGGATGTCATCAAGGCAAGCCGCGCGGTGGTCGTGCTGGCACACCCCAGCGTCTACCACAGCATGGAGCTTGCGCGGGAGCTGATCGCCGCCGGGCGGTTGGACGGCGTAGAGATCGACCACCCCCGCAACACGCCGGAGGACAAGGCCGAGCTTGCCCGCCTGGCAAAAGAAAACGGATTGATCGTTACCGGCGGCACGGACTACCACGGCATCAACACCGTGACCCCGCGCCCGGTGGGAGCATTCTCCACCAGTGACGAAATGATCGCGCGCATCGGCGATATTGCCAAGGCGCGCAAGGCAACACGAAAAAAATCAGAGTAAGGAGCAATATCATGACATACACCTACAACAATAAAGGCACCTGTTCCGTCCGCACCATCGTTGAGCTGAACGATGACCACACCATCAAGAGCGTGCAGGTCATGGGCGGCTGTGACGGCAACCTGAAGGGCATCGCCAAGCTGCTGCCCGGCATGAAGGCCGAGGACGCCATCGCCCGCATGGAGGGCACGACCTGCGGCCGCAAGCCCACCAGCTGCCCCGACCAGATCGCCCAGGCGCTCAAGGGCGCGCTGGCGGAGATGCAGTAAAAGCCTTCCCCCCGAGGGGGGAAGGTGGCGCAAAGCGCCGGATGAGGTGCGGCCCTGCCATTATAGCCCGGTAAGAGGGCGGCAGGGCAGACGCGCCCCTCATCAGTCACCTTCGGTGACAGCTTCCCCCGAGGGGGAAGCCTTTTTGGTGTCCAACTATATAGTAAAGGAGCTTCCCATGGACTGCTTCCAGTATCCGCTTGATACCGAGACCCTGCTGCGCAAAAAACGCAGACTGCGCCGCGAGCTGCTGGCCCAGAACCCGCACCCGCTGCACAAAAAAATCGCCATCCTCGGCGGCTCTACCACCAATGAGGTGGCCGACCAGCTGGGGCTGTTTCTGCTGCAGTACGGCATCGAGGCGGAATTTTACCAAAGTGAATACGCCCAATACTGGCAGGACGCCATGTTCGGCACGCCGGAGCTGGACGAGTTCCACCCGGATATTATCTATATCCACACAAGCTGGCGCAACCTGACCGCGCTGCCCACGACTGCCGACAGCGAGGCGGACATTGACGCCATGCTGGACGAGCAGTATGCTCACTTTGAAACCATGTGGCAGGCGCTGGAGCAGAAATTTGCCTGCCCGGTCATCCAGAACAACTTTGACCGGCCCAACTACCGCCTGATGGGCAACCGCGATATCTGGGACCCCCACGGCCGCTCCAACTTTATCAGCCGCCTGAACCAGCGGTTCTATGCCTACGCGGCTGTGCATGAGCATTTTTATATCAACGACATCGACTATCTTTCGGCAGACTACGGACTGACCGCTTGGGGCGATGCCTTCTTTTGGCATATGTACAAATATGCCATGTGTCTGGACGCGATCCCGTCACTGGCCAACAGCGTGGCCAATATCATCAAGTCTTTGTATGGCCGCAACAAAAAGGCGCTTGTTCTCGATCTGGACAATACGCTCTGGGGCGGCATCGTGGGGGACGATGGTGTGGACGGCCTTGCCATCGGCCCCGAGGTGCCGGAGGGGCAGGTCTTTGCCGAGTTCCAAAGCTACTGCAAGGCGCTGAAATCCATCGGTGTGATTCTGGCGGTCGATTCCAAAAACGAGGAGGCCAACGCGATTGCAGGCCTCAACCACCCGGACGGCGTCCTGCGTCCCGATGATTTTGTCGCTATCAAGGCTAACTGGGAGCCGAAGGATCTCAATCTGAAGGCAATCGCCGCAGAGCTGAGCCTTGGTGCGGACAGCTTTGTCTTTGCCGATGACAACCCGGCTGAACGCGCCATCGTGGCTGCGCAGGTGCCGGGCGCGGCGGTGCCCGCGCTCGACGGTGCCGAGAACTATATCAAGACGCTGGACCACGGCGGTTATTTTGAGGTCACGGCTCTCTCCAAAGAGGATCTGAAAAAGACCGAGCTTTACCACCAGAATGCCGAGCGTGCCAAAGCACAGGCGGCCTTTACCGATTACGGCCAATATCTGGACAGTCTGGAGATGACGGCCACGATCCGCGGCTTTGAGCCGCTTTACATCCAGCGCATCGCCCAGCTGACCAACAAATCCAATCAGTTCAACCTCACAACGCTGCGCTGCAGCGAGGATGACATCCGCGCAATGGCGGCGGATGCCGATGCGCTCTGCCTGTGCGGCAAGCTGGCGGATAAATTCGGCGATAACGGCATTGTTACGGTGGTGGCGGGCAAGCGTCAGGGTGATCTGCTCGACCTGACGCTCTGGCTCATGAGCTGCCGTGTGCTCAAGCGCGGTATGGAGGATGCCATGATGGACACCCTCATGGCGCAGGCTGCCGCCGCCGGTGTGAAAACCGTTGTAGGCCACTATTACCCCACAGCCAAAAATGCTATGGTGCGTGATTTTTACGCACAGTTCGGCTTTGCCAAAACGGCAGAGGATGCCGAGGGCAACACCGAGTGGAGATTGGAGGTCTCCGGCTATGAGCCGAAGCACCCCCACATGAAGATCGAACGCTGATACGACAGGGAAGACGCTATGAAACGAACCATCCTGCAAAAAGCGGCGGCTGCCGCGCTGTTTGTGCTGCTGACGGCGGCACTGCTGGCGGCTGCGGATTTTCTGCTGGTGGACGATGTACATTCCTACTCCCGGGTCATGCTGCAGGAGCTGTATGCGGACGCGGGCAATATCGACACCCTGTTCCTCGGCTCGTCGCACTGCTACCGCAGCGTTGACCCGGCCGCCGTGGACGCAGCACTCGGCACCCACAGCTTCAACGCCGGGTCATCTCAGCAGCTGCCGGATGGCTCCTACTACATGCTGCGCGAGGCTGCTGCCGAAAACGACCTCAAAACGGTCTACCTTGAGATGTTCTACACCGGCTATAACGAGAGCCGGTCCGCCAATGTGCCGATGGCCTGCTACCTGCTTACAGACCACATGAGTGCTGCCTCGCTCAACCGGTATGAATACCTGTGGGAGATGGGCGGCCTTGCGGGCTTTGCCGACCTGCTGCTGCCGGCGCGGCACGGCATTGCCTCGCCAAGGGCGATGCCCGCCCTGTGGCGTGCCAAGCTGACGGACGGCTACGACCCGGGCAGCTATGCCTATGTCAGCTATCCCGACAGCGGGGAGACCTACCGCGGCCGCGGCTTTGTCTACACGCAGGGTGTGCCGAAGGACGGCTTCGGCACGCTGCTGAACCTGGACGCCGATGCGCCGCTGTCTGACTTCGGCTGGGAGTATCTGAACAAAATCGCGGATTTCTGCGAGGAAAACGGCATACGGCTCGTCCTCTTTACGGCGCCGCTGCCCAGTGGTTATCTATATAACACCGACAATTATCAGTCCTATGTTGATGCTCTCAACACCTTCTGCGCAGCGCGGGACGGACTTGTCTACTGGGATTTCTCCCTCTGGCGCGACTGGGACACGCTGCACCTTACGGTGGGCGATTATTCCGATGCGCACCACCTGAACGGTGCAGGTGCGGACAAATTTACCGCTGTTCTCTGTGATACCATCCGCCGCGATGCGGCAGGGGAGAATGTCGCCGACCTGTTTTATGATACGGTCGAAGATAAGCTGACGCTGACGCCGGATGAATCCATCCTGATGAAGGATGTACACTGATACGAAGGAGGCCCCGCCATGATCGCTGTGACATCACCCGGCTTTGTGCTGTTTGCAGCGCTGTTGGCGGGGCTTTGGTATGTCTGCCCGCCGCCGCGCCGCTGGCAGCTGATGCTGGGGGCAAACCTTGTCTTTTATGCCGTGCTGTGCTGGCAGGCATTGCCGGTGCTGCTGGCCTGCACCTTTCTGGTCTGGTGGTGCGGGCGCAGAACGGCCGCGAAGGGCACCTTTTATGCAGGGCTGGCGGCTGCGCTTTTTCCGCTGCTGCTGCTCAAATATCTGCCTGCGGCCTTCGGGTGGCAGGGCAAGCTGGCCAATGCGCTGGGCATCGGCTATTTTACGCTGCAGCTTATAAGCTATCTCTGCGATGTGCGCCGCGGCAAGCTTCTGCCGGAGAAACAGTATGCGAGGCTGCTGTGCTATGCCTCGTTTTTTCTCTCCATCACGCAGGGCCCCTTCAACCGCTACGACGAACTGATGCCCCAGATGGATCGCCCTGCACGATGGGACACCGCCCGCGTCTGGCGCGGCGTGCAGCGCAGCGCATGGGGGTACTTCAAAAAGCTGGCAGTGGCTGACCGTGCTGCGGTTGTGGTGGATGCAGTGTTTGCGAACCCCGCCGCCTATGACCGCACCCAGCTTTTGCTGGGGTCTGTGCTGTTTACAGTGCAGCTCTACGCGGATTTCTCCGGCTATACGGACATCGTTCTCGGCGTCGGTGAGGTGCTGGGCCTGACGCTGCCCGAAAACTTCCGCCAGCCCTTCTTTGCGGATTCGGTCAAGGATATCTGGGCGCGGTGGCATATCAGCCTCTCCCGCTGGCTGCGGGATTATGTCTATATCCCACTGGGCGGCAGCCGCTGCACCAAAGCACAAAAGGACCGCAACCTGCTGCTCACCTTTTTGGTCAGCGGCCTGTGGCACGGTGCAGGGTGGACCTACCTTGTCTGGGGTGGGCTGCACGGCCTGTGTCAGGCGGCGGAAAATCACCTCCCGCCCCGGCGCGGCGGGCGTATCCGGCATGCCTTGCGCATGACGGGGGCTTTCGGTGTTCTGGTGGGGGCGTTTGTCATCTTCCGCGCCAGCAGTCTTAGCAATGCCGCACAGATCTTCCGCGGCATACTCTGCAACGGCGGGCATGCCGTGTTCAGCAACTATTGGGAGCTGGGCCTGACCAGCATGCAGGAGCAGCTGACTCTCTACGCGGGTATTGCCTGCCTGTTGGCGGTGGATGTGCTGCATGAGCGCGGTATCTCACTGCGGGAAAAAATCGCCGCACTGCCCGTCCCGGCCCGCTGGGCGGTTTATGAGGCAGCTGTTTTTGCATTTCTCTTTATGGGGCGCTTTCTCGGCGGCGGCAGCTTCCTTTATGCAAGATTTTGACGATACGGCAATAAAATAAAAGGATGCGAGCCGAAGCGGTTCGCATCCTTTTTGTTTATTTCAATCGCTGGTCAGCACCGAAGAATTTGAACATCTTGCAGCCGCCCAGCATACGGCTGGCGACCTTTTCGGTGTAACGGGCCATAAAAACGGTCTGATCCGTGATGTTGGTCGTGTAGATCGTGGGGCGGTGGGTCAGCATACGGGTGTTGATCAGCTCATACAGTACACTGATGGTCAGCGGCGTGATGTACTCTGTGCCCAGATCATCAAGGATCAGCAGATCGGCCTCCTGACAGGCGGCCAGCCATTCATCCTTGGTGGAATAGTCGAAATGCTCCCGGCCCAGCTGGGCTGCCAGTGCAGCGGCGCTGGTGTACAGTACATCGTGGCCGCCCTCCAGCACAGCATCGGCAATGGCCAATGCCAGATGCGTTTTGCCAAGCCCCGTGTGCCCCATAAAAAGCAGGTTCGGACTGTTCTGGCTGAACCGTGCGGCGTAGGTCTGGCAGTAATTCAGCAACTTGCCCATATACTCGCGCGGGGAGATGCCAAGCTCCGGCTCAACGGTTTCGCTGTAGCGCGCAACCTCAAAGCTGGCAAACTGGCAAAGCCCGAGCGGACTGGCGGCGTTGATCTCCTCGCGGCGCAGGCGGCGGGCTGCCTCGGCCACGCAGCTGCAGGGGATACCGCCCCGCATGCCGGTGTCCTCACACAGGGGGCAGCGGTAGGCGGGGGTAAAGGCGTTCTCCTCGTAGCCGGCCTCCTTTACGGCGGCGGCCAGTGCCTCGTCCGCGCGGGTCAGCGCGGCGCGGGCAG
>OHAC01000842.1_pt1 | contig 30420 bp, 40 predicted proteins | sample 1577051 | NCBI WGS metagenome assembly OHAC01 (sample SAMEA3541499, study PRJEB24748) | human gut metagenome | biome: human gut; feature: human-associated habitat; material: faeces | place: China | collected 2012 | reverse complement strand
AAAATATTATGGTTCTTATGATTTTGACAAAGAACTGGAAATTGTAGGAGACAATCGTGTAGTATTGTCAATGGTATGGAATTCTCAGACAAATAAATATGGAATATACGCAGGTGGCGAAGGAGAAGTGGTTGAAGAAATTAATTTTTGTCCTAAGTGTGGAAGAAAATTAATATGAAAGAATTGTTTCAAAATGAAAAATAACAAATAAAGAAGAATGTAATGAAAAATTGCTTTCAATGGAAGAATGGAGATGTTTACGTGAATAAATGTAAGGATTGTAAATATTTTAAAAATGATTGCGAATTTGCAAGTGTTAATAAACAATCAGGTCTTGACGGAAATTTTGTGGCTTGTGGTCAATTTGAAAAATTATCTGTGATAAGAGATTGTTTATCTTGCAGTAATAGTTTTTCAGAAGAAGGGAATCTTAATGGGGATATTCTTCATTGTATGGAGCAGAATGGAAAAGTTGTAGATGATGATTTCTATTGCAATAATTGGAATTAATGAATGATTGCTTTCAAGCAGATTGGGATGAAAATATGAGTAACATGGGATATAGACCGAAAGTTTATGATTGTACTATAGACGGAATAAAAAGAATCAAAGGCAAAAATTTATTTGTCTTACATTGGAAAGATTCAAAAGGCGATGGAAGTATGCCGATTCAGGTAGATCAACCATCAGAATTAATTCTTAACAGAATGAAAGAGATTGTGAATGGAAAGCGAGATCAATTATACTTAACGAGAGGAATGAGAGATATTGATGTTTTGTATCTCGGTGATAATAGATGGCAATTATATGATGAATTTGATTTCTACGAATTTGAAATGGTGGTGTGAAACATGGTAGAAAAATGGAAAGCACAGGAAATTGTACAATATCTTGAAGAACAGCTTTCTAATTCATTATTCCATGATGATTTTGAAGCTATGGAAAATGGATATAGATGTGCAATCAACGATATCAAAGAAAAATATATTGACGAGGATTAGTTATGATTTGTTTGGATTGTGGAAATAGAGATATCCGGTATGATGAAAAAGAGAAATCATATCATTGTAATAACTGTGGATCACGGAATCTTGGTGCTAGAAAAGACACTTGTAAATACATGAAGGATGGACTATGTGGCAAAGGCGCATCATCAATAGGAGAATGTAAAATTTTGTGTAGTTTTTATGAGAAATAGATGAAAAATTGTCTTCATGGGAGGTATAAATGGGAAGAAGTATTTATTTTACAGATAAAGAATTAAAGCAGATTAGGAATTATGCCTTAGAAGCCATTGAGATTTTAGGCGAAGCATCTGGTACATGGGAACAAACAGAAAAAGATTTAGATGACGGGCTTGGATCTGCAATGAGGAAATTATATAAAGGATATAACGGAGAAGCAAGATTCTCTAAATATAAAACGGTAAGGTGATATTATGATTAAAGATTTTAAAGAAGGATACTGTGATGGTCATGGTCAAGCAATTGAAAATGTAAGATATAATTTGCTTCAACATTTAAAAGAGTATAAAAATTTAACTGTTGAAGATGTAAATGAAATTTGTGATTTTTGCTCGGAAATTGATGAAGAGTATTTGATGCAATGAAAGATTGTTTTCAGAAGGCAGATGAAATGTTGTGACTGAAGCAGATATTAACAAATATGTTGTCGAAAAAATGGGATATGCAGAAGAGCAAGAAGATAAAATTTCAATTAGGCTTGATTTGTCAAATGGAGAATCTGTAGAAATCTGGTTTGACGAATATAATGATTGTTATACCTAGAGCAATGCTCCTATGGATACGAAGATACTTATGCAGTAGTACAAGATATTTGCGAATGGCTGGAAGATAATTTATTAGAAGTAATAAATATAGAAACAGTATAATAATTAATATAGACAACAAAAGGAAGAAACAAAAAAGGTGATAATATGAAAACAAAGTCTATAAATCGAGAATTGTGTGATTATGATGAAGCGTACACAAGAGAAGATGCGAATGATATAGGTTGGTGTGGAAAATGCAGAATAAAGGAATGCCCATATAATAAAGATTTAAATAAGAAAAGAAAAATGGGATGGAATGTGTAGCAGTTAAAACAAATACTTCGAAAGGAAAATAACATAACCTGTTAATGAAAGGTTATTTTAAAGAGAGATTTTAAATGAGAATTAACGATGCTAGAAATTTAAGAATAGGTGAAAAAGTTATGACTCCTGGTGGATTTCCAATTACTGTTTGGTCATTAAACGAATTTATATCTTCATTAGGCAAAAATACTATTATTTATGTAAAAGGTAAAACTGAGAATGGGGATATAATGAAATTTAGTCATAAAGAATTAAAATTAATGTAAGATGAAACAGACATTTCTTCTGGAAATTAAAACAATATATAGAATTTTGTAATAAGCATATACAATATATAGTAGTAAAAAGTAAATTGAAAATCCTATAGTTATATGATAAAATAAGATTATAAATATTATTTGTCAGAAAACGATAAACTGTAACATAATGATGTACCGGAAACGGAATATATTTCAAGGAGGAATTTAAAATGGATTCACCTGTAAAAATTATGGCAAATAATGTTTATGATCGGATTTCCAAAGAGGCAGAGGTAAAGCAATTTAGATGTAAGAATGCAGAAGAATGGTATTTTACATGTTCTATTTTTTTTGAGTATGTGATGGCAAGAACAAATTATTCCAAGAAATTAATTGCTGGGAAAAGATGTGAACTTACTAGATTGGCTACCCCAAAAGAAAGAAGATTTAGTAAGACAAAAAATGCTGAATTTATTCCAAAAAGAATATATAAATGGGATTGATGAAAAATACCAAACAGATTTAGTTGATGGAGTTTTCTTAGCAATTGTAAGTTATGGGTTTGAGGAAAATGAAAAGTATTTTGATGGATCAGCTGCATTTAATTATGAGTCGGCAAGTTCTCACGAATGGTGGAAAACAGAAAAATAGAATAATGGAAATCGTAGAAGCAATCAGAATGAAATCTGGTTGCTTTTTTGGTACAAAAAATTGAGAGAATAATATATCTGGAGGTGATAATAATGTGCGAAAACATTAACGAAGATGACGTGGTAATTAAAAGCCTGGATATAAAACATATGAGTGTTCTCGAATATCTAAAATGGAAGACTGATAAATCAAAACAAAAATCTGAAATTAAAGAAGAATATATTGTATGATAGTTGCAAGAATGTTTCAACATATGGTATAATAGAACATATGTGTGGTGGAGGTATAAAATGGAAAAGTATATGAATGTTCCGTTGGACAAAGAATGGACAAGAGATGATATTAAACGAGAGTATGAATTATGCAGTGACGTAAAGAAAGTAGCAAAGATATATGATATTACAGTAAAGGAAGTAAGAGAAATTATCAAATCAAAATAAGGAGTGGTGATTGTGATCGTTACTGTAAATGATGAAAAATATGATTATCTGATCGAAGATTATCTCAAACAGCTTGGGTCTGTATAAACTTTTACTTCTGAAAATCTACGTGATGGATTCGAGGAATATGTGCGTAGAACGGAATCTGAAGATGTGGCTGCATATCTTTGGGGACGTTTAGAAGTACTTTCTGAAGACAATAACAGGAATGGTGGTGTTAGATGGAATGGGGTTTAAGGCTGGTGACATATGTTATATCCTAGAAAGCAATAGGAGAGTAAGGCAAGCAAAAGTCGCAGGAAAATCTGGTGAATTTTATACCATTCAGTTGGTTGGATCATGTGGAGCAATTCGATTAAAGGAAAGTAGATTATTCGGAACTGAAGAAGATGCAAGAAAAAGTATGTATGGTTATGTTTCAGATGAAGCGAAAAGAAAATATGAATATGTAGATGTGTTCGAAGGAAGAAGAACAAACAGAAATCCGCATATGTAAAAAGACGATACTATTGGGTACCGTCTTTTTTATTTGTCGCATTCATTATACCTTCGATATATTGTCCAAGTCGTTTAGAAAATATTGGAGACTCGAAGAGTTTGTCAATTTCTTCTTCTGTGTACATACCTGCATATAAACCATTTGAATTATTTTTAGGTGATGCCTCAATATGAAAACTGTCTCTGTTATTTTCTACTTCGATATCAGTTATAAAATCATCTGGAAGTTCATTATCATAGAATTCTTCCCATCCAGAAAAAATTTCGTTCGGAGAACATTTAAATAATTTGCATATTTTTTCAAGAGTATCTAATTGTATTCCAGTAGAAGTACCATTGTATAGTTTATAATATGTTGGTTTTGAAATTTGAAGTTTTTCTATTATTTCATTTATTGGCATACCACTAATGTCAACGAGTTTTTTAATAGAAATTTTCATAAGGTAATCCTCCTTTGTATTATGTAAAGGATACTTATATATTATCATAGAATATAAAAGAAAAAAAGTAAATTAAAGTTAGAAAAATGGTAAATAATGCTTGACTTATGGTAAAGTATGGTTTACTATATAAACATAAAAGGCAATGACAATTTACATAACAAATGATAAAGAAGGGAGGATGACATATGGATAATAAAATAAAATTACACAGATTTGATATTGTTATAGCAGAAATAACAATACAATCTGAGTCTGGTCACAGGCAAAACAAAAAACGTCCTTATGTCATCGTTGGGAATGAGTTTGGAACATTAAACTCTCCAGTTGTGATTGCAATGCCACTTACACATATTATAAAAAAATTAAGTTTCCCATTACATTGTATTGTAAAGGCAGACGAAAAGAATGGGCTTTCTTGTGATTCGATGGTTCTTGGTGAACAGCCATATACATTGGATAAACAGTACGAAGTAATTAAAAAAATTGGATCTATAAAGAATCCTGAAGAAAGAGCAAGAATAAATAAAATTTGTTTTGATACTCTTTTTATGGGAGAAAATTATCAGTTGGAGGTGAATTAAATGGAAATAAAACAAATTACAAAAGAAGAAGCATTGAAATTAATTGATGCAATTCAAAGCGATTGTATCACAATTATATGTGATAAAAATACTACAAAGGGGGACCAAAAATGAATAACATCATGAGTATAACAGTTAGTAAGACAGAAGCAAAAAAGATGATAGATGAGGCACCAGGAGATTTAATCACAATATTCTATATGAATCGAAGTTCTCATATTCACCAGGAAACACGGAGAACGAATAAAGCCGAAGGGAAAGAACTCTTGAATATAGCAAGAGAAATTTTTTACAACGATATGGAAATGTTTGGAATGTTATCATTAAATGGAGAACTTAAAAACGAAGAGGATATTTTAAGAAATATTGCATTTCCAAAGAGAGAATAAATAGAACATAAATACGAACAAAATCGAACAAGTGTTCTGGAATGGTATTGACAGAACGTATGTACGAGTATATAATCGTATTTGTAAACATCAAAAAAAAGAGAGAACAGTAATTCGGTGCGCCAACACCATAATGAACTACTGTCTCTCAAACATCAAAAGCAAAAATGGAAAATTCCATATGCCTTATTTATTATTACATATATATTTTTATTTTTCAAGGCTATAAAGCAATTCTGCTTGGATTTTCCAAATTTTTAACAATTGAATATTGAAAAATTACTTTTGGGTGTTAGCCAAGTTCGGTCTAAGGCAAATGCACATTTTATTTTTGTGCATTTTCATGGGTTCGAATCCCATACACCCAGGTCTATTAAGTGTACTCATTTTTCGCAAAACAACGTGGAGAATAAGAATGCATAAAAGAAAGGAGTGATGAAAATGGCGATGTATTATCTAACAAATGGAAAAGAATATGTTGCAGAAAACGAGCTTATACCTGGTGAGTATATTAAAACTACTTATACGGTGAAAGCAAAAAAGTTTACTTACAAGGAGGGAATGACTTTCAAGAAAAAGAGATGGAAGAAAGATAAGGACTTTAAAAAGTACAAACTTATTAACGTGGAAACTGGTGAAATGGTGAATCCAAATTATATGGGGAATAGCGGTGCTTATATTGGAGATCATAACTTTGATTTTGATGATGGTATTCTGGATAAAATTATTCACGAAGCAGATTTAATTAAAAGTATGGCTGCATGGGATGAAAAACAGTTGAAAGAATACAAAACTGTTTTAACAAATGAATTATCAAAGAAGGATTCCATTATTTCTGATATTTATCATGCATTATTAGAATATGGAGATACGCATAATGGAAAACGTCCACAAGCTCATAAGATAGCAAAAATATCTTATATGTCTTTGACAGTCCACGAGGAAAGACGAAAAATTAAACTTTGCCTGAGATATCTAGATACTATGTTGGAAGCGAATGCAAATCGTTATACTCCACAAAAGTATAAAAATGAAATGATAACAGCGGAGAATAAGGATTACAAAGCGAGAACAGAATATTATCAAGAAATTCAAGATATTTTGTATGGATAAGGAGAGACAGACTAATGGACTACATAACTAAAGAACAATATGAACAGTTAAAATATCAAATTGAACATAATCCAAAGAGAAATAAAAAGAAAGATCGGAAAATGACGCTCACATTAGAAGAGTGTAATCAAATCTGCCACAAGTATTTAAATAATGATATGAAAAAGTTGAAAGAAGTAACACGGAAAGTCATTACCAAATATAAAAAAGATTCCGATGAAAACACAAAATATGAGTTGAAAGATCTTTCTTATATGGTTTTTGTTTTAAGTCTTGGTACATTTGATTCTGAAAAAAGTTCATTTGAGACATTTTTATATGGAAATATGAAAAGAAAATTCTCAACGTATGGAAGAGATTCTACACGGAGCAATAGATGTATGAGAGAAGTTGAGAGAGATCCATTTACAAAAGAAATAAAGTATGATGAAAAAGGAAATCCGGTTTATGTTCCTGTTTTTAATATTTCTTTACATTCTGTAAATGAAGATGGAAGCGAACTTATTGAAACAATATCTGGAGTACATAATGTAGAAGAAGAAGCAATTTTGAATGCGGAAAAGGAAGATAAGAATGATTTAAGAAATTATTCCAAAGAAATGAAGAAGTATTTATCAGGGTTATCAAATATACAAATGGATGTGCTTGATTTGATAACACAAGGATATGAGAAGGATGAAATCATAGATATATTACATATCTCTTCAAGACTTGCTTATATAAAAGAACTCTTGGAAAGATATTTTTAGGAGGTGGTTGAATGTCATTTTTATGGTTTTTGTTTGGAATGGCAATGTGTATTGGAATTGTAATTTGTGGATCATTAGCAGCATCTGTCGGAAGATTTAATAAATGGTATGAAGAAAAATCATCTGAAGAAACATTAAGAAATAGGGAGGAAAATGATATTGAAAGTCATTAAAAAAGATGGAACTTTAGAAGAATATGATGAGCAGAAAATTATCAATGCTTGTAATAAGGCTGCTAGAAGAGCAATGGTTGAATTGACTCCACAAGAATATGCAACAATTGTAAATGATGTATGGGAAAAGATTGAAGAAAATTATGAAGATGATTCCGAAATTGAAATTTATGATATGCATAATATTGTAGAGGCAGTACTAGAAGAAGATTTCCCTATAGTCGCAAAAATGTATAAGGAATATCGCAATTATAAAAAAGACTTTGTACATATGATGGACAAAGTTTACGAACGAAGTCAGGCGATTAGGTATATTGGAGACAACAGTAACGCTAATACTGATTCCGCACTTGTTGCTACAAAAAGAAGTCTTATTTATAACGAATTAAGTAGTGAATTGTATAAGAAATTCTTTTTAACTAATGCCGAAAAACAGGCAGCGAAAGATGGTTACATTTATATTCATGATCGCTCTGCAAGACTCGATACATTTAATTGTTGTTTGTTTGACGTTGGAAATGTAATAAGAAATGGTTTTGAAATGGGAAATATTTGGTATAACGAACCGAATTATCTTGATACCGCTTTTGATGTCATGGGAGATATTATTCTTTCAACAGCGGCACAACAGTATGGCGGATTTACAGTTCCAGAAGTTGACAAAATTTTAGAACCATATGCCGAAAAGTCATATAACAAATATTATGAAGAATATATGGCTATCATTGATGATATTGAATATGAGCTTATATCAGAAGTTCATTCCGAAAAAGCATGTAAATATGCAACAGATAAGGTTTACAGAGATTTTGAACAGGGCTGGCAAGGAATTGAAATGAAATTAAATTCTGTTGGCAGCAGTCGAGGGGATTATCCTTTTGTTACAATGACAATTGGGTTATCTACTTCTACATTTGGTAAAATGGCAGCAATTACACTTCTTAGAGTTCATTCTGAAGGACAGGGCAAAAATGGATTTAAACGTCCTGTTTTATTTCCTAAAATTGTATTTTTATATGATAAGAATCTTCACGGTGATGGATCATCAAAATATCCAAATGGTGATGTATTTAATGAAGGAATTGAATGCAGTTCCAAGACCATGTATCCTGATTGGCTATCACTGACAGGTGATGGATATGTATCTGAAATTTATAAAAAGTATGGAAGAGTAGTAAGTCCTATGGGATGCAGGGCATTTCTTTCACCTTGGTATGAAAAAGGTGGAATGCATCCATCTGATGAAAATGATAAACCAATATTTGAAGGAAGATTTAATCTTGGGGTTGTCAGCCTTAATCTTCCAATGATTCTCGCAAAATCGAGAAAAGAATCAAAAGATTTTTATGAAGTGCTTGATTATTATTTGGAATTAATTAGAAATCATCATAAACGTACTTATGATTATATTGGTGAATTAAGAGCCAGTGTAAATCCAGTTGCTTTTTGTCAAGGTGGTTTATATGGTGGTAATTTAAAGCCAGAAGAAAAAATTAAATCCATTTTGCCGCCAATGACAATGAGTTATGGAATTACTGCATTAAATGAACTTCAGAGATTATATAATGGTAAATCAATTCGCGAAGATGGCGAATTTGCATTAGAAGTTATGAAGTACATTAATGACTATACAAACAAAATTAAAGAAGAAGATCATATTTTATACGCAATTTACGGCACACCAGCCGAATCCCTTTGTGGTCTTCAGGTGGAACAATTCCGTAAAATTTATGGTCTTATTGAATACGTTTCAGACAGGGAATATGTAAGCAATAGCTTCCATTGTCATGTATCAGAAGATATGTCTCCAATTGAAAAACAGGATAAAGAAGGAAGATTCTGGGATTTATTCAATGGTGGAAAGATCCAATATTGTAGATATAATCTTGGACAACAAAGAGGCAATTAAAACTTTAGTGCTTCGCGCTATGGATAAAGGATTTTACGAAGGTGTCAATTTAGCAATGTGTTATTGTGAAGATTGCGGCTATCAACAAGTAGAAATGGAACAGTGCCCTAAGTGTGGAAGTACAATGATTACTAAAATCGATCGCATGAATGGTTATCTTGGTTTTACAAGAGTACATGGGAAGACTCGATATAATAAAGCAAAAAATGCCGAAATTAAGGATAGAGTAAGCATGTAAAAATAATAGGGCAGGTATTTTATATCTGCCCCTAATTATCAAAGAAGGTGAATTATGAATTATCATAATATAACATATCCAGACCAAAATAATGGTCCTGGGTTACGAGTTGTGATATGGGTGTCTGGATGTTCTCATCATTGTTTAGAATGTCAAAATCCACAAACATGGGATAAAAATAGCGGAATCATATTTGATAATTCTGCGAAAGAAGAAATTATTGAACAGTTAAAAAATAATTATATTAGCGGAGTCACTTGGAGCGGTGGTGATCCAATGCATAAAGATAACGTAGAAACTGTATTGAAATTTACAGAAAAAATACATGATTTATTTCCTGAAAAAAATATTTGGTTATATACAGGATATACATTTGAAGAAATTATGAATGACACTAATTTAAAAAGAAAACAGTTACTTGATTTATGTGATGTATTAGTTGATGGAGAATATAAAAAAGAATTAAGAGACATTTCTTTACATTGGTGTGGTTCATCAAACCAAAGAGTTATAGATGTAAAAAATACACTTAAAGAGAATGAAATTATTCTATATGAGGATTAATTATGACACCAATTACAACAGTAAAAAAGAAGGACCGATTATATTACGCACGCATTATTCCAAAAACTGGAATCTATGAAGTATGCGAAATTATACTTCGTACAATTGAAGATACTTGGTTTGTTGGAATTGATAAAAGAGATAAACATGCGTATATGTTTAATTATTCTGACCTGAATACAATTTTATTTGCAGAAAGAAAAGATGCTTTAGATAAGGTAAAAGCGGCAGAAAAGAATAAAATAAAAATCAGTGAAGAAACAGACTACGAAGAATATTAGGAGGTGATTCTTACGGCGAATTATCTTATGAGATACAAAGGTACATATAGATTAAAAGCACATATTGATCAAAATACAAATGACTTTCCAAGAGATGAAAATGGTCAATTAGATACTGATGACATTTATGTTAAATGTGCAAACGGTTCACAAATTTATTCGTATGGTCATGGAATTTTAATTGCTTATATTCCTTCACTCGGAAGAGGACATAACATTTTACGATCAATCGCAGAAGATAAACTTGGTATTACTGATAAAATACCATACGATGAATTGTTCAAAAATCTTGAAGAAGAAAAAACTGTTTTTGGCATTATAGAAAATGATGCGGAAATAGAATTTAAATTCAAATCTGATAACATCGAATACATTTCTAAATATTTAAAACCACAAACAAGTGGTTCTGGTATTAGTCCTTTTTCAACAAAAAATTTACCAAAAAGTAATTATAAAATTCCAGATGAAGATTTAGATACATATAAAAATATCGTGTCTAATTTTTACTCAGAATCGATTTTAGACCTAACACATAATACAAATAATTTTATCAAATCACTTGCCACAAAAAGAAATCCAATTGAAAAAATCAGAGCTGATATGAAATTAAAATGTTTGAAAACAAAAGAATATATTCATTCAATTGGCAAGTGGAGTGAATATATTAATTATCTGAAGGAGAATAAATAGGTGAAAGATATCTTCAAACCATACAAATTAAACCCACTTGTAACAAAAAATATTCTAAGGAAATTTGGATTTCATTATGACTACAAAAATGACCATTATGTTTATACCGAATCAATCTATAAAGATATTATTGAATTGCAAGTGAGTGTTGATATTGAGCAGAATTGGATAAGCTGTATTGTTATGGATGGAGATCATGAATGCATTTATGCTCCTTATTATAATACAGAATTCGGTAAGAATAAGTTACTAAACAAATTCAATAAGAATATCAAAAAGATTTTAAAACAGTTGGAGAATAATAAAATAATCACAAAAATGGAGGATGATGAAAATGAAGATTGCGAAATTTGATAAGGTAAGTTATGAACAGTTTGAAAAAGATGCAGTGAAAAAAGCACCACATCATTATAAAACAAACGAAGGTGAAATAAAACGGGTATATGAAAATATTTCTATCCCAGTTAGAGCTACAAAATATAGTGCAGGGTATGACATCAAAAGTCCGTTTAAAATTATCTTATTGCCTAATGAATCCATCATAATTCCAACGGGTTTGCGTTGCGAAATGTTTGAAGGATATGTCATGATGATTTATCCTCGCAGCAGTTTTGGAATTAAAAAAGGTGGAGTTCTTTTAAACACAACGGGAGTAATTGATCGTGATTATGCTTCCGCAAAAAATGAAGGACACATTTTTGTAGCAATTAAAAATACCAGTAACGAAGCAATGTATATTGATGAAAATGAAGAAATTGTACAGGCTGTATTTGTAAAATTTGGTATTGCTGATGAAGAAGAAGTTACTACTGAGCGAACAGGCGGAATAGGCTCTACTAATAAATAAGGTGACTCTTATGAAGAAAAAAATAAGACTTATTGGAATACTTTTAATTTTTGTTGGTATCGTTTTAGTGATAATCGGGACAGTTAAAATTCATTTTGATCGGGCAAATACAAAATATATTTCCAAAACCTCATCAGAAAACAAATCTAATTTCACGATTGAAATAAAGAATAGTAATTCTACAAAAACTTTCACTCAAAATAAAATTAGAGAAGGTGTTCCAGTAGGTGAACTTGTAAAAGAAGAACAGGAAAACGATCCAGATATTTCGACAGCAGTTGCACAGGAAAGAATTTCCGAAACAGATTCGACAAATATATGGTGGCTCTCATGCGCTTTATATCATGAATGTAGAGGTTTAAATGATGAAGCACAGATAGCAGTAGCTTCTGTTATTATGAACCGTGTAAAGAGCGATAAATTTCCAAATACGATTTTCGAAGTACTTGTGCAGCCAGGACAATATGCTTTTGTTAATGATGAAATTATTTGGGGAGAGCCTGACGAACGTGCAATAAAAAATGCCGAATATGTTTATTGGAATGGCTCACAGATTCCGGAGAATGTTTTATTTCAGGCGGAATTCCTACAAGGATCTGGAGTATGGAAACAAATTGATAATCAATATTTTTGTTATGAATAAATAAAATTATGGTGATAAATATGGTAAAAAAAGAAAATGTACTATATAATAAAGAGGATATCATGAATATTTTCTCTTGTGAGAGTGATAAAGCGTTAAGGATTTTAAGACTATTATATAGTATGAAAGAAGCCACAAAAATTGGGCGAGAATATTACATAAGTAAAGAATCTTTTGACCAATTTGTAGAAGATATGAAAGGTAAAGAAGTAATCATCTAATTCATGAGTGATATTTAATAATGATAAGTGATGTTTAATAATGTTTCAAATATCACTTTTTAGTATCACTTTTACAGATGAAGTGCTAGAAAGCCTTTAAAATAGGGCAGTTCTTTTATATATCGTTCCAGTTGTAAACTGGAAATAGTCAATTATACCAAGGCGCAGGCAGAAATGCCTGCGTTTTTCAGCTGTCAAAGTTTTAACAAGTGCTTGCAAGCATATATAAAATCATGTACAATATTTAACTGAAAGAGAAATCAAACGCTTTAAGACAAAATGAAGGAGTGTAAGACGATGAGTAAAAAACCAACAGTTTTGATGATCTTAGACGGTTACGGTCTGAGAGATGAAAAGAAAGGCAACGGTATTGCAGAGGCAAACACACCGGTTATGGATAAATTAATGGCTGAATATCCGTTTGTAAAAGGAAATGCAAGCGGACTTGCTGTAGGACTTCCGGACGGTCAGATGGGTAACTCGGAAGTAGGTCATATGAATATGGGTGCAGGACGTATCATTTACCAGGAACTCACCAAGATCACAAAAGCAATCGATGATGGCGATTTCTTTGAAAATAAGGCACTTCTTGCAGCCTGTGAAAATGCAAAGAAGAACGGTACAGCTCTTCATCTGATGGGACTGGTATCTGATGGTGGTGTACACAGTCACATTACACATATTTATGGAATTTTGGAACTTGCAAAGAGACAGGGGCTGGACAAAGTATATGTTCACTGCTTCCTTGACGGACGTGATACACCTCCGGCATCTGGGAAAGAATATGTTGAACAGTTAGAAGCAAAGATGAAAGAAATCGGTGTAGGTGAAGTTGCAAGTGTTTCCGGACGTTACTATGCAATGGACCGTGACAACCGTTGGGACCGTGTAGAAAAAGCATACGCAGCACTTACACGCGGCGAAGGTGACACAGCAGCATCAGCAACAGAAGGAATCCAGGCTTCTTACGACAAAGAAGTAACTGACGAATTCGTAGTACCATTTGTAGTGACAAAAAACGGTACACCGGTTGCAACTGTAAAAGACGGAGATTCTGTGATCTTCTTTAATTTCCGCCCGGATCGAGCAAGAGAAATCACCAGAACATTCTGTGCGGATGATTTTGACGGATTTGCCAGAGGAGAACGTATCAAGACAACTTATGTATGTTTTACAGAGTATGATGAGACAATTCCAAATAAAATGGTTGCATTTGTAAAAGAAGGCATCACGAATACATTTGGCGAATTTCTTGCAGCAAACAACATGACACAGGCAAGAATCGCCGAGACAGAGAAATATGCACATGTTACGTTTTTCTTCAACGGCGGAGTAGAAGAACCGAACAAGGGAGAGGACAGAATCCTTGTCAAATCGCCTAAGGTTGCAACTTACGATCTGAAGCCGGAGATGAGTGCATATGAAGTATGTGACAAGCTTGTAGACGCAATCAAAGCTGATAAGTACGATGTGATCGTAATTAACTTTGCAAACCCGGATATGGTTGGTCATACCGGTGTAGAAGCAGCAGTGATCAAAGCAATTGAAGCTGTTGATGAATGTGTAGGAAAAGCAGTTGATGCAGTGAAAGAAGTTGGTGGACAGATGTTTATCTGCGCTGACCACGGAAATGCAGAACAGCTGATCGATGAAGAGACAGGAGAACCATTTACCGCTCATACAACGAACCCGGTTCCGTTCATTCTTGTAAATGCAGATCCTGCATATAAGCTTCGTGAAGGCGGATGCCTTGCAGACATCGCTCCGACGCTGATCGAGCTGATGGGAATGCAGCAGCCAGCAGATATGACTGGAAAATCATTATTAGTAAAATAGTAAATATATTTTCCCGGAATCATGAAAATGGTTCCGGGTGTTTTGTTGTCAGAAGAGCAAAACATACTGCAGGAGAAAAGAAAATATGCTGCATATAAATCTGATCTACTCTTTTTGAAAAGCATTAAAATGGAAAAATGCATGAAATGAAAAACAAAAATTCAAAAAAACATATTTAAATCAACAAAAATCACGATATGTCATATTTATATGCAAGAATTGGTTGACGAAAAATCATTTTTCCTATATACTTACTACTTGTAGTGAGTTTTGATGTTGTCAAAACAGCTGAAAGAAACTGCAGATGGCAGATTTCGGAAGTATAAAGTACGGCAGGAAACACACAATGATTAGTTGATGATTATGGGAGGTTTTCAAGATGACTGCATATAGAGATATGAGTAGAGAAGAACTGCTTGAATTAAAGAGCAGACTGGAAAAAGAATTTGAAGATGTTAAAGGAAAAGGTCTGAAACTGGATATGTCCAGAGGTAAACCGTCCAAAGCACAGCTTGATCTTTCTATGGGGATGATGGATGTACTTAAGAGTACATCAGATCTTGTCTGCGAAGAAGGAGTAGATTGCCGTAACTATGGAGTGATCGATGGAATCAAAGAAGCAAAACAGCTTCTTTCTGATATGATGGAAGTACCGAAGGACAATATTATCATCTTTGGTAACTCCAGCCTGAACGTAATGTATGATACTGTTGCAAGAGCGATGACACATGGTATCATGGGAAGCACCCCTTGGGCAAAGCTTGACAAGATAAAATTCCTGTGCCCGGTACCTGGATATGACAGACATTTTGCAATCACCGAACATTTTGGAATTGAGATGATCAATATTCCAATGACATCGGATGGACCGGATATGGATCTGGTAGAGCAGTATGTGGAGAATGATCCGGCTGTAAAAGGTATCTGGTGTGTACCGAAATATTCTAACCCACAGGGAATCACTTATTCTGATGAAACCGTACACCGTTTTGCGAAATTAAATCCAGCGGCAGAAGATTTCCGTATTTTCTGGGATAATGCATATGGAATCCATCATTTGTATGAGGATAAACAGGATTATCTGATCGAGATTTTGATGGAATGTAAAAAAGAAGGCCATCCGAACATGGTTTACAAATTCGGTTCTACTTCCAAGATCAGCTTCCCGGGTTCTGGTATTGCAGCAATTGCAGCATCCGATGAAAACCTTGCGGAAATCCGCAAGATGATGTCCGTACAGACCATCGGTCATGATAAATTAAACCAGCTCAGACATGCGCGTTTCTTCGGTGATATCCATGGAATGGTTCAGCATATGAAGAAACATGCAGATATCTTAAGACCGAAATTTGACACCGTATTAAGTGTACTGGAAAGTGAGCTTGGCGGACTTGAGATTGGTTCCTGGATAGCACCGCGAGGAGGATACTTCATTTCCTTTGATGCGTTGGATGGATGTGCCAAAGCAATCGTAGCAAAAGCAAAAGAAGCCGGACTGATCTTGACAAAAGCGGGAGCAACCTTCCCATACGGAAAGGATCCAAAAGACAGCAATATCCGAATTGCACCGTCCTTCCCGACACCAGAAGAACTGGAAGTTGCAGCACAGGTATTCGTACTCAGCGTAAAACTGGTAAGTATTGATAAAATTCTTGGCGAAAAAGTAGAAGTCGAAGAAGCTTAATATATGTGAAAAACAGTGGATTTTCCCGAAAAGGAGTCCGCTGTTTTTTTAAAATAAAGGTTGTTTGGTCGATTTTACAAAAGAAAGTCCTGCAATTCCCTAAATCCTAGTTCTCATCATCCAAAAAACTTTTGCATACGTAAAAAAAGTTACCAATATACAGACCAGAGGAATCCAAAATACTCCCCGCACATGAATTTGCACTATGGAGTTCAAGACTCAGGAATCGTGGAAGCCTTTGCTGAACACGATTCCCGCCCTAAGAGGCTTGAACGGAATGGTTAGTGCAACTGAATGCGTGGGGAGTATTTTGGATTCCTCTGGTCGTCCCATTAGAACCTATTATTTTTACATATCCAAAAGTCTTACATCTTCTTCTGCGCAGTCGAAAGCATCAGTTTGATGCGGTTCAGCTGGTTTACTTCGCTTGCTCCCGGATCATAATCGATTGCAACGATGTTGGATTCCGGATGACGGCGGCGCAGTTCTTTAATAACACCTTTCCCGACTACGTGGTTTGGCAGACAGGCGAAAGGCTGTGTGCAGACAATGTTTGGTGCACCGCTGTGGATCAGCTCCAGCATTTCTCCGGTAAGGAACCATCCTTCACCGGTCTGGTTTCCAAGAGAAACAATTTCTTTTGCCATCGAAGCCAGGTGTTCAATATGTGATGGTGGATCAAAGCGTTTACTTGCTTTTAATGCATCAACGGCAGGCTTGCGGAACCATTCCAGAGCCTTGATTCCGAGATTACCCATGCGGGCGGTTGATTTCTTCATGCCGAGATGTTCTGCTTTAAAGTTTGTATTGTAGAAGCAGTAGAGCAGGAAGTCGGTCAGATCCGGAACCACGGCTTCGGCACCTTCCTGTTCAAGAAGATCTACCAGGTAGTTATTGGCAGCTGGAAGGAATTTAACAAGGATTTCTCCGACAACTCCGACACGTGGCTTTTTGACATCTTTTAATGGAAGAGAATCAAAATCTTCTACGATCTGGCGGCAGAGACGCTTAAACTCGTGTCTGCTTGGATAACCTTTCTTGATAAATTCGATAACTGTCTTTTCCCATTTCTTATGCATGGTATTGGCAGAGCCTGGAACAGCTTCATATGGGCGGACACGGTACAGGCAGCGCATGAAGAGATCACCAAATATCAGACCATACACACCTTTCAGTACAAGTGGAAGGGTGATCTTGAATCCAGGATTGCTTTCAAGCCCGCTTAAGTTGATTGAAATAACAGGGATATGTCCGTAACCGGCTTTTTTAAGAGCACGGCGGATAAATCCGATATAGTTGGAAGCACGGCATCCGCCACCGGTCTGCGAAATAATGACAGCCAGGTGGTCGGTGTCATATTTGCCGGAAAGGATAGCCTCCATGATCTGTCCAACTACCATCAGAGACGGATAGCAGGCATCATTGTTTACATATTTAAGGCCCATGTCAACTGCATGCTTGTTATCATTTTTCAGTACTTCCAGTTTGTAGCCTGCTTCCTGGAAGGCTGGCTCAATCAGTGAAAAGTGGATCGGTGACATCTGCGGACACAAAATGGTATAGGTTTCCTTCATTTCCTTTGTAAAAGGAATTTTTTCGATATTTGCCGGACGAATGGTGCGCTCCATATGCTTCTGCTCGCGGACGCGGATGGCGGCGAGAAGAGAACGGATACGGATACGTGCAGCACCCAGGTTATTAACCTCATCAATCTTAAGAGAGGTATAAATCTTGTCGGAACCGGTCAGAATATCTGCAACAGCATCGGTTGTTACGGCATCAAGACCGCATCCGAAAGAGTTCAGCTGGATCAGATCCAGATCATCTCTTGTCTTTACAAAATTGGCTGCAGCGTACAGTCGGGAATGATACATCCACTGATCCATAACAATCAGCGGACGTTCTACCGGATTCAGATGGGAGATAGAATCTTCCGTCAGAACGGCAAGTCCGTAGGAGGTGATCATCTCCGGGATACCGTGGTTGACCTCCGGATCGTAATGGTATGGACGACCGGCAAGTACAATGCCGCGGGTTCCTGTCTTTTCCATGTAAGCGAGTGTTTCTTCACCCTTTTTGCGGATGTCCTGACGGCATGCAGCAAGTTCTTCCCATGCAGCATGAGCGGCATTTTTGATTTCTTCTGCTGGAAGATTCTTTGCAGAAGTAAATTCACGGACCAGTCCGTCTGTGATTGTCTTTTCGCTTGTGAGGGCGAGGAATGGATTCATGAAATCTACTTCACCGTGTACGATTGGATCCATATTGTTCTTGATGTTCTCCGCGTATGAGGTGACGATCGGGCAGTTATAATGATTGTCGGCATCGGCAAATTCACCACGTTCGTATGGTATACAAGGGTAGAAGATAAAGTCTGCACCCTGGTTGATCAGCCACTGTACATGTCCGTGCGCCAGCTTTGCCGGATAACACTCGGATTCGCTCGGAATAGATTCAATACCAAGTTCATAAATCTTATGTGTAGAAGCAGGAGAGAGTAACACATGATATCCCAGTTTTGTGAAGAAAGTAAACCAGAACGGATAGTTCTCATACATATTGAGAACTCTTGGAATACCAACCGTTCCACGTTTTGCTTCGGATGGATCTAATGGCGTGTAACCAAAATAACGTTCATTTTTATAAGCGAAAAGGTTTGGCACATCACTCTTTGCTTTCTCTTTTCCAAGACCGCGCTCGCAACGGTTTCCGGAAATAAAACGACGTCCGCCACTGAATTTGTTGATGGTCAGACGACAGTTGTTGGTACAGCCGTTACATTTTGCCATTGAGGTTGTATAGGTAAGTTCATTGATTTCATCAATGGAAAGCATGGTTGTATTTTTACATTCTTTGAAACCATAGCGTTCTCTTGCAATCAGTGCAGCCCCAAAAGCACCCATGATTCCTGCAATATCCGGACGGATTGCCTGACATCCGGCGATGGTCTCAAAGCTTCTGAGTACGGCATCATTGTAGAATGTACCACCCTGTACAACAATTTTTTTACCAAGCTCAGATGCATCGGATACCTTGATAACTTTGAAAAGAGCATTTTTGATAACCGAATAAGCAAGTCCGGCTGAAATATCGGATACTTCAGCACCTTCTTTTTGCGCCTGTTTTACCTTTGAGTTCATAAATACGGTACAACGGGTACCGAGGTCAATCGGATGTTTCGCAAAAAGTGCTTCATGTGCAAAATCCTCTACGGTGTAGTTCAGGGATTTGGCAAAAGTCTCGATAAAGGAACCGCATCCGGAAGAACATGCTTCGTTGAGCTGTACGCTGTCTACAGTCTGGTTCTTGATCTTGATACACTTCATATCCTGACCACCGATATCGAGGATACAGTCTACATCCGGTTCGAAGAAAGAAGCGGCGTAATAGTGAGATACGGTTTCAACTTCGCCTTCATCAAGAAGAAGTGCGGCTTTAATGAGCGCTTCTCCGTAACCGGTTGAGCAGGAGTGAACGATCTGTACGCCTTCCGGAAGCTGGCTGTAAATATCCTTGATCGCACCGATGGTCGTACCAAGAGGATCACCGTCATTGCCATGGTAGAAGGAGTACAAAAGAGTACCGTCTTCTCCGACCAGAGCGGCTTTCGTGGTGGTAGAACCGGCATCGATTCCAAGGTAGGCATTACCGCGGTAGCTGGCAAGATCACCAACCGGCACCTGATGCTTTGCATGGCGGTTCTTAAATTCATTGTAATCTGCTTCGCTGGAAAAGAGCGGCTGCATACGCTCAACTTCAAAGTCCATTTCAATATGGGCATCCAGCTTTTTCTGCATCTCACCAAGAGAGGTGACTACATCCTTTTTAGAGTTCAGCGCAGAGCCGACGGCTGCAAAAAGATGGGAATACTTTGGTGCGATAATGTGTTCGTCATCCAGCTTGAGAGTACGGATAAACGCTTCTCTCAATTCAGAGAGGAAATGAAGCGGTCCACCGAGGAAAGCAACATGTCCGCGGATTGGTTTTCCGCAGGCAAGACCACTGATGGTCTGGTTGACGACTGCCTGGAAAATAGAAGCAGACAGGTCTTCTTTGGTAGCACCGTCATTGATCAGCGGCTGGATATCTGTCTTGGCAAATACGCCACAGCGGGCTGCAATCGTATAAAGTGCTTTGTAATTTTTGGCATATTCGTTCAGACCGGTTGCATCTGTCTGGAGAAGGGAAGCCATCTGGTCGATGAAAGAACCGGTACCTCCGGCGCAGATTCCGTTCATACGCTGCTCAATATTTCCATTTTCAAAATAGATGATCTTGGCATCTTCGCCGCCCAGCTCGATCGCTACATCGGTCTGTGGTGCATAATCCTGAAGAGCGGTGGAAACGGCAACAACCTCCTGGACAAAAGGTACGCCAAGATGCTTTGCCAGAGTAAGACCACCTGATCCGGTAATCATTGGAGATACCTTGATCTGACCGAGCTTGTAGATAGCACGACCAAGCAGATCAGAAAGGGTTTCCTGAATATTGGCGAAGTGACGCTCGTAATCAGAAAACAGAACATCATTATTACTGTCCAGAACTGCGATTTTAACAGTTGTAGAACCGATGTCAATTCCCAGGGTATGTAATTCTGTCTGATTCATGATTTAACTACTCCTTATTACAATTAAAAAATTTGTCTGTGTTATTACCTATTAAATGTAGTTCGCAGAGAACTACAGTATCTTACATTATACGACAGAACCAACGAAAATACAAACAGAAGTTATGTATGGCATTGTAGAAAAAAGTGCCTGGAAGTGAACAAAAGATGTAAATTATGTGAAAAGAGAGTAAAGAGGTGGAATGGAATTGACAAAGTAAAAAGCAGACGATAAAATAACATACGTGGAAGGAGGTTTTGAATGAAGAACTGGTTAGATAAAATGGAGCGCAGGTTCGGGCGCTATGCAATTAGAAATCTTACGATGTATCTGCTTGCAGGTTATGCAATCGGATATCTTTTGAGTTTTACGATGCCACAGCTTCTTACCTATTTTACACTGGAACCGGCACTGATTTTGAAAGGGCAGGTGTGGCGACTTCTAAGCTGGGTGATCATCCCGCCGAATGACAATATTATTTTTGTTATCTTTATGATGCTGTTATACTATTCCCTTGGTAATACGCTGGAAAGCTACTGGGGGGCATTTCGTTACAATGTTTACATTTTCTCAGGAATATTATTTACAGTTATTGGAGCTTTTATTGTGAATGGACTGATCGGAGGCATTACCGGATTTGGAAGCCTTTACAGTACTTACTATATCAATATGTCCATTTTCCTTGCATGTGCATCCATCATGCCGGATTATCAGCTTTTGCTTTACGGCATTATCCCAATCAAGATGAAGTGGCTTGCAGTTCTGGATGTGGTTCTGCTTGCGGTAGACGCAGTGCAGGGCGGTCTGATCATACGGATCGTGATCATCGCATCGCTTTTGAACTTTATTATTTTCTTTTTCTGCAACCGGAATCTGCGTGGACACAGTCCGAAACAGGCTGCCCGCAGAAAGAAATTCCAGAAGCAGATAAGCCGTCCGCAGAATCAGTATGCAGGCGGTGCAAAGCACAGATGTGCAGTGTGCGGTCGTACGGAACTTGACAATCCGACACTGGAGTTCCGTTATTGTTCAAAGTGTAACGGGAATTATGAATATTGCCAGGACCATCTTTTCACACACGAACATGTGAAGTAGAGTTCTAACATAGAATCAAATTGAATAATAAGAGGAGGAAACAATGAAAAAAACCAAGATTGTTTGTACAATGGGACCAAACACCAACGACAGAGAAATGATGAGAAAGCTGATCCAGAATGGAATGAATGTGGCACGTTTCAATTTCTCACATGGTGATCATGAAGAACAGAAGTTCAGAATGGATATGCTCAAAGAGCTTCGTGAAGAGGAACATACAAACACTGCAATCCTTCTGGATACAAAGGGACCGGAAATTCGTACAGGAATCCTGAAAGATGGAAAGAAGATTACTTTAAAAGAAGGAGAAACCTTCACTCTGACAACAGAAGATATCGTAGGAGATAATAAGAGAGTATCTATCACATATAAGGGACTGGTACAGGATATTTATAAAGGCTGTACCATTCTGATCGACGATGGCCTGATCGGACTTCGTGTAGAGAGCAAGACAGAGACAGAGATTGTCTGTTCTGTAGTAAATGGTGGAGAACTTGGCGAAAGAAAAGGTGTTAACGTACCGAACGTAGCCATTCGTCTTCCGGCTATTACAGAAAAAGATAAGGATGATATCCGTTTCGGTGTAGAGCAGGATATTGACTTTATCGCAGCATCATTTGTAAGAAATGCAGAGTGTGTACTTGAGATCAAGGCATACTTAAAAGAACTCGGCGCTCCGTATATTCCAATCATTGCAAAGGTAGAGAACGCAGAAGGTATTGAGAATATTGATGAGATTATCCGTGCGGCTGATGGTATCATGGTGGCACGTGGAGATCTTGGTGTAGAGATCCCGGCAGAGGAAGTGCCGCATCTCCAGAAAATGATCATCCAGAAATGTAATGACAACTTTAAGACTGTTATTACTGCAACACAGATGCTGGATTCTATGATGCGTAATCCGCGTCCGACAAGAGCAGAAGTGACGGATGTTGCCAATGCGGTATACGACGGAACAGATGCAGTTATGCTTTCCGGAGAGACAGCACAGGGGAAATACCCTCTGGAAGCACTCCAGATGATGGTTCAAATTGTAGAGACGACAGAGGAACATCTGGACTATGATTCCATTCTTGTTAAAGCCGGAGATCATCTGAAGTCAGGTGTGTCCAGTGCAATCGGATATGCTTCTGTACTTGCGGCAGCGAACCTGAATGCAAGATGCATCATCACTCCATCTGTATCCGGTGCAACAACAAGGGTTGTATCCAACCTTCGTCCGAGACAGGAAATCCTTGGAATTACACCGAACGAACGTACCCTTCGCCGGATGTCGATCTACTGGGGCGTAAGAGGATTGAAGTCTCTGGAATTCCATACAACAGATGATATCTGCAGTGGGGCAATTGATCTTGCACAGGCAAAGAAATGCGTGGACAGTGGAGATATTGTTGTCCTGACAGCTGGTATTCCTTCACCGAGCGTACAGCGTGAAAAGGGTTCTGTAAGTAATATGATGCGTATTGCAACCATCGACTAGACGAAAGAGAGATGAACAGAATGAAAAAAGAACCATTCGTAACAAAGACACAGTTAGATGAAATCGTAAAAGAATATCCGACTCCGTTTCATCTTTATGATGAAAAAGGGATTCGTGAAAATGTAAAAGCACTCAAAGAAGCCTTTGCATGGAACAAAGGATATAAAGAATATTTTGCAGTAAAGGCAACTCCAAACCCATATATCCTCAATATTTTAAAAGAATATGGATGCGGATGTGACTGCTCTTCCTATACAGAGCTTTTAATGTCTGAGTCTGTCGGACAGGTTGGAGAAAATATTATGTTTTCTTCCAATGATACACCGGCAGAGGAATTTGCACTTGCTGATAAGCTCGGCGCGATCATCAACCTGGACGATATCACACACATTGATTTTCTGGAAAAGACGATCGGAAAGATTCCGGAGACAATCAGCTGCCGTTATAATCCGGGTGGACTTTTCAAAATTTCCAACAGCATTATGGATAATCCGGGAGATGCCAAATACGGTATGACAACTGAACAGATTTTTGAGGCATTCAAGATCCTGAAGTCCAAAGGCGCAAAAGAGTTCGGTATCCATGCATTCCTTGCAAGTAATACTGTAACTAATGAATATTATCCGACACTTGCACGTACTTTGTTTGAAGTAGCAGTTAAGCTTCAGAAAGAGACCGGTGTACATATCAAGTTCATCAACCTTTCCGGTGGTGTGGGAATTCCTTACAAACCGGATCAGGAACCGAACGATATCAAGGTGATCGGTGAAGGTGTAAGAAAAGTGTACGAAGAGGTTCTTGTTCCGGCTGGAATGGGCGATGTGGCGATTTACACAGAACTTGGCCGTTTTATGCTTGGACCTTATGGATGCCTTGTGACAAAAGCAATCCATGAAAAGCATACGCACAAAGAGTACATCGGTGTAGATGCATGTGCCGCAAACCTGATGCGTCCGGCTATGTATGGTGCCTACCATCACATCACTGTCATGGGAAAAGAAAATGAACCATGCGATCATACTTACGATGTGACTGGTTCTCTGTGCGAGAATAATGATAAATTTGCAATCGACCGTCAGCTTCCGAAGATTGACATGGGAGATCTGCTTGTGATCCATGATACCGGAGCACATGGATTCTCTATGGGATATAATTACAATGGACGTCTTCGTTCCGCAGAAGTTCTTCTGAAAGAGGACGGAGGTACACAGCTGATCCGCAGAGCAGAGACGCCGATGGATTACTTTGCAACTTTCGACTGCTTCCCGGTTTATGAGGAACTTAAGAAGAATACGGAAGAAGCGGATAAGCTTGGAAAATAATTTCAAATAGTTTATTTTGAAAAAATACTTGCGAACCGAAGATAAGTATGATATGATTATTTTCGGTTCGTGATTAAAAAACATGAATTTTATGCCGGCATGTCGGAATGGCAGACGAGGCAGACTCAAAATCTGTTGCGGGTGACCGCGTGCGGGTTCAAGTCCCGCTGCCGGCAGTTGATAATTAACTGGAATTGAATAAAAGATATGAGAAGTACATTGCGATGATTCGTGATGTATTTTTTCGTATATACACAATTGTTGTGGCACATTTCGTGTATCTGTAATTTTGATGAGGATCTTTTTTACCCCTTCATGTATTGAAAATATCAAAAAAAAATGTCATAATGAGATGTTGTATATTTGAACGAATAGATAGAAAAGATAGAAGTAAGTGATGAGACTTACAGAGAGGCAGTTGATTATGAGCAAAATCGTATTGATAGACGGACACAGTATTCTGAACAGGGCGTTTTTCGGACTTCCGGATCTGACAAATGCGGAAGGACTCCATACGAATGCAATATATGGATTTTTAAATATTATGTTCAAGATTCTGGAGGAGGAAAAGCCGGAGTATCTGACCGTTGCATTTGATGTGCATGCGCCGACTTTCCGCCATAAGATGTTTGAGGCGTATAAGGGGACGAGAAAGCCGATGGCAGAAGAACTCAGACAGCAGGTACCGTTGATGAAGGAAGTTCTGCATGCTATGGGAATCCGGACGATCGAGCAGGAAGGGCTGGAGGCAGATGACCTTCTTGGAACGCTGTCCAAAAGATGCGAGCGAATGGGGATGGAAGTGGTCATTATTTCCGGAGACAGAGATCTTCTCCAGCTTGCTACAGACCATGTTGAGATCCGGATTCCGAAGACAAAACGGACCGGAACTGAGATCGAGAATTATTATGCAGTGGACGTAAAAGAAAAATACCAGGTGACACCGACAGAATTTATCGATGTGAAAGCATTGATGGGAGATACTTCAGATAATATCCCAGGGGTGCCGGGAGTCGGAGAAAAGACGGCGACCAAGATTATTGTAGAATACGGATCTATTGAAAATGCCTACAAGCATGCATCCGAACTGAAGCCGCCGAGAGCATCGAAAAATCTGGTGGAATACTGGGATCAGGCACAAATGAGTAAGGTGCTGGCGACAATCGATGTAGACGCGGATTTTGCTTATGAACTGGAAGAGGCGAAGCTTGGAAATCTTTATACAGAGGAAGCTTATGTCTATTTCCAGAGACTGCAGTTCAAGAATCTGCTGAATCGTTTTGATGTGCAGAGTGAGAATTCGATTGAAGATGCATTTGTGATCGCTGTGGGAAAAGAAGAAATTCAGAAAATCTTTGCGGAGGCAGAAAAAGCGCAGACGGTGGGAGCCGTTCTTTACAAAGACACCAGAAATGTACTTCCGCTGTTTGCAGGAAATGCTGAGATAGGTGGAATTGGAATTTCGTTTGGAAAAGAGAAGATCTACTGTATTCCGGCAGGAAATGGATACAGCATGGAGGAACTTCTGGAGGCACTTGTACATGTGGCAAAGCATGCCGGACGGTTTGTGGTGTTTGATCTGAAGTCATCCCTGCCTTATCTGAAAGGATTAGAAGGAGCAGCAAAGGAGAAGTGCTTTGACAGTATTGTAGCAGCTTACCTCCTGAATCCGTTGAAAAATGATTATGGATTTGAAGATGTGGCACAGGAGCATCTTGGATTGATGATCGATCCGAAGACAGAACTGGAAAAAATGGTCTGTTATGAAGCCTATGCTGCATTTGCGTCATCGGCAGTTTTGGAAGAAAAGCTGAAAAAAGAGGAAATGTGGAAGCTTTTTACAGAAATAGAGATGCCGCTTGTATTTACTCTGTTCCACATGGAGCAGAATGGGGTGCGTGTAGAAGCAGAAGAACTGAAAAGCTATGGAGAACAGCTTGGCGGAAAAATCGTACAGCTGGAAAAGGAAATTTATGAGCTTGCCGGGGAAGAATTTAATATCAATTCACCAAAGCAGCTGGGCGTGGTCCTTTTTGAACATCTGTCCCTCCCAAATGGAAAGAAGACGAAAACAGGATATTCGACGGCAGCAGACGTACTGGATAAGCTGGCACCGGATTATCCGATCGTGGCAAAAATCCTGGAATATCGTCAGCTTGCCAAGCTGAAATCGACTTATGCAGATGGACTTGCCATGTTTATTCATGAAGATGATCACCGGATCCATGGAAAATTCAACCAGACAGTCACAGCGACCGGACGTATCAGCAGTACAGAGCCAAACCTGCAGAATATCCCGGCGAGGGTAGAACTTGGACGGCTGATCCGTAAAGTATTTGTGCCGGAAGAGGGATATGTGTTTGTAGATGCTGATTATTCGCAGATAGAACTGCGTGTGCTGGCACATTGCTCCGGAGATGCAGCACTGATCGAAGCATACCGGGAGGCAAAGGACATTCACCGGATCACAGCTTCTCAGGTGTTTCATACTCCGTTTGATGAAGTGACCGATCTGCAGAGGCGAAATGCAAAAGCAGTCAACTTTGGTATTGTCTATGGGATCAGTTCTTTTGGACTGAGCCAGGATTTAAGTATTACGAGAAAAGAAGCGGCCGAATATATTGACCGTTATTTTGAAACCTATCCGGGCATCAAGAAATTTCTGGATGATGCAGTTGCTCATGCAAAAGAACAGGGATATGTTGTGACCTTATTTGGCAGAAGAAGACCGGTTCCGGAGCTGTCTTCCAGCAATTTTATGCAGAGACAATTCGGGGAACGTGTGGCAATGAATTCTCCGATCCAGGGAACGGCTGCAGATATCATGAAAATCGCAATGATCGCTGTGGACAAAGAGCTTCGCATGAGAAACATGAAATCCAGGCTGGTTCTGCAGGTACACGACGAACTTCTGATCGAGACATGGAAGGAAGAGGAAGAGGAAGTGCGGGAGATCCTGAAAGAAGGCATGATGCATGCGGCAGATCTTTCCGTTCCGCTTGAAATTGACATGCATAGTGGAAAAAACTGGTATGAGGCAAAATAGAAGGAAACAGATATGAGAAAAATAGGAATAACAGGAGGCATTGGTTCCGGGAAGAGCAAAGTACTCGACTTTTTAAGTGTAGTGCGCGGTGCGGTGATCTGCCAGTCAGATCTGGTGGCACATCAGGTACAGCTTCCGGGAGAAAAATGTTATCAGAAGGTCGTGGAGACGTTTGGGAAAGAAATTTTAAATCCTGATGGAACGATTGATCGGAAAATTCTTGGCAGAATTGTGTTTGATCAGCCAGAGAAACTGCAAAAGCTTAATGCGATCGTGCATCCGGCGGTCAATGAAAAGATCCGGGAGGAAATGCAGAAGGCACAGGAAGAGGGAAAAGAGCTTTTTATTCTGGAAGCCGCACTCCTTACGGAACCGGTATATCGTGAGATGTTGGATGAGATCTGGTATATTCATGTGCCACAGGAGATCCGGATGGAGCGACTGAGAAGTTCACGCGGATATTCAGATGAAAAAATGTATGCGGTGTTTGCAAATCAGCCGTCGGAAGAGACATTTACAGCGGTTTCGGATCTTGTGATCGAAAACGGCGGAACCTTTGAAGAAACGGAAAAACAGATAGACTTGGCACTGGGAAGAGGCTAAGAACAGGGAGAAGAAACAAGATGAGATTATGCAGCATTGCCAGTGGCAGCAGCGGAAACTGTATTTATGTGGGGAGCGATCGAACGCATCTGCTTGTAGATACAGGAATCAGCAAAAAACGAATTGAGGAAGGCTTAAAGGAACTTGAAATAAAAGGGAAAGAGCTGGATGGAATCCTGATCACCCATGAACATGCAGATCATATTCAGGGACTTGGTGTATTCAGCAGAAAATATGAGATCCCGATCTATGCAACTCCGGGAACGATTGCGGGGATTCAGGCGTATTCCAGACTGGGAGCCATGCCGGAAGGATTGTATCATGTGATACACAGTGATGAATCCTTTATGCTGGGGGATATCAGGGTAAATCCGTTTGCAATTTCCCATGATGCCAACGAACCGACCGGATACCGTCTGGAGTGCAGAGACAAATCTGTGGCAGTGGCGACAGATCTGGGAATCTATGATGCATATACGGTGTCCCATCTCCAGAATCTGGATGCAGTTCTTCTGGAGGCAAACCATGATCTGCATATGTTGGAAGTGGGACCATATCCATATCCGCTGAAGCGAAGAGTAATGGGAGACAAAGGACATTTGTCGAATGAATTGTCAGGACGTCTCCTTTGTGATATACTACATGATAATTTGAAACATATTGTTCTGGGGCATTTGAGCAAAGAAAATAATTATGAAAGTCTGGCATATGAGACTGTCAAACTGGAAGTGACATTAGGGGATAATGCATATAAAGGGGAAGACTTGAATATGGCAGTGGCAAAAAGGGACAGTATTTCAGAGATTATCACCGTTTAACTTGAGGAGGAAAAACCATGAAAAAATGTATCGTAACCGTAGTAGGAAAAGACACTGTGGGAATTATCGCGAAAGTGTGTACATACCTTGCAGAAAGTAAGATCAATATTTTAGATATTTCCCAGACGATCGTACAGGGATATTTCAATATGATGATGGTTGTAGATATTTCAGAAATCGAAAAAGATTTTAAAGTGATCTGTGATGAGATGGAGCAGATGGGCGAAGAGATCGGGGTAAAGATCCAGTGCCAGAAAGAAGAGATTTTTGAAAAGATGCACAGATTATAAGAATAAGCAGAGACGAGGATAAAGACCATGATTAATATGTATGAAGTTTCCGAAACCAATAAGATGATCGAGCAGGAAAATCTGGATGTTCGTACCATCACACTGGGAATCAGCCTGATGGACTGTATTGATTCGGATTTGAATGAATTGAACAGAAAGATTTATGAAAAAATCACAGTAACTGCAAAAGACCTTGTGTCAACGGGAAAACATATTGAAAGAGAATTTGGAATTCCGATCGTAAACAAACGAATTTCTATTACACCGATCGCTCTGATCGGCGGTGCTGCATGTAAGTGTCCGGAAGATTTTGTGACCATCGCAGAAACACTGGATAAAGCGGCTAAGGAAGTTGGAGTTAATTTTATCGGAGGATACTCTGCGCTGGTTTCCAAGGGAATGACAAAAAGTGATGAGAATCTGATCCGTTCGATCCCGGAGGCCCTGGCCAAGACAGAGCGTGTCTGCAGCTCTGTAAATGTTGGTTCTACCAAGACTGGTATTAATATGGATGCGGTGAAACTGATGGGTGAGATTGTCCTGGAAACTGCAGAGGCATCCAAAGAACAGGATTCCCTTGGATGTGCGAAACTTGTTGTGTTCTGTAATGCGCCAGATGATAACCCGTTTATGGCTGGTGCTTTCCATGGAGTTACAGAAGCTGACTGCATCATTAATGTAGGCGTAAGTGGTCCGGGAGTTGTAAAAACAGCTTTGGAATCCGTACGTGGTGCTGATTTCCAGACTTTATGCGAAATGATTAAACGTACTGCATTTAAAGTTACCCGTGTAGGTCAGCTGGTAGCACAGGAAGCATCCCGGATGTTAAATGTTCCTTTCGGAATCGTGGATCTGTCCCTGGCACCGACCCCGGC
>OHAC01000836.1_pt1 | contig 30675 bp, 29 predicted proteins | sample 1577051 | NCBI WGS metagenome assembly OHAC01 (sample SAMEA3541499, study PRJEB24748) | human gut metagenome | biome: human gut; feature: human-associated habitat; material: faeces | place: China | collected 2012 | reverse complement strand
AGAGCATCTGCCTTACAAGCAGAGGGTCATAGGTTCGAGCCCTATAGGTCCCATTCAATGAGTTTATCTCATTATGCCGGCGTGGCGGAACTGGCAGACGCGCAGGACTTAAAATCCTGTTGTAGAAATACAGTACCGGTTCGATTCCGGTCGCCGGCATTATAGAGAGAAGTAAGACATCGGTTTTAGAACCGGTGTTTTTTTAATTCATAGAAAATTACGTCCTATGAATCAAAAAGCCCTCCGGGCGGGATGGGCATCTTGCGGAGAAGAAGTCAGCTGTAAACAGCACCGATCGGGCATTTTAAAATTTTAGCGCAAATAGGGTGTTAACTATTGGTGGATTTGTGCTATAATGCAATTATTCAATTTATACTATAAGAAGGGAAAACCGTGTTCAGATTTGATACGGAAGAAAGGTACGATGAAACAGGAAAAAGTTACATTCATTCATTCCATTTCGGCAAAAATTACACTCCTTGCCGTTTTTATTGTTGTTGTATCATTGGTGGGAAGTATGATCAATGCCAGTTCAAAGTCGAGTGATGTTGTTGAGACAGTCAATGCGCATTACATCCTAAGTCTGGCAGAGATGGGAGCGCAGACGATTGGAAATATTCCGGCAGAGATAGCAACGGATGAACAGTTTTCTAGGGTTGTAAGTGATATCAGCATGAAAGGCGTAGACAGTGCATATGCTTATCTGGTGTCAGCGGATGGCACAATGCTTTATCATCCGACAGCAGACAAGATCGGAAAAACGGTTGAAAATCCCGTTATTAAAGGTGTGGTATCACAGCTTGCATCCGGAACCGTTCCGGAGAATGCTGTTGTTGAATATGATTTTAATGGTGCAATCAAGTATGCAGGGTATGCCCTGACCCCGGATCACATGATCGTGGTCGTATCGGCTGATAAGAGTGATATTGTAGAGCCGGTCAATGAGATGATCCGTTCTATGTGTATCACAGCAGCGATAACGCTTGTTGTATGTGTGATCATTGGCTATGTGTTAAGCCGTTTTATCTGCGCACCGCTTGAAAGCCTGACAGAGATTATAAAGAATACTGCAAATCTGAATTTCAGTCACAATGCAAAAAGTGATGGTCTGTGCAAAAGAACAGACGAAACCGGTTTCATGGCGCGTGAACTTCGCATCATGAGAAAGAATCTGCGTGAAATGGTTGCAAATATTGATACGGCAAGCCAGCAGATCACCGGAAATGTAGATGGATTAAAACAGGTAACTGAGACCGTAGACCATATGTGTTCGGATAACTCAGCAACCAGCCAGCAGCTTGCAGCAGGCATGCAGGAGACAGCCGCAACTACTGTAAATATCAATGAGAATGTCGGTACCATGAAAGATGAAGCTGAGCGGCTTACAGAGATGGCAGAAAAAGGTGCAGATGTTTCCAATGAAGTTATGGACAGAGCAAAGAATCTGCGCAATAAAACAGTAACTGCGAGCTCCCGTACTATGGACATGTATACAAGTGTCAAAGAGAAATCCGAAAAGGCGATCGAGGGATCAAAGGCAGTTGAAAAGATCAATGAACTGACCAATACCATTATGGAGATCTCTTCGCAGACCGGACTTTTAGCTTTGAATGCAAGTATTGAGGCTGCAAGAGCCGGAGAGGCAGGACGTGGATTTGCAGTTGTTGCGACAGAGATCGGAAGCCTTGCAGACCAGACTTCAAAAGCAATCGCTGATATCGGTAATATTGTAAAAGCCGTCAATGAAGCAGTTGGCAATATGACAGAGTGTCTGGGTGAAACGACAGAATTTCTGGAAACGAATGTAATTGAAGATTATAAAGAGTTTGAAAAGGTTGGCGAACAGTATCAGGAAGATGCAGATGTATTCAAGTCTAACATGAATCAGGTAAAAGATTCCATGCTGCAGCTTTCAGATCTGATCGAGTCGATCGCACAGGCGTTAAGCGGCATCAATGATACTGTGGGCGAAGCCGCAGTCGGTGTATCCGATATTGCTGAAAAAACAAGCGGTATGGTTGAAAAAACAGGCGCTACACATGATATGGTATCTGAATGTTACTCCTGTGCAGATAATCTGCGTGAGATCGTTGGCAAGTTTGTATTAAAATAAAATCTATTGTCATGAATCATGGCCTGTCCTCATAAGATGTGGTAATCACAGATTATGAGGGCAGGCTTTTTTGATTCATAGGAAATTACGTCCTATGAATCAAAAAAACCCCTGGCAGAACCTTGATGTGAAAAGTATGCGGTAGGGAGGCTATGATGCAGGAAAAGTCAAATGAACAGCGAAAAGAGCAGAAACGGGGATATAACCTGTTGGATAAAGAAGAAGAAAAATCGATGCTGTCATGTTTTGTGGAACAGCTGAATGATCCGCTTATTTTTATTTTGTTTGCGGCGGCAGCAATATCTCTTCTGCTGCAGGAATTTGGGGACATGTGCATTATACTTGCAGTAGTGCTTTTAAATGCCATAGTCGGAGTGATCCAGGAGGGGAAGGCAAAGCGGGCATTAGAGGCATTGGAAAAAATGACAAGTCCGCATGCACTGCTCCATGATGAGGATGGAATCCATGAGATTCCGGCATCGGATCTGATACCGGGGGATATTGTCTGCCTTGAAGCAGGCAGACAGGTGCCGGCAGATATCAGGATCATATCGGCTGTCAATTTAAAGATCGAGGAGTCAGCGCTTACCGGCGAATCTGTTCCGGTTCCTAAAAATACGACGGATCAAAATGAGGCATATATGACCACTAATGTTACATATGGACGTGGAGAAGGAATCGTCACTGCGATAGGGATGGATACGAAGATAGGCGGTATCGCAAAATTGCTTTCCGGGACAAAAACGGAGCTGACGCCGTTACAGAAAAGGCTGGCGGATCTTGGAAAAATCCTTGGTACCGTTTCTGTCTTTTTGTGTATCCTGTTGTTTGTCATGGCAGTTTTGCAGAGGCGCAATGTTGCAGAAATGCTGATCACGGCAATATCATTAGCGGTTGCTGCAGTTCCGGAAGGTCTGCCGGCGATCGTTACGATGGTACTTGCACTTTCGGTATCACGTATGGTGAAGGTCAATACGATCGTAAAAAGACTGCCGAGTGTGGAGACATTAGGCTGTGTGAGCGTGGTATGCTCGGATAAGACGGGAACACTGACGCAGAACCGTATGACTGTGACAAGATGTTATACAGATGGAAAAATCTGCGAACCAAAGAATCTCAACCGCAGAAAAAACAGATATTTTCTGGAGGGATATACCCTTTGCAATGATGCGTCTGTCCGTGGGGAACGGATCGGAGATCCCACAGAACTTGCCCTGCTTGATATGGCGGAAAAATTTGATCTGCAGAGAGAGAGATTAGAAGAAAGTTTTCCGAGAATACAGGAAATCGCGTTTGATTCCGACCGGAAAATGATGACGACATTACACCGGGGAGAAAAAGAAAAAATTTCTTATACCAAAGGTTCCCCGGATGAAATATTAGAGCGTGCTGCATTCCTGATGAAAGATGGTGAGCGTGTGCCGATGACCCCGGAGAGACGAAAAGAAATCGATCAGGTGATCCGTACGTTTACGAAAGATGCACTCCGGGTACTGGCACTTGGGATGCGAAATCCGGCTGACGGTTTAAAGGAAAACGGGCTGACTTTTCTGGGAATTGTTGGAATGGCTGATCCCATACGTCCGGAGGCACAGGAGGCTGTAATGGAGTTTTACCGTGCAGGGGTAAAAACGATCATGATCACGGGGGATCGGATCGATACGGCATTTGCGATTGCAAAAGAACTGCACATTGCATCGGAAGAAAGTGAGTGCATTTCGGGAGAAACGTTAACGGATATGACAGATGAAATGCTTGCAGAAAAAATAAAAAAGGTGCGTGTGTTTGCCCATGTTTCGCCGGAGCATAAGGTGCGCATCGTGGCAGCATGTAAGAAAAACGGGGAGATCACCGCAATGACAGGAGATGGTGTCAATGATGCACCGTCATTGAAAGCAGCAGATGTCGGGATCGCTATGGGAAAGGCAGGAACGGATGTGGCGAAAAATGCAGCGGACATTGTGTTGACGGATGATAATTTTGCGACGATCGCAAAAGCCATTGCGCAGGGAAGATGTATTTATGAGAATATCCGGAAATCTGTGATATTTCTGTTGTCTTCTAATTTCGGGGAGATCATAACAATGCTTGCGGCTGTAGCCTGCGGATTTGCGGCACCGTTAAAATCAAGTCATATTCTATGGATCAATCTGATCACAGATTCGCTTCCGGCACTGGCGCTTGGTGTGGATGAGGAAGAAAATAAAAGTTACATGGACAGACCACCGCGCGGAAAGGATGAGAGTCTGTTTGCAGGGGGTGGGTTAAACTGTACCTGTTTTTATGGGGCATTGATCGCATTTATCAGTATGACAGCGTTTTTGCAGCTTCCGGTGGGAATCCTGCTTGGGGCGGGCAGCACGGTCACACCGGCAGCAATCAGGCTGCTTTTGGCAGATGCAGAGCTTTTAAGCCGCTGCCAGACCTATGCATTTACGGTACTTGGTATGTCTCAGCTCTTTCATGCGATCGGTATGCGTGATGTTGAAACATCGCTGTTTCAGATGAACCATCTGGAAAACAGGTTAATGATTGCTGCATTCGCAATCGGAACAGGACTGCAGCTTCTTGTGACGGAAGTTCCTTATTTTGTTAATCTGTTTGGAACCTGCAGATTAACACTGCTTGAATGGGTAAAACTGCTGGTACTTGCAGCCATGCCTTTACTCGGACATGAACTGTTAGTATTGGGAGGCTGTCTGGGAGAAAAAAGAGATAAGAAAAATTTAAAGGGAAAAGATCAGCAGGCGGTATCGTCTGGTGGGCGGTGGAGCTAAAAAAAACATTCATTTTTTACGGGGGGTGTGGTATAATGAGGTGTCCGTAAGTTTTGGGCAGGTTTTTGCAGGAAAGGATATTGGAAATTATGGAAGAGAAAATGACAATGGAAATCACGAACGACAGACTTGAGGAGGCCATTAAGGAATATGCCGCAGACCGCACGAAAGAGAATCTTACCACAGTGCTGAATCTGCTTCGTCCGACAAAGCTGTTTGTGCCGGCAATGTTACAGGCACCGGATCGTCCGATTCCATGTTTTTTAAAGAATAGTAATGAAGAACAGTTTTTAGTAGTATATACGTCAAAAGCGCAGATCCCGGAGGAGCCAAAGAGCCAGGCGATGCTTAACATGCCATTCCCGGCATGCAATAATATCGTTGTAAAACCGGAATTAAAACTTGCCGGAATGGTGATCAATCCATTTTCTGACAACCTTGTGTTAAAGACAGAACTTGTACAGAAGTTACATGAAGTTGACGAGCAGGCGGCAAAACGTGCTGCACAGATGAAACAGGTGAAGATGACACCGGCACAGTTTCAGGTATTTGTAAAGCGTCAGGTTGAGTTTGCAGTACTGCCAAAGCGTCTGTTTACCGAAAAACAGGAGTTCATCAACAAGCTGTGTGAAGAGAAAGAGGCTTTTGTCAATGAGATTTTTGCAGGCGTGTTCAAGGAGCCAAAGTTAAATCCATACACAGAGAACGATTACTCTGTAATGGCACTTGATATTGCAGAAGATCTGACATTGATCCGTGTAGATCTTCCGGAAAAAGGCTTAGTTCCGCCACTTTGCTACCGTATTTACCTGACGATCAATCCTAAGACCGGAAAAGCCGGCTATTATACGATCGAGATGTCAAAAGAAAAAGATGTCCGCATGTTAGGAGAGCTTTTAGAGGACGGAAAACATATAGATCACGGTGTGGCACCGGTAGAGGGTGCTGAACTTCAGAAGATCATGGAGCTTGCCAGAGGTGAAGGCGCAGAGGTGACAAGCTAGATCTGGGATATGATGTCTCAGACAGGTAAATGAAAAAATGATATAACATGAAGGAAGGGGCTGTCTCACTAACTTTGTTAGTATGACAGTCCCTTCCCTTTATCTTTCGTTATGCTGGATGATATCGGCATATTGTCCGCGGGTGACTTTTAAGAGCGCATCCGGGTTTACCGTGATGGAGGTACCGATGCGTCCACCGCTGATATAAATCTTATCGAAGGAAGCAGCGCTTTCATGTACGACGGTTGGGAACTGCTTTTTCATGCCAAGAGGTGAGCAGCCGCCACGCACATAGCCGGTAAGCGGAGTCAGATCTTTTACGTGAAGCATTTCAAGTGATTTTTCACCGACACATTTTGCGGCAGCTTTCAGATCGACTTCCTCTGCGATCGGTACGACAAAAACATAATACTGCCTGTTCCCGCCGGCGGCGGCCTTGCCGGACATAACGAGCGTTTTAAACGACTGTTCTACCGGAGCACCGGTCTTTTCTGCGGTATGCAGACCGTCTATAAATTCATCACACTCATAATTGATAATTTCATAAGGTATTTTATTGCGGTCTAAAATGCGCATGGCATTTGTTTTTACTTCTTTTCCCATAGAGAAAACTCCTTTCATGAATGAACTGCGCTCATTGTAACACCACAGCAAAAAATAGACAACTGAAACAGAATGTATGTTTACGAAAAAATAAAAAAATGTTATTCTAATAAGGGAAATTAAGGCAATATATGAGGTGAATTAAAATGCGCCACATATAAGAACATGTGTGGCGGGAAATGAGGCAGAGTATGAAAGATTTTTTTAAGAGAGTAAAGGCGGATGCAATAATGTCAGCAGTTTTATGCATCGCATTGGGCGTGGTTCTGATCGTATGGCCAGGAGAGACGATCGATATCGTATGTAAAGTGCTTGCCGCAGGACTTATCATTCTTGGAGGGGTAGAACTGTTTTCCTATATTACCAATAGAAACGGTTATATGTTCACCGGAATCCTTGGGCTGATCGTGCTGATCATCGGTGTATGGATCTTCTTAAAACCGAGCAGTATCGTGAGCCTGGTACCGATCGTGATCGGTGTGATACTTGCTGTTCACGGTGTGCAGGATGTGAAAATGGCGTTAGAATCAAAGAATGGCGGATATGACAGATGGTGGATTATGCTGATCATTGCCATTATCAGTATTGCATTTGGCGTGCTCTGCATTGTCAATGCGTTTGGCATGGTCAAACTTGCCATGCAGTTTGTAGGAGCAGCCCTGATCTATGATGGAATCAGTGATCTGTGGGTTGTGACAAAGACGGTGCGGACGGTGAAAGATATGGAGCAGGAAGCGAAAGCAGTCGACGTAGATTATAAAGAAATCGATTAAGTGATTAAGCGGAAAGAAAGAGAAACAGATATAAAAAGTGTCCCTGAAAATCTGGATAAAAGATTTTCAGGGACACTTTTTTGGTTCGTGATAATAGAATATTTGAGCAAGCTGCATCTGATTGCCCAGACTGCGCTATACTGTAATTTTACCTTCATTGATAAGCCGGATAAATACGTCGACTAATTCCGGATCAAACTGTGTTCCACTGTTTTTTTTCAGTTCACTGACAGCATAGGAGACAGAGAGCGGATTTTTGTATGGACGTCTGGCAGTCATGGCATCAAAACAATCGGCGATGGTAAGTATTCTTGCCATATAAGGAATATCCTCACCGGCAAGACCACGCGGATATCCCGTGCCATCATACCGTTCGTGATGACCAAGTACTGCAGGAATTACATAATCCATATGTGGCAGATAACGGATCATTTTTGTGGAGTTTTCAACATGTGTCTTCATGATCTCATATTCTTCCGGTGTCAGTTCCGAGGTTTTCTGTAAAATACGTTCCGGAATACTGATTTTTCCGATGTCATGCAGCATACCGGCATCACGCACAAGTTCGATGTCATTTTCACTCATGCCAAGATCTCTGGCTAAGATCACAGCATATTTCGACACATTCATGGAATGGATAAATGTGTAGCTGTCCTTGGCATCGATCGCAGCGGTCAGTGCATAGATGGTAGGCGCAACACGTTCGTATGCAGTTCTTAAGTTCGAATCGGTGGAACGTGTCTCAAGACCGGCCCGGTAAACGGTAAGGTGACCTTTGCCCCCTAGTTTACCATAATAGATCGCCTGTTCTGCATTATGGAGCAGTGTTTTCGCATCTGGAGAAATAGATGGGAAAGTGGATATACCACAGGTAATGCTTGTGTCCCACACGGTATCGTTTTTGCTCCGCAGACTGATGATATTATGGATGATCTCATTAGCAAGTGCACCTGCACTGGTGGGATCATCCCCCTGTGTCAGTATCATAAAAACATCTGTACCATAACGGAATGCGAGGTCAGACGGGCTGATCTTTGAAAGGATTGCCTGTGCACAGAGCGTGATCAGATTATCTCCTTCCGTGGCACCGTAAAGCTCATTGTAGAGCTTGAAATCATCAATGTCGAGCAGGATCAGACCAATCGGGGTATCCGTCGAACAGGCATCTTTGATACATTCAAAGGCATGTTTTCTATTATATAAGGAAGTAAGACTGTCTGTGATCGAAGCATGGTAAGCATTATAATACAGGTTGGCGTTGCGCAGAAGATACGCAGCATAGTAACAGATACGGTCGAGACAGACAAGTTCCTCTTCGGTGTAGATGCGGTCCGCATCGTCAGCAATATACAAAAGACCAATGACAGCCTGCTGATAACGAATCGCCTTGATTGCGTGAATATTTTGCTGTGCGAGCCAGCGGCTCTGCCGGGGAGTCAACAGAGGATTGTCCGTAAGAAAATCTGATCCTGTTACAAGAAAACCTTTTTGGTGCAGTATCTCTTCGAGAAATGCGTCAGAAGGAACGGAGTAATCTTTTTCAAAGAAAATATCTCCCCATCTGCGTACAGTGTAAAAGGAACGTCTGGTGTTTAAATTCTGTGTTAGTAAAAGTCCCTGGGGATTCAGCAGCAAAATGAGAGAATCTATCAGGATATTGTAAATTTCATCGGTACTTAAAGTGCGGATCGCAGACGACAGGAAATTTTCCAGAATCGTATCTTTGTGTTCTGACAACATATGGTAAGGAGCCTCCGGAAGTGATTTTTCTTGAGAATGTAGTAATATTATACTATAATGCTTTTGGTGTGACAATGGTGCTTTTGATATAGCCGGTGCAGAAAAGAGGAAAGAAAATGAGATGTGAAGAGTTTAAAATGGAACGCACGGGATTGTTAGAGGTCGGGGATGTTTTGCCGGTCACAGAGGGAAAACTGCCAAGTTCCTACTATTATACATTAGGAAAGGCATATGCGATGTCTGCAAATTATGCGGTAAGTGAACGGATCAGATCAAGAGAGGGAAAAGTTGTAGACGTAAAAGAAACCCCAAAAGGGTACTTTGTGACAGTTGAATTTGACGAATAAATGGTATAAAATATATGTATTGTAATTTGAAAGGATAAGTACATGCGCTATATACCGACAAGCAGGTTAAAGCCGGGAATGGCTCTTGGACAGGATATTTATGATGGAGCGGGAAGACTTCTTTTAGCGAAACATCTGCTCCTGACATCAGAATATATATCCAACCTGGAGTTCCTCGGATATCCTGGAATATACATAGATGATGAATTTACATGTGGCATAGAGATACAACAGGTGCTCACACCACAGGTGCGTTGTCAGGCATTAAAACTGATACATGAGCTGTTTGATTTTGATACGGATGACAGCGAATTGCCGGTCGATGAAGTGAAGCTGCGCATGACAGTGAAAAATGTTGTGGAAGATATCCTGAAAAATGGCGATGTAATGTTTAACATAATGGATATCCGCAATTATGATGAATATATTTATTACCATTCAGTGAATGTCGGTGTGCTCTCTATCATGGTTGGAGCGAGATACGGACTGGAACGAAACAAATTATATGATCTTGGAATTGCAGCAATACTGCATGATTTAGGAAAAAAGTTTTTACCTGAAGAAATCGCAAATGGAAAATGGCCGCTTACCGGGAAAGAGAGGGAAGCGTGGAAAAGTCATCCAAAACTTGGAGCAGAATATTTGAAAACATCCTATCATTTTCCTGCGATGGTTTATAGTGGGATACTGATGCATCATGAATGGTTTAATGGTGAAGGATATCCGCTGGAAAAAAGCGGAAGAGACATACCGTTATATGCGAGGATCATTAAAGTTACAGACAGCTATGATGCAATGATATCAAAGCGTCCCGGCAGGGAACAGCTTTCGCCGGCAGATGCGATTGAATATATGATGGCAATGGCGGGAGCGGAATTTGATCCGCAGTTAGTTAATATATTTTTACGCAGAATGGCGGTTTATCCGATTGGATGCGAAGTGGAGTTATCAAACGGACAGCGCGGCATTGTGGCAAAGAATTTTAGAGATTTTTCTCTCAGACCGCTGGTACAGATCGTGGAGACAGGCGAGATGCTCAATCTCCGTGATGATCCGGAAGGTCGCAGCGTTACCATAGGAAGAATGATTATGTAAAAATACTTTGAGGGAGATATGACTGGACAGGGAAAGAGCGCGATAGATACGCTTTTGGCAGAAAGTTTTAAAGAACTTGCATTAAAACAGCCGATCGAGAAGATTACGATCAAAGAGATTACAGATAAGGCAGGCGTGATACGGCCGACATTTTATAACCATTTTCAGGACAAATATGAACTTTTGGAGTGGATCATAGATACACAGCTGATCGCTCCGGCAGAACCTCTGATACAGAACGGTATGGTAAACGAGGCATTGATACTTTTATTTTCCAACATTGAAAAAGAAAAGGAGTTTTATCAGAAAGCGATCCACTTAGAGGGACAGAACTCGTTTGAGAGCATTGCACAGTCCTGTATCATGAAGGTGTTCCTGAGGGTGTTTGAACGTTCGGCAGCCACGAAGAAACCAAAGTATGTCTGGCTGACACCGGAACGTATTGCTGCGTATTATGCACAGTCCATGTGCTATATTGTCATGAACTGGATTCGGTCCGGGATGACGATCTCAGCGCGGGAGTTAGCAGAGATCTATGATTACATCATAAAGAGATCCATGGAAGATATTTTAGCGGAAATTTAATCAGTAAGCCATATATACAATCGGAATCAAATGTTAACTTTGATATACATTTTGGGCAATTTGTATAATAAGATGCTACAGAAAAATTAGATTGAATCTTTTCAGATTCAGTCTTTTTTTTTACACTAAAGGAAATTGTGGCAGGGGGAATGTATGCCACAGGAAAATAAAAAGAAAGAAAAGAGTGAAAAAGATGATTAAGTTTGGAAAATGGGTAGTGAAATTCCGTATCCCGATTCTGATCCTGAGTTTTTTGCTGTTGATACCGACCGGGATCACTTACATGAATACGCGGATCAATTACGATATCCTCTCATATCTCCCGGGAGATATTGAGACGATGAAAGGACAGGATATCCTGTTAGACGAGTTTGGAACAGGTGCTTTTTCCGTGGCGGTCATAGATGGCATGCAGGAAAAAGAGATCACGCAGTTAGAGGATAAGTTAAAAGAGATCGACCATGTAAAAGATGTTTTATGGTATGGTGCACTTGCTGATATTTCCATCCCGATGGATATGCTGCCGGATGACCTGAGAGATTCCCTGCAGAATGCAGATACAGGCAGCCAGCTTATGATCATTACATTTGATACTTCCATGTCAGCAGATGAGACACTCGATGCCATAGAGGAGATCCGTGACCTGACGGATGAGCAGTGCCTGCTTAGCGGTATGTCCGCAGTCGTTACGGATATCAAGAAGATCTGTAATAGTGAGGTTATCATGTATGTTGTGATCGCTGCCGGATTATCTGCACTGGCACTTGCGCTTACCATGGATTCATTCCTGTTACCGTTTATCTTTCTTTTAAGTATCGGTATGGCAATCGTATATAACCTTGGAACGAACTTTATCGCAGGAGAGATTTCTTTCGTTACACAGGCACTTGCAGCAGTATTACAGCTTGCAGTTACAATGGACTATTCCATTTTCCTGTGGCACAGTTACTTAGAGAATCAGGAACGTTACCCGGACGACAAGAAACGTGCAATGTCACATGCAATTTCACAGACATTAACTTCTGTAGTCGGAAGTTCCATCACAACGATCGCCGGATTCCTTGCAATGTGTTTCATGACATTTACACTTGGTATGGATCTTGGTGTTGTTATGGCAAAAGGTGTTGTATTTGGTGTTATCGGATGTGTTACGATCCTTCCTGCAATGATCCTTGCAATGGATAAATGGATCGAAAAGACAAGACATAAAGCCTTCATACCGGATCTTGGACGTATCGGAGGATTTGTGACAAAACATTATTGGATTTTTATTATTTTATTCTTAGTGATCATCGGACCTGCCTTCTACGGACAGAACCACAATCAGGTATATTACGATCTGATGGGAACACTTCCGGATAACTTAGAGAGTGTAAAAGCAGGAAACGCACTGGAAAATGATTTTGATATGGGTGCGACACATGTGATCCTTGCAAGCAGCGATCTAAACTCCAAAGATGCAAGAAACCTGGAAAATGAGATCTCTGATGTGGACGGTGTCAAACTGGCATTGGGACTTGATTCCGTTATGGGACCGACTGTACCGAAGGATATGATCCCGGATGATATCAAAGAAATGTTGGATAACGGAAAATATCAGATGATCTATGTAATGTCCGAGTACAAGACAGGATCGGATGAAGTGAATGCACAGTGTGATGCAATCCGTGATATCATTAAAAAATACGATGACACTGCAATGTTAATCGGTGAGGCTCCATGTACAGAGGATCTGATCACCATCACGAATACAGACTTTAATACCGTAAATGCGGTTTCCATTATTCTGATCTTCATTATCATCGCATTTGTACTGAAGTCAGTTTCATTACCGGTCATCCTTGTTATGGTCATTGAGTTTGCGATTTTCATCAACATGGGTATCCCGCATTATACCGGAACGGTTCTTCCGTTTATCGCTTCTATCGTAATCGGAACGATCCAGCTCGGTGCAACGGTTGACTACGCAATTCTTATGACAAACAAATATAAGAGAGCAAGAAACCACGGAGCAGAAAAACGTGATGCAGTAAAAACAGCGTTAGACAGTTCCTTACAGTCTGTCATCGTCAGTGCATTAAGTTTCTTCGCCGCAACATTTGGTGTAGGAATGTATTCCAGTATCGATATGATCAGTTCCTTATGTATGCTTCTTGCAAGAGGTGCATTGATCAGTTTGGTTGTCGTAGCATTTATCCTGCCGGCAATGTTTATGGTATTTGATAAATTAATCTGTGTAACAAGTGCAGGTTTCCGTTATAAAAAAGATTCGTCAGTTCAGTAAAATAGAGGAGGAAAAAAAAGATGAAATTACCGGAATTAAAGAAAAGATTTACAAGAAAATATGTGATTCGTATTATCGCAGGTGTGCTGGTTGTCGGAATGGTTGGAACAGGCGTTTCCACAGCAAACGTATTTGCAGCAAAGACTGCACAGGAGAGCACTGAGAGCACAGAGAGTACCGAAAAAGACAGCAAAAAAGATGATTCTGATGCTGAGAGCAAATTAAAAGATGCATTAGATGACAGTATCAAATTCAGCGAGAAAGAGATTGGCAAAGAAGAAACGGTATATGTTCTTGCAGACAGCACCGGAAAAGAGCGCAAAGTGATCGTTTCCGATCATCTGATCAATGATGAAAATAAGGATACGATCGAGGATGCTTCTACCTTAAAAGATATCGAAAATGTAAAAGGTGATGAGACATTCAAACAGGATGGCAGCAAACTGACCTGGCAGGCAGACGGCAACGATATTTATTATCAGGGAACCTCCACAAAAGAGACACCGGTATCCCAGACAATTACCTATTCTTTGGATGGTAAGGAAGTAAAGCCGGAAGAACTTGCAGGAAAATCAGGAAAAGTAACGATCCGTTTTGATTACACCAACAATGAGACGGTAAAAACAAAGATCGGCGGAAAAGAGGAAGAGATCTATGTTCCATTTGCTGCGATCAGTGGAATGGTATTAGATGACAGCTTTTCTAATGTAAAAGTTACCAATGGTAAAGTAATCTCCGATGGCAAAAATAATATTGTAGTCGGATATGCACTTCCGGGATTAAAAGAGAGCTTAGATGTGGATGATTCTGATTTTGACGGAGATGTATCGATCCCGGATTATGTGGAAGTAACTGCAGATGTGGAGAATTTCTCATTAAGCACCACAATGACAGTTGTGATGAATGCAACAAACTTTATCAGCAAAGACGGAGATGCAGATCTTTCTGAAGTTGATGATATGTTAGATACTTTAACAGATGCAACAGATCAGTTAAAAGATGGTTCCGGTGAGCTCGCAGACGGTGTAGATACCTTAAAAGCCAAGATGGGTGAGTTTAAAGACGGTGTCGGAACATTAAAGAACGGTATCAAAGATTATACGGATGGAGCTTCTACTTTATCCACAGGAATCGGAACATTAAAGAGTGGTGTGGATACCTTAGCAGGAAGCGTACCAACACTGATCAGTGGTGTGGGAACCTTAAAAGATGGTTCAGCAAGTGCAGCAAAAGGAGCATCTTCCTTAAAAGACGGAGCAGGAACCTTAAAGAAAGGTGCCAAGGATGTATCTACCGGAGCCAATACATTGTCCAAAGGTGCAAGTGATCTTTCCACCGGAGCCAATACACTTTCCACCGGAGTGAAGGATCTTTCTACCGGAGCAGATACGTTATCCACTGGAGCGTCTGATTTGTCCACTGGAGCAGATACTTTGGCTGCCGGAGCTTCCAGTTTGAATACAGGTGTCCAGACACTTGCGAAAGGAGTAAAAGATTTAAATACTGCTGTCAACGGCGGTGAAACAACGCTTGCAGGCGGAGCATCTGCAGTCAGTGCAGGTGTGGATACATTCGTTGGAAAATTGGGAGATATGGCAACAACTTTACAGACTAAAAAAGATCAGATCAATGCCAATTTACAGGCAAATGGTACATCCATTGAAAATGCACAGGCTACGATCGATTCATTAAAGAGCGCACAGTCAAACCTGATGAACGGAATTGCCATGTACAGTACAGATTCTACAACTGCAACAGCAACAGCAATTTTTACGCAGGTGGGACAGGCACTTGGCGGTGTTTCAATCAACAGTGTAAATGATGCAATGACTGTAGCGGTAAGCCTGTCAGACAAGATCGCAACAATTGGTCAGGCTCAGGGAGCTGTTTCAGCTATCGATGAAGCAGCCAGTCAGATTTCTGATCCGACAACACAGGCACAGCTTACAGCACTTCAGACTGGTGCGAAACAGGTGGCAGATGGAGCAGCGCAGGCATCCGGTGCAATCAGTACTATGGCTGGAAAAATGGATGATCTGACTAGTGGTTCTGGTCAGGTGGCACAGGGAGCAAGTGATCTTGCAACAGGAGCAGGAACCTTAAAGAAAGGAGCAAGTGATCTTGCAACAGGAGCAGGTCAGGTGGCAGATGGAGCAACGACTCTGCACAAAGGAGCATCTGATCTGTCTGACGGTTTAAATACTTTAGACGGTGGTATCGGACAGTTGAAAGAGAAAGCCGGATCACTTGCAACAGGAGCTGAGCAGTTAAAGAGCGGCACAGACCAGCTTGCAAGCGGGGCATCCACACTTGTTTCTAACAACGATAAATTAAACGATGGCGCAGGTACTTTAAGCGATGGAACCAGTGCGATCATTGATGGTGTGGGAGAGCTTTCTGACGGTGCACATAAACTTGCAGACGGAATTACAGAGTTCAGTGAAGAAGGAATCGACGAGATCATCAATTCTTACAATGGAGATATCGAGCCGCTTGTTGACCGTATTCAGGCTGTATTAGATGCCGGTGCTGATTATCAGACTTATACTGACATTGCAGACGGAGTGAACGGAAGCGTTAAATTCATTATTAAAACAGATGCGGTAAAAGCTGAAGATTAAAAAACAGCCTTTAGGAGGAGTAAGATGAATGCGTTGGAGAATCTGCTGATCATAGCAGGCATATCGTTAGATATATTCGCAGCCATGGAGTGTCAGGGATCACTGATAGCAAAGATAGATAAAAAACAGCTTGGCAAACTGTGTATACTGATTGCTGCATGGCAGATGACAGCACTGTTCGTCGGAAGCTATCTGTCAGGAATTTTGTATCGCAATACCATAACGCACAATGAAAAAGTGACTGGATTTGTCATTGCAGCAGCCATCTTTTTCTGCCTGGGAGTGCGGCTGGTTGCAAAAGCCATAAAAAACGAGCGGATCATAGAGCACTGTGAGCAGAAACTCGGCTGGAAACATCTGCTTGCAATTGCAGCAGTTACCAGTAGTTATACCCTGCTGACGGGTATAGCATTTGGTTTCCTTGGAACAAATCTTCTTGTGATGCTTCTGATGGTTGCCGGACTTACCATTGCGGTTGTCGTGGCTGGTATCTATACCGGATATCATCTTGGATTTGAGCATAAGACAAAAGCATATATTGCAGGAGCGATACTTCTGTGGATCGCGGGAATAGACGTTATCGTAAAACATATTTTGCGGTAGGATAAATCCGGTTTCCGGCTGCCAGAAAAATCTGGCGGCTGGGAACCGGATTTTTTTCGTACGTTGCAACAAGTTTTTTTCTCCGTTATAATGGTAATGTTGGAGGCAGAACAGATGAAAATTTTACTTACGGCGATTAACGCCAAATACATACATTCCAATCTTGCTGTATATAATCTGCGTGCATATGCCGCACATTATGCGAAAGGCATGACGGCTTCAGACACGGTGGAGATCGGAGAATACACGATCAATAACCAGATGGAAGATATCTTAGAGGGAATTTATAAGGCAAAACCGGATGTTTTAATGTTTTCCTGCTATATCTGGAATATTGCTTATGTGGAGGAACTGGCAGAGGAATTTCACAAGCTGCGTCCGGAAGTGCCGATCTGGGTGGGAGGTCCTGAGGTATCCTACGAGACGGAGAGCTTTTTAATATGCCATCCGCAGATTACCGGTGTGATGATCGGGGAAGGGGAAAAGACTTTCTGCGAACTGGCAGAGTATTATGCCGGAGAAATACGAAGCAACAAAGAAGCAAAAGAAATAAAAGAAATACAGACAATAAAACAAAGTGTAAATCTCGGAGAAATTGCCGGGATCGCATACCGGAATGAAGAAGAAATCGTTTTTACCGCACCGCGTGAGATGCTTGATTTAAGCGATATTCCATTTTGTTATGATGAAGCAGGCGATTTTAAAAACCGTATCATTTATTATGAATCAAGCCGTGGATGTCCGTTTTCCTGCAGTTACTGCCTTTCCTCCGTGGAAAAGCAGCTTCGTTTCCGCAACACGGAACTTGTGAAGAAGGAACTGCAGTTTTTTATTGACCGGGAAGTTCCACAGGTAAAATTTGTGGACAGGACATTCAACTGCAATCATGCGCATGCGATGGAGATCTGGTCTTACATCAAAGAACATGATAATGGGATCACCAATTTTCATTTTGAAATTTCGGCAGATCTGTTAAAGGAGGAAGAACTTGCCCTGATCGGTACCATGCGGCCGGGACTGATCCAGTTAGAGATCGGTGTGCAGTCGACAAATGGGGCAACGATCAAAGAAATCCACCGTACCATGCAGCTTGAACGGTTAAAGGAAGTTGTGAGAGAGGTTCAGAAACATGAGAACATCCATGAACATTTAGATCTGATCGCAGGACTTCCATTTGAAGATTATGATACATTTGCAAAATCTTTTGACGAGATTTATGAACTTCGTCCGAACCAGCTGCAGCTTGGCTTCTTAAAGGTGTTAAAGGGCTCCTATATGTATGAGCATGCGAAAGAATATGAGATCGCATACCACAGCAGACCGCCTTATGAGGTGCTTAAAACAAAATGGCTGCCTTATGATGATGTATTAAAGATACGCCAGGTGGAAGAAATGCTTGAAGTGTATTATAACAGCGGGCAGTTTGAAGTTACGATGAAAGTACTCGGAGTTCTGTTTAAAAGTGCTTTTTTCCTGTTTCAGGATCTTGGAAAATTTTATGAGAAAAAGGGCTACTTTGGCATGAGCCATGCGAGAATCCGGCGTTCGGAAATTTTGCTTGAGTTCGTGGAAGAAACATTTTCTGCTGATACGGAGAAGGAAAATCTACAGGAAGTGCAAAATCTTTGTGAGATTTCTGATATTATAAAAGAAAGCCTGATCTTTGATCTGTATTACCGGGAAAACTGCAAGAGCAGACCGGCATGGGCAAAAGATTTAAGCACATGGAAACAGGTGACGCGGATATACTGTAAAAATGGAAAGCAGTCCCATGTGGAGTGTTTTTCCTACCGGTTTCCGGATAAAGGAGAGCGTGTATTAAAAGAATTGCCAGAGCGTGCAGAAAAGCCATTATATGCACTGTTTGATTATACAGACAGGGATCCTTTAGATCATCAGGCAAATGTAACATGGATCATGGAGGACGAAAATGCAGGATTATGTAGTAATTGATCTTGAAATGACAGGTCTGAATGTAAAGACCGATCATATTTTAGAAGTGGGGGCAGTCAAAGTCAGAAACCATCATGCCGTCGATCAGTTTGGTGCAATTTTACGTCAGAATATAAAGATACCGGAAAAAGTAACCGAACTTACCGGAATTACGGAGACGATGGTGCAGGAAGGTGCGGAAAAAGAAGATGCCATGAAGCAGTTTTTTGAATTTATCGGAGATGATATCATCGTTGGGCAGAATGTGATTTTTGACTACAGTTTTTTAAAACAGTGGGCAGTCAACCACAATATGCCGTTAGAGCGGAATGCGGTCGATACTTTAAAACTTGCACGGAAATTTTTGCCCAGAGAACAGAAAAAAGATCTGGAAAGTCTGTGTGCATATTTTGGGGTAAAAAGAGAAAATGCACATCGTGCATTTCATGACGCTTACGAAACGTGGCAGGTTTATGAGACACTCAGGGAACGGTATGAGGAAGAACATGCCGAAGATTTTTTGCCGAAACCGCTTCTTTATAAGGTAAAAAAGCAGACACCGGCAACGGCACGGCAGATGAAATATTTAAGGGAATATGCAGCACATTATCAGATAAAACTGCCGGATGATCTTGCAGAGATGACAAGAAGTGAAGCATCAAGACTTACAGATCAGCTTATTGCCAGACATGGAAAGCTGCAGAGGAAAAAATCAGATTTTAACGGATGATTCCTCTGGGAGCATTGCAGTCAGTTTTTCTACGATCGAACGTTTCATCAGGGAGTCAAGCTGTTCTGCAGATGAAAGGAGTTTACGGATCTGTTCCGTATCACCGGAAGACTGGTAGATCTCAGCTAAAAGCAGATAGTTCTGGCTTAAATCAGAACCAATGCTGATGCCGTATTCTAAAATTGTGCGGGCTTCATTCGTATGACCGAGTTCTATAAGCTGCCCTGCATAGGCAGTGAGAGCCTGGCACAGTGTGGTAAAATTCTGCTCGTAGTCAGTCAGGGCAGGGAGACTGGCAGTCCCATAGGCGATCTTTAGATCGGTATTGGTCTGCGTGCCCAGATTGACGATCTTTTGTCCGGAAAGAGCCTGCAGAGTTTTTTCATATTTTTTTAATAAATCATTTTCGTACATACCTATTGGAAATTTATCAAAAGGTATGGTAATATAGGGAAGTCCGCTTAAATCCTTTAAACGGGTGTTGTTTGCAATGGATTCTTTTTTCCAGAAACGGTCGGTGGCGCTCTCCTGAGAGCGGATGGAACGTTTGCGGAAAAATGTGAGCAGGCAGATAACTGCAATAAATAAACCTAAAAGTGGCATGTTAAATCCTTTCCGTGCCGTGTTTTTGAAATGGAGGTACATCGATATGTATGATTTCAGTAAAAAGAAAAATAAAAAAGTACTTGCAGCAGTTGTGATCATTCTGGTAGGAACAATGTTACTTACTACTGTACTTGCGGCACTGTTGTAATAAATCTGTTCATGTAAAATATACTAAAAACAGGGCAAACAGTCAAATATATTCGTGGTAATGCATCTTGAAAAAGAGGGCAGTTGTGATAAAATGAACAACAAAGATTCAGTAAAAGCAATAGTTTCAGAGGGAAAAGATGAAAAAAACAGGTAAGATATTAACAGCTCTGGGGTTAGCCATGGCATTTGGCTTCATTATGAATCCGACGCAGGCAAAAGCGGAAGATACAGACCGTATCGCAGAGGGAGTTTATATTGGCAATATTGATGTTGGCGGCATGACAGAGCAGGAAGCTCTGAGTGCAGTGACTGATTATGTAAATAATGCAGGGGAAGCAGTATTTACACTGACTGCGGGAGAGCGCAGCACACAGGTGAAAGCATCGGATCTTGCACTTGAGTTTACCGATATGAACGTTGTTTCAGAGGCGATGGATGTCGGAAAGAGCGGTAATCTGATCAAAAGATATAAGGATAAAAAAGACCTTGAAAATGGCAATGTTGTCATTGATATGGTGTTGAACGTAGATCATGATACGGTTTCTGAGTTACTTGACGAGAAAGCGGATGAGCTTGATCAGAAAGCAGTAGACAACGGACTGGTACGTGAGAACGGTACGTTTAAGATCATTAAAGGATCACAGGGTGTTGAGATCAATGTGGAAAAGTCGATCGCTGCGATTGAAAATTATGTCAGTGATGGCTGGGACGGACAGGGTGGAAGTATTGAACTGTCAGCGGAGATCGTGGAACCTAAGGGAAGTGAAGAAGAGCTTTCTAAGGTAAAAGACCTGCTTGGTGGATTCAATACGAATTACAGTTCTTCCACTCAGAACCGCTGTGATAATATTGCAACAGCAGCTGATAAGATCAACGGAACTGTTCTGTATCCGGGAGAAGAGTTTTCTGTATACGAGACGATCGGACCGTTAGATGCAGCAAATGGTTATGAATTAGCAGGAGCCTATGAGAACGGACAGACGGTGCAGTCATATGGCGGTGGTGTCTGCCAGGTTTCAACGACTTTATATAATGCAGTTATATTAGCGGAGCTTGAAGTTACGGAGCGTTCAAACCATTCTATGATCGTTACCTACGTAAAGCCATCTATGGATGCTGCGATCGCAGGTGATTATAAGGATTTAAAATTCGTAAATAATCAGGATGTACCGATCTATATTGAAGGATATACTTCCGGGAAAAATGTTTATTTCAACATTTACGGGGAAGAGACAAGACCTGCAAACCGCAAGGTAACATATGAGAGTGAAGTTGTGTCGGAGCAGGATCCGGGTACACAGTTTGTGGCAACCGGAGATCCGGTAGGAACGATGAGTGTATCACAGGGAAAACATGTCGGATATGTGGCACAGCTTTGGAAAGTTGTTACGGTAGACGGTGTGGAAGAAAGCCGCGAAGTATTTAATAAGAGTACTTACAAAGCATCACCGAAGATCGTAAATGTTGGAACCGCGTCAGAAGATCCGAATGCATCAGCGACGATCGGCGCTGCATTAGCGACCGGTGACGAGGGGACTATCTATGCCGCAGTGGCTCAGTTTACGGCAGCGGCATCGACTACACAGGAACAGCCGGCTGAAAACCAGTCTGCAGAGGAGCAGGCAATCGTCGGAGACGGACAGGTGGATGTCAGCGGAGATAACGGCGGAAATGGTCAGTAATTTATTATAAGAAACAAAAAGAGGCTGCCTCGTAAGAGACAGCCTATAACTATAAACAGGAATGGAGTTTGCGATGAAGATTGGAAAAGTACCGGAGAATGTGCTCAAACGCTCCGTATTTAAACAGATACATACCAAAAGACCGGAGGTTGTCTTAGGCGCCGGTGTGGGAGAGGACTGTGCGGCGGTCAAGCTGGCAGAGGATGAGACACTTGTGATGTCAACAGATCCGATCACAGGAACGGCACAGGATATCGGTACGCTTGCGATCCAGATCACAGCAAATGATCTTGCCAGTGCGGGAGCAGAGCCTGTCGGTGTGCTGCTTACGGTCTTACTTCCACCAGAGGTTGAGGAACCGGAGTTAAGAGAGATGATGCAGCAGGTAGAGGCAGCATGTGCGAAAGCAGGTGTGCAGGTCATGGGCGGTCATACGGAGATCACTGCAGTTGTAAATCAGCCGGTCATTTCCGTATGTGGTGTTGGAAAAGTAAAAGACGGATGTGTGATCTCTACCGGCGGGGCAAAACCGGGAATGGATATCCTTGTGACAAAATGGATCGGGATCGAGGGAACATCCATCATTGCAAAGGAAAAAGAAAAAGAACTGTTAACGAGATTTTCTGCACCATTTGTTGAAAATGCAAAAAAACTGGATGTATATTTATCCGTACTTTCAGAGGCTGCAGTCGCCGTTCGGTCTGGCGTTAGTGCTATGCATGACGTCACAGAGGGCGGTATCTTTGGTGCACTCTGGGAAATGGCAGAAGCATCTGGCGTCGGACTTGAAATCGATTTAAAAAAGATTCCCGTTCGTCAGGAAACAATCGAGATCTGTGAATTTTTCGGAATCAACCCATATGAACTGATCTCAAGCGGTTCTATGCTGATGGCAGCAGCCGATGGCAATCTGCTGGTAAATGAACTGAAAAAAGCAGGAATACCGGCAACAATTATCGGAAAAGCAACAGCCGGAAATGACAGAGTTCTATTAAATGAGGATGAGAGACGGTTTTTAGAACCGCCTAAGACGGACGAATTATATAAGGTAGTATCATAACAATAGATTGTGCATTTAGCGGGAAAATCTATTGTCAGAAATTAAGATAGTGCTCAAAAGAGTACAAATTATGGAGGATATCATGCGCGAAAAGATTTTAACGTTTATAGAGAAGAACAGCAGAATAGATTTAAAGGAACTGGCAATTATTTTAGGCGTGGATGAGGCTGTCGTGGTAAATGAGCTTCAAAAGATGGAAGAAGAGCATATCATCTGCGGATATCATACCCTGATCGACTGGGATAAGGCAGGCATTGAAAAGGTAACTGCCTTAATCGAAGTGCGTGTCACACCACAGCGTGGAATGGGATTTGACAAGGTGGCAGAGCGTATCTACAACTATCCGGAAGTAAATTCTGTTTATCTGATCTCAGGCGGTTTTGATTTTATGGTAACGATCGAGGGAAAAACACTGCGTGAGGTTTCACAGTTTGTCTCCGATAAACTTTCACCGCTTGACTCTGTTTTAAGCACAAAGACGAACTTTATTCTGAAAAAATATAAAGACCACGGAACCGTTATGGCAGAACCGGCAAAAGATGAAAGGATAGAGATGTAATATGAGAGATCCGTTAAATAAAACAATCACAACGATTCAGCCGTCCGGGATCCGTAAGTTTTTTGATGTAGTGCATGAGATGAAGGACGCTATCTCCCTTGGTGTCGGTGAACCGGATTTTGATACGCCGTGGCATATCCGCGACGAGGGTATCTATTCCCTGGAAAAAGGAAAAACACATTATACCTCAAATGCAGGTTTAAAAGATTTAAAGATTGAAATCGACCGCTATTTAAACAGACATTACGGAGTGTCTTATGACGTGGATCATGAGATCATGGTTACGATCGGAGGCAGTGAGGCGATCGATGCGGCTATGCGTGCCATGTTAGATCCGGGAGATGAGGTTTTGATCCCGCAGCCAAGCTATGTATCTTATGTGCCTTGTGCCATTTTAGCAGGTGCAGTGCCGGTCATCATTGAGTTAAAGGCAGAAAATGAGTTCCGTCTGACACCGGAGGAATTAGAGGCTGCGATCACGCCGAAGACAAAACTTTTAGTGCTTCCGTTCCCAAACAATCCGACCGGTGCGGTCATGGAAAGATCCGATCTTGAGAAAATTGCGGAAGTGATTAAAAAACACGATATTTTTGTGCTGAGTGATGAGATATATTCCGAGCTTACTTATCTTGAAAAACATGTAACGATCGCATCTTTACCTGGCATGTGGGAGCGGACGATCGTGATCAATGGATTTTCAAAATCACATGCCATGACAGGCTGGCGTCTCGGATATGCATGCGGACCGCGTGTGATCATCGGGCAGATGTTAAAGATCCATCAGTTTGCGATCATGTGTGCACCGTCTACGAGCCAGTATGCAGGTGTTGAGGCTCTCAAAAACGGAGATGAAGATGTGGCACAGATGAGAGAGGAGTATAATGGCAGACGCCGTTATCTGCTTCATCGTTTTAAAGAAATGGGACTTTCCTGTTTCGAGCCATTTGGTGCATTTTATGTATTTCCATGCATCAGTGAGTTTGGCATGACATCCGAGCAGTTTGCAACAAAGCTTTTAAATACAGAGAAGCTTGCAGTCGTTCCTGGAACTGCATTTGGTGACTGCGGAGAGGGATATATCCGCATTTCCTATGCATATTCACTGGAGAATCTGAAAGAGGCGATGAATCGCATGGAAGCATTTATTCAGGGACTGAGAAAACAGAGTGAAAAATAGGCTGCTATTCACATTGTTGTCTGTTTCTACGCAGAAATAAGGAGTATTATGGCAAAGTTAAATATTGTATTATACGAGCCGGAGATTCCGGCAAATACAGGAAATATCGGAAGAACCTGTGTTGCAACAGGGACAAGACTCCATCTGATCGAGCCGCTGGGATTCCATCTTGACGAAAAGTCGATCAAACGTGCCGGAATGGATTACTGGAGTGAACTTGATGTGACGACTTACGTGAACTGGGATGATTTCTGTGAGAAAAATCCGGGTGCAAAGATTTATATGGCAACGACCAAAGGACGTCATGTTTACACAGAGGTTTCTTACGAACCGGACTGCTATATTATGTTTGGAAAAGAGAGCGCAGGGATTCCGGAGGAGATTTTAAAAGCAAATCCGGATACCTGTGTGCGGATTCCGATGATCGGGGAGACACGTTCACTGAACCTGTCAAATTCCGTTGCGATCGTGCTCTATGAGGCACTCAGACAGAATCAGTTTGACCATATGAAGCTGCAGGGCGAACTGCACAGACTGCGCTGGGACGACTGATACGGGAAGGATAAAAACAGATGGGAATTATTAAGGCAAAACAGCTTGTGCATGAGTATATCAGACGTGATGAAGAGGGAAACGTAGAGTCGATCCAGACTGCCTTAGATCATGTGGATCTGGATGTGAAGCAGGGAGATTTTATTGCGATTTTAGGGCATAACGGTTCCGGTAAATCTACGCTTGCGAAGCATATCAATGCACTGTTAGCCCCGTCCGAGGGAAGTCTCTTTGTGGACGGCATGGATGTTTCAAAAGAAGAAAATGTCATTCCGGTGCGAAAAACCGCCGGAATGGTTTTCCAGAATCCGGACAACCAGATCATTGCGAGTGTAGTAGAGGAGGATGTTGGATTCGGACCGGAAAATATCGGTGTGCCAACGGATGAAATCTGGCAGCGTGTGGAGGAGAGCTTAAAGGCAGTCGGTATGTTAAAGTACCGTCATCATTCGCCGAATAAGCTTTCCGGTGGGCAGAAACAGCGTGTTGCTATCGCCGGTGTCGTTGCGATGGAGCCGAAATGTATCGTGTTAGACGAGCCGACTGCGATGCTTGACCCGAACGGAAGAGCGGATGTCATCCGCACTGCACATGAACTGAATCAGAAAAAAGGTGTCACGATTATCCTGATCACACATTATATGGAAGAAGTCGTTGGTGCAGATAAGGTGATCGTGATGGACAAGGGAAAAGTCGTCATGCAGGGAACGCCGCGCGAGATCTTTTCCCAGGTCGGAAAGTTAAAAGAATACCGGCTGGATGTGCCACAGATTACGATCCTTGCAGATCTGCTCAGACAGTCAGGGCTTGATATTCCGCTTGGTGTGTTAACGAGGGAAGAGCTTGTGGGACATATTCTGCGGATTGCGCAGATTGACTGAGAAATGAGGATGAACATGTCAATTATTTTAGATAAAGTGAATTATGTATACAGCGAGGGGACCGCGTACCAGATTCAGGCATTAAAGGACGTGAACCTAAAAATTGAGGACGGACAGTTTATCGGCGTGATCGGACATACCGGTTCTGGAAAGTCTACACTGATCCAGCACTTGAACGGATTAATGAAAGCAACCTCCGGGACGATCTATTTTCACGGCCAGGATATTTATGAAGATGATTTTGATCTGCGTGAATTAAGAAACCGTGTCGGGCTGGTATTCCAGTATCCGGAGCATCAGTTGTTTGAGACAACCATTTTTGATGATGTGTGTTTTGGACCAAAGAATCAGGGATTATCGAAAGAGGAGGCAGGACTTCGGGCGTTTGAGGCACTGCGGAGTGTCGGACTGTCGGAAGAACTTTATTACCAGTCTCCGTTTGATCTTTCCGGTGGACAGAAACGCCGTGTTGCGATCGCGGGTGTACTTGCGATGAAGCCGGAAGTATTGATCTTAGATGAGCCGACGGCAGGGCTTGACCCGGCAGGACGTGACGAGATCTTAGATCTTGTGGAGCGGATGCACAGAGAGCGCGGCATTACGGTTATTTTAGTATCGCACAGTATGGAAGATGTTGCGAAATATGTGGAGCGCATTATCGTGATGAATCACGGCAGTGTGATGTTAGACGGTGCGCCCAAAGAAGTGTTCCGTCATTATAAAGAACTTGAGGCGGTTGGACTTGCAGCACCGCAGGTGACTTACCTGATGCATGAACTGAAAGAAAAAGGTCTGAATGTTGATACAGATGCAACCACGGTAGCGGAGGCAAGAGCTTGTCTGCTTGAGGCGCTGACTGGAATTGATTCCGGGAAAACAGACTTTCATATGTAACGGTTCGGAGGAAGAAGATGTTAAGAGATATTACACTGGGCCAGTATTATCCGGCGGATTCCGTCATTCATAAACTGGACCCGCGCGTAAAACTGTTTGCTACATTTATTTATATTATTTCATTGTTTTGTTTTAAAGGGATTGCGGCATTACTTGTTGCGACTGTATTTTTGGTCTTCTGCATTAAGTCATCGAAGGTTCCGTTTAAGTTTATGGTAAAGGGGTTAAAGGCAATCGTGGTGCTGATGCTGATCACGGCGGCTTTTAATCTTTTCCTGACACCGGGTACACCGATCGTGAGTTTCTGGATCTTTAAGATCACAGCAGAAGGTGCGCAGAATGCGATTCTGATGGCGATCCGGCTGACTTACCTGATTCTTGGTACTTCGATCATGACACTTACAACAACGCCAAACCAGCTTACGGATGGTCTGGAAAAATCATTGATGCCTTTGACAAAAATCGGTGTTCCGGTACATGCGATCGCAATGATGATGTCGATCGCACTTCGTTTTATTCCAATCCTCATCGAGGAGACGGACAAGATCATGAAAGCACAGATGGCAAGAGGTGCTGATTTTGAGAGCGGCAATCTGCTACAGAGAGTGAAAAATATGATTCCTCTTTTAGTACCGTTGTTTGTTTCTGCGTTCCGCCGCGCCGATGACCTTGCGATGGCGATGGAGGCACGCTGCTATAATGGCGGTGAGGGCAGAACCAAGATGAAACCGCTGCGTTATGCGGGTGTGGATCATAAGGCATATGTGCTTGTGATCGGATATTTTGTGGTTATTCTGTTGTGCAGATTCTTTTTACCGTTTCCGCAGTAAATTTTGTTGCATGAAGCTGCAAAATATAAGCAGCTTTGTGCCACAGAAACAAATAGATAGTTATGGAAGCAGACACGGCAGGCTGTTTAGAAATGGGGACAGGATCAGTATGCGTATAAAAATGGTTGTGGCGTATGACGGCACAAATTACAAAGGATGGCAGGTGCAGCCGAACGGCATCACGATAGAGGAAGTGTTAAATAAAAATCTCTCGAAACTTTTGGGGGAAGAGATCGTGGTGAGCGGTGCAAGCCGGACGGATTCCGGGGTACACTCACTTGGAAATATTGCGGTGTTTGATACGAACACGAGGATGCCGGCAGATAAGATCGCATTTGCCCTGAATCAGAGACTGCCGGAGGATATTGTGGTGCAGGGATCATGTGAAGTGGAGGATGGCTGGCATCCACGTTATCAGAACAGCAGAAAGACTTACGAATACCGCATCTTAAACAGGACATTCCGTATGCCTACAAGACGGCTGGATACTTATTTTTATCATTATCCGCTGGATGTGGAAAAAATGAAAAAGGCGGCATCTTATCTGGTGGGCGAGCATGATTTTAAGAGTTTCTGTGCGATCGGTGCACAGGTAAAAACGACGGTGCGTACCATTTATGCCTGTGATGTGGAAAAAGATGGGGATATCATTACGATCCGTGTGACCGGGAATGGTTTCCTTTATAATATGGTACGGATCATTGCAGGGACGTTAGTGCAGGTTGGCGGTGGCGCGGTTGCACCGGATGAAGTGGGAGAGATCCTTGCAAAAAAAGACCGCAGTGCGGCAGGACCTACGGCACCGGCACATGGACTTACGATGATGGGGATCGAGTTTGAGTAAGCAGGATAACGGAATATTTTAAAATACGGCTGAAGTCAGTCAGCTTAGAGAAGGCTCACCTAATTCTTCTAAGAGGGCATTGGCATCGATCACGGACAGCTTTTTTTCTATGGCAAAAATGAGGATAGAGTCACGTTTGCTTTTAGAATAGAGCTGTCCGTTTTTTGTGAGCGTGAGAGCACGCTGCGTTTCCAAAAGATCGAGCTTTAGCGCAAGGCAGAGAGAAATAACCTTATCACGGGAGGGACTTCGTCTGCCGTCTAAGATCTGATAGCCGTAATTGCGCTGTATCTGGGCTGCGGCGATCAGATTTGCAGCGGTTATATTGTGGGCTATCATCTGTTCGTTCAGATATTCCGGAAAAGTCGAGACGGCTGCCATTTCCGGAAGTGTATCGGTATATTGTTTTAATTGAGCCGTATTTTTGGTGGAAGTGAGAAGTTTCATTAATTCGTCTGTCGTTTGTTGTTTCATAAGGTCTCCTTGAATTGTTGTCCAAAAAATAATAAAATACATTTATATGATTATACAGATGTCATCAGGCAAAAAGAGTAAGGTTGTTTTACTGTCCGACATCTATCATAGCGTGTTATACAGATGAATGCAAGAAACTGGTGGAAAGTCATATGCTGCTTGAGGAAGAATACCGTCTGTCGGAATATGTGGATCTTGGCAGGCTGAATGAGAATGAAAAAGTACATATCGTAAGGAATAAAGTAAATGGTGTCATTGGTGTAAGAAAGTATGTTGCACCGGATTTGAAGGAGATTTATCTTTTTTTAAAGAAAAATCCGAATCCATATATACCGGAAATTTATGAATGTATCCAGACAGAGACGAATCTGATCGTGATCGAGGAATATTTAAGCGGAAAAAATCTGGAAGAAATGCTGCGGGAAAAATTTTTTTCGGAGAGGGAAGCAGCAGAGGTCATAATCTGTCTGTGCAGGGCACTTCATCCTTTACATAATGCGAAAATGCCGGTCATATGCAGAGATCTGAAAGCAGAGAATGTGATCATCACCAATGAGGGAGAAGTAAAGCTGATTGATTTTGATATTGCAAGGATTTACCAGCCGGGCAAGTCAAAAGATACCGTTATGATGGGAACGGAAGGCTATGCAGCACCGGAGCAGTTCGGATTCGGGCAGACAGATGCGAGAACTGATATTTATGCGATGGGTGTACTGCTTAATTATATGCTCATGCGTTGTTTTCCTCTGGAAAGGATAACGGAGGGGCGTTTAAAACCGGTGGTATTAAAATGCATCAATTTAAATCCAAAAGACAGGTATCAGAATGTGGATGAACTTGAAACTGCTGTAAGCAGTGCAGTGAGTGCGTCTTACAATATGGAAAATGTGAGTATTCATAAGCCACCTTTTTATAAAATACCCGGTTTTCAATCTGGAAAACTGTGGAAAATGATCGTTTCTGTTTTGGGGTATGCATTTGTTACATATTTCTTCTGGTCGTTAGAATTGAGTGGCAGTAAGGGGCAGCCGCTCGCGGCTAAAGAGCTTACACTGGAACGTTTTGTACTCTGGCTGTCTCAGATCGTATTTATATTTTTTGTCTGCGACTATATGGGGATACGGAGAAATATACCGGTTGTAAACAGCAAAAAACGGATCATAAGACTGATCGGTTATGTGGCTGCGGAATTTATTTTTATTTTTGCGGCAGCTGTGATATGTGTAACCTTAGAAGCGATATTATTTTAAAGGAACAGAGAAAATGTATGCACAGAGCATACCAAAAACGAAATAAATATGGTTAAGATGAGAGAAGCATAAGACAGAAGCTGTTTTACGCTTCTTTCTTTTTATCCTGTTGAGACAGATATTCCTTTAATATCATATTGATGTATTGGGAAAAAGAACGGTCATCCTGTTCTGCGAGGAGTTTTAACTGTTCGATAACATCTGAATCAAGTGTAATGCTTACTTTATTTTTTAATGGTTTCATAGATAACCTCATTTCTTCTTTTATATTTTATATATACGATAAATGGTTGACATATACCATTAAGTAGGATAAAGTAGCATAAAGTAGGATAATATAGAACACAGGAGGAAAATCCTCTCCTCACCAAAGGGTTCGGATTTTGCTTCGCAAAACACAGGAGGAAAATCCTCTGCTCCTGCAAAGGCAGTCGCATTTTGCTCCGCAAAACATAGGAGGAAAATCCTCTGCTCCTGCAAAGGCAGTCGCATTTTGCTCCGCAAAACAT
>OHAC01000827.1_pt1 | contig 30785 bp, 23 predicted proteins | sample 1577051 | NCBI WGS metagenome assembly OHAC01 (sample SAMEA3541499, study PRJEB24748) | human gut metagenome | biome: human gut; feature: human-associated habitat; material: faeces | place: China | collected 2012 | reverse complement strand
GCATCTCTTTACCTGTCTCTGTAGCAGATACACAGCAGCAGATGCTGTAGTCATCTCCCCATACCGGACGCATAACATCATCGTTCTCGTACTGGATGGAGCTTGTTGTTACAGAAATCAGGGATGCAAACTTCTTAAAGTTCTCTGGCAGTCTTGAAGAATAAAGAACTGTCAGGTTTGGCTCTGGTGAAGGTCCCATGTTGTTCAGTGTGTGGAGGAAACGGTAGTCAGTCTTTGTTACCATAGAACGCCCGTCCTGTCCAAGTCCACCAACCTCAAGTGTAGCCCATGTCGGGTCTCCTGAGAACAGCTGGTTGTAAGATGGGATTCTTGCGAACTTAACCATACGGAATTTCATTACCATGTGGTCGATGATCTCCTGAGCTTCCTTCTCTGTAAGTGTTCCATTCTTAAGATCTCTGTCAATATAGATATCAAGGAATGTAGAGATACGTCCTACGGACATAGCTGCACCATTCTGTGTCTTGATTGCTGCAAGGTATCCGAAGTACAGCCACTGAGCTGCTTCGTGAGCATTCTTAGCCGGCTGAGAAATATCGAATCCGTATGCTGCAGCCATCTCTTTCATCTCTTTCAGAGCTTTGATCTGATCTGCAAGTTCTTCACGAAGACGGAAATCCTCACCCTTCATGCCGTGTCTTGCATAACGCTCGAAGTCATACTGTTTTCTCTCGATCAGGAAATCGATACCGTACAGTGCAACACGACGGTAGTCACCTACGATACGTCCACGTCCGTATGTATCCGGAAGTCCTGTGATGATCTTGTTATGACGAGCTTTTTTCATCTCTGGTGTATAAACATCGAATACACCCTGGTTATGTGTTTTATGATATTTTGTGAAGATCTCATGCAGTTTCTCGCTTGGCTGGTATCCGTATGTTGTACAAGCCTGCTCTGCCATCTTGATTCCACCGTAAGGCATGAATGCTCTCTTCAGCGGTTTGTCTGTCTGCAAACCAACAATCTGCTCAAGGTCTTTCATGCTCTCATCGATATATCCTGGGCCGTATGCTGTCAGACCGGAAACAACTTCTGTCTCCATGTCGAGAACTCCGCCCTTAGCTCTTTCTTCTTTCTGAAGTTCCTGCAGTCTTCCCCATAATTTATCTGTTGCTTCTGTTGGTCCCTCAAGGAATGCCTCATCACCTTCATATGGTGTGTAGTTCTCCTGGATGAAATCACGCACGTCTACAGAGTGTGTCCATTTTCTTCCCTTGAAGCCAGCCCACTGCTCAAAATTAGCCATTGAAAAATCCTCCTATATTCTTTCCTAAAATAGTTTTGTAATTGTTTTACGGGCATAGTATAACACCGTGTTAAATAAATGACAAGCGTAAAATCGAGAATAAATATCGGAAATCGCTTTGTATTCGATTTAGTACAAAATATACGAAAAAACGCCCATTTTACGGGGAATTGTACGAACTTTAGTACAGTAAAAATGTACCGTAAAAAGAACATTTTCCCCATGTGTACGGTCTGATTTACAGACAAATAAACAGCCTCTTTTCCTTTCAAAATGCACTCTAGGTACTTTTCCTCTATGATAACGATTTCGTTTCATGTTTTCTCTATATTTTTGTCAATGGAGTTACGTTCTGTTTTTTGATATAATAGTGCATTAGCGTATCTACATTTAGTTTATGAAAGAGGAATATTATGGAAATCAGAAAGACAAAACCAGAAGAACTTGAAGTACTTCTTAAGATGTACGAACATGCACGCAGATTCATGGCAACTCACGGAAATGCTTCTCAGTGGGGAAACACTTATCCTTCTCCACAGTTGATTCTGGATGACATCACTGAGGGGAACAGTTATGTCTGCACAGAAAAGGACCAGATAGTTGCTACTTTCTATTATAAAGAAGGGGCTGATCCGACTTACATGCGCGTCTACGAAGGTGACTGGATCAATGACTCCCGTTACGGAGTTGTTCACCGCATCACTTCCACCGGAAATGTAAAAGGTGCAGCGTCCTTCTGCCTGAACTGGGCCTTGGAACAATGCGGCAATATCCGTATTGATACACACCGGGACAATATCGTAATGCAGCATCTGTTAGATAAGAATGGATTCAAATATTGCGGAATCGTATATGTTGAGGATGGAACAGAACGAATTGCTTATCAGAAAGTGATTTAATAATACCAAAATCCATAAAGCAAGGAGCAGAGACATTTGATTTTAATGCCTCTGCTCCTTGTTGCTATATGTCTCACAGAATCTTGCTGCGAAGGACGGTTCTTCTCCACCTGCATAGAGATGTGAGATATCTCCTACTTTCAATCCACGGAAATATGCCGTTCCCTGTTCTCTCTCTTCTGTTACTACTTCTGTCACAGAAGTTGGTGCAAGCGCAAGGCAATGCCAAAGCACGAATGGTGATACATTCCATAAATGAGACAACAGCACGCAGCTGATTCCGAAATGGCAGAAAAATGTCACTGTCTCATCACTTTCTTTCTCCACACGATAATGCGCCCCTTCTCTTACATATCCATGCTCTGCGAGAAAGCGATCAAATTCTTCAATCACATGATCGTATACTTCTACAAGATCAGAATTTTTCGCCACTTCTGTTTCACGCCATGCATTTTTATCCATATAAGCTTCATGTTCTGTCCAATACCCCGGAACCATATCCCATGCAATTCTAGGCAGGAAATGCTCACCTTCTTTTTTCACATCGGGATATGCTTTTTCAAGTTCCGGATTTTTATTCAAATCAACCTGCGCCGGGAACTCTTGCAGCCAATCCAATATTTCTGCTGTTTTTCCAGTTACCTCAAGACATGGAGTCGCCGTATCCTTCGCTCTTCCAAGTGGAGACTTATAGCATTCCCCCATATTCATAGATACTGCACGTTTTGCAAGCAGTGCCGCTTCACGTCTTCCTTTTTCTGTTAATGTGTCATTTACATAATCCGGATCTCCGTGACGGATCAATAGAATTCTCATCGTGTTTCTCCTTTGTAATCAATTATTTTCTCCAGCCATTCCTCTGCCAGTTTGGGCCAGATCTGTACTTCTTTCAGAGTCTTTCGGATTTCTTCTTTTTGCTCTGCTGTCCATTTCGGTGGCTGTGTTCTTCCAATTCCATTTTTCACAAGCAGTTCTTCCCCCATTTCCTTTGGAAATGAAGTTTCTCCCGCAAGGATTGCTTCTGCCAGCATACGGAGTTGCTCCTGTGTATAAGGTTCTCTCCCCCTGCGTTCCAGCCAGTCCTCTGTTGCAACAGACATACCATGCACGCCTTCTGAAAATACATGATGTGCGAATGGAACTCCTTCTTCCAGACATTTCTGTGCTAAAAGATAACTATTCTGCACCGGAACTGTTCCATCTGTTGCTGTCTGCCAGATAAAGCATGGTGGCATTTCTTTTGTTACATGCTTTTCAATTGACATATATTCCAGCTCTTTTCTTGTAGGACTCTTTCCATATAATGCTACAAAAGAATCTTTATGTGTGTACTTTCCTGTAGTGATTACCGGATAAGACAGCACAGCGGCATCCGGTTTGTTTGAAAACTTCTGATATTTTTCATCCGGATCCTCGATATCCGCTCCATGCACACACAGACTCGCACACAGATGTCCTCCGGCTGAAAATCCGCACACCACGATCCGATCTGACAAAACGTGCAGCTGCTCTGCACGAAAACGGATCATTCGCATTGCTCTGGAAATATCTTTCATCGGCTGAAGCTTTAATGGTGCTTCATCCAGTGGATTCACTGTATATTCAAGGACGAACACATTATAACCGGCCTGATAAAATTCCATAGCAACCAGATGTGCTTCCGAAGGCGATACAAGTCTGTAACCGCCACCCGGAACCACCAGCATCGCCGGATGCATCAGCTCATCCTCATGAATATAGCTGACCATAATCGGGATAAACCCATGCGCCGCAGGGTAATGATATTCTTCTTTGTGCCATAATTCTATTCTTTCGCCTATCATGTGTTAATTCCTCCTGTGTGATTTATAATTTGTGCTTTTCTGTTATTCTTTTTGGAGCACGGACTTTGCTCGTTGCTCGCGTAAAAAAGCCATGAAAGACAAGATCCCCCAACCTTGTCTTCCATGACTCCCATTACATGCACTCAACTTGCTTTACAGTTCGAATCCTTCTAGATATGGATTCTCTGCCTCAGAAAACTTCTCTTCCTCAACCATCTGCGCGATTGCCGGGTCAAGTGGCATCTTTCCGAGAACCGGAACGTTAAGATCTGCTGCGATCTCATCAATGTGGCTTTCTCCAAATACTTTAATCTCTTTGCCACAATCCGGACACTTCACATAGCTATAGTTCTCAACAATTCCAAGAACCGGAATATTCATCTGCTTCGCCATTCCATATGCCTTCTTCACGATCATCTGTACAAGATCCTGCGGAGATGTAACGATCACAACGCCGTCAACTGGAAGAGACTGGAATACTGTCAACGGAACATCACCTGTTCCAGGTGGCATATCAACGAAGAGATAATCAAGATCTCCCCACATAACATCTGTCCAGAACTGCTTTACAACACCTGCGATCACTGGTCCCCTCCAGATAACCGGTGCTTCCTCGTCTTCCAAAAGAAGATTGACAGACATGATCTTTGTTCCATCTGTTGCTTCACATGGAAGAATTCCCTGCTCAGTTCCTACTGCCATCTCATGAAGTCCGTACATCTTTGGGATAGATGGACCTGTAATATCTGCATCCATGATACCAACATTATATCCTTTTGCTCTCATCATTCTTGCAAGGGATGCTGTCACGAGTGACTTACCAACGCCGCCCTTTCCACTGACAACGCCGATCACTTTTTTAATAGATGAATACATGTTCATCGGTTCATGCATATCAACTTTCTTACTTGTGCATGTTCCTGCACTGGCACAGCTGGCGCAGGATTCCTCTGAACATCCTGCTGTTTTCTGCTCTTCTGCCATAATACCATAACCTCTTTTCTACAAATAAATAGTGGTATCATTGTAGCACATTTTCTCACAGAATGATAGGCTGAACCTATGCTTTTATTTTTCTAAGTGTTATACTTATGTTAATTGTTATGTTAATTCTTAATTCATTCTAACTTGAATACAATTAGAAAGGAGTTTTCCTATATGCCAGTAATATCCGAACAGCTCAAGCCAATCGATACCGTCAATGGATTCCAGATCCGTCCTGGCTTTTTCCGTGAATTTGGTGCAGTCGCTATCCCGGGTGGTGTCAACTTTACGATTCATACACACGGAGCTACCTCCTGCGAGCTTCTGCTTTTTCACCGCAAAGCCGAAGAACCTTACGCCGTGATTCCATTTCCGGAAAGTTACAGGATTGGTTTCTGCTATTCTATGATCGTCTTTGATCTGGATATCGAAGAATTTGAGTACGCCTATCGATTGGATGGTCCGTATGATGAAAAGAAAGGACTCCGTTTTGATAAAAACAAAATCCTGCTGGATCCTTATGCGCGCGCCGTCACCGGACAGAGCCAGTGGGGGCATGTAAATAACGCCCAGCATGGTTATCGTGCCCGTGTGGTACAATCCAACTTTGACTGGGGTGACCAACGTCACCATTCTATTCCTATGGAAGACTTGATCATCTACGAGCTACACGTCCGCGGATTTACCATGGATGAAAGTTCCGGTGTTAAGCACCACGGTACATTCGAAGGCCTGCGCGAAAAGATTCCTTATTTGAAAGAACTTGGAGTCAATGCTGTTGAACTAATGCCAATCTTCGAATTTGATGAGATGCGTGATGTACGATTGATTGATGAAAATGAACTTATTGATTTCTGGGGATATAATCCGGTCAGTTTCTTTGCACCAAATACAAGCTACTGTTCTTCTATGGAATATAACCACGAAGGACTGGAACTCAAGACACTGATCAAAGATCTCCATGACAATGGCATAGAAGTGATCCTCGATGTCGTCTTCAACCACACTGCTGAGGGAAATGAATTCGGTCCGTGCTTTTCTTTCAAAGGCTTTGACAACAACATTTACTATATGTTGACTCCGGACGGACATTATTATAATTTCAGTGGATGTGGAAATACACTGAACTGCAATCACCCTGTTGTACGAGACATGATTTTGGAGTGTCTGCGTTACTGGGTCATCGAATATCGTGTAGACGGATTCCGTTTTGATCTCGCTTCGATTCTCGGACGAAATGATGACGGAACACCTCTAAGCCAGCCACCGCTTCTGCGAAGCCTGGCTTTTGACTCAATCCTTGGAAATGTAAAACTGATCGCTGAAGCATGGGATGCCGGCGGACTTTATCAGGTCGGTTCCTTCCCTTCCTGGAAGCGTTGGGCTGAATGGAATGGGCGCTACCGTGATGATATGCGCCACTTTTTAAAAGGAGATGACTTCCTTGCCCAGACTGCTGCAGCAAGAATCACAGGTTCTCCTGATCTGTACGATCCTGCTTACCGAGGCGGAAATGCTTCCATCAACTTTCTCACCTGTCATGATGGCTTCACGCTTTGTGACCTGTACAGTTATAACCAGAAGCATAATGAAGCCAACGGTTGGGGGAACACTGACGGAGCTGACGACAATAACAGCTGGAACTGTGGCGTAGAAGGCGAAACAGATGATCCTGCCATTCTGGTACTTCGTAAACGACTGATGAAAAATGCCTGTGCCGTTCTGCTTTGCAGCCGCGGAACTCCAATGTTCCTCTCCGGTGATGAATTTGCAGACACACGTTATGGAAATAATAACCCTTATTGCCAGGATAACCTGATCTCCTGGCTGGACTGGAGTCTCCTTAAAAAAAATAAGGATCTGTTCGATTTCTTTCAATATATGATCCAGTTCCGCAAAGATCATCCTGTCATCCGTAAGGATCTCGAACCAAGTTATCTTGGTGTTCCGGCAATGAGCACGCATGGACTCACTCCGGATGAGACAAATTTCTCCGGTGGCAGCCATGTTGTCTGTGTACGATTCGCAGGTTATAATGAAACAACACAAGAAGAAGATCTTGTTTATCTGGCTGTAAATTCCGGATGGTTTCCGGTCACACTCACTCTGCCTCAACTTCCTGAACATTATGAATGGAAAGTTGCGGTCAACACCGGAGATCCTAAATGTCAGTTTTTTCACAAAAATTCAATGCCCACGGTAGAATCTAAAATATTTTTAGGTGAACGCTCTGTTATCATTTTCGTTGCTACCGCTATATGAATTAAATTTTTTTAGCTGTTTCTCAATATTTTTTAGAATATTTTTGTTTATTTTTGACAAGCTTGTTGTTTGTATAATAAATAACAGGCTCGTCATTTTTTAAACTTTTCTTGATAATTTTTAGATTTATTTGTAGAATATTACCAAATGGAACTTTACTGGTTTGAAGATAGGTTTTTCAAATACATTTCCTATTTTAAAATCAGTCAGTAATGAACGTTATGGTAAAAGGAGAGGTTTAAAATGAGTAGACTTGAAATCCCAGGTCCAGATAAAGGCCAGCTCGTCGTTGAAGAGCTGTACAAAGATCTGGAACGTAGAATTGAATCCAGCCCTCCGGGATTATGTCCGGTTGACATGACTCGTGCATTTATCGAGATGTGTCAGACGCAATCCTGTGGAAAATGTACCCCATGCCGCGTTGGGCTGTGGCAACTGAAGAACCTTCTGACAGATGTTATGAACGGGACTGCTACAATGGAGACACTCGATCTGATTGACACACTGTCTGAATCTATCCGCGAAGGTTCTGACTGTCCGATCGGATATGAAGCCGGTGCCATGGTACATAAGAGCTTAAGAGACTGTCGCGAAGATTATGAAGAACATGTCCGTCAGGGACGCTGTACCTGCCACTATACACAGCCTGTACCTTGCGTTTCTCTCTGTCCTGCACATGTTGATATCCCTGGATATATCGCACTGACCGGAGAGGGCCGTTATGCTGACGCAATCCGTCTGATCCGTAAGGATAATCCGTTCCCGACAACCTGCGGTTTTATTTGTGAGCATCCTTGTGAAGCCCGCTGCCGTAGAAATATCGTAGATGATGCCATCAATATCCGTGGACTGAAACGTATGGCCGCTGATTATGCAGGCAAGGTTCCGCCACCGGAATGCGCACCTTCCACCGGAAAGCGTATCGCTGTCGTAGGCGGTGGACCTGGTGGACTCAGTGCTGCTTACTACCTGCAGTTGATGGGACATCAGACAACCGTATTCGAGATGCTTCCAAAGCTCGGCGGAATGCTCCGCTATGGAATCCCGAACTACAGACTTCCGAAAGATCGTCTTGACGAAGACATTCAGGCAATCCTTGAGACAGGAGTTCAGGTAGAATTTGGAAAACGTATTGGTAAAGATATCACAATTCAGAGTCTCCGCCAGGAATATGATGCTGTTCTTATTTCCATCGGTGCAAGCACTGATAAGAAACTTGGTATCGAAGGCGAACATGCAGAAGGCGTGATCTCTGCTGTGTCCTTCCTTCGTGATGTTGGAGAAGACAAGAGCCCTGATCTTACCGGACAGGAAGTTGCTGTCATCGGTGGTGGTAACGTTTCCATGGACGCCGTCCGCACAGCAAAACGTCTGGGTGCGAAAAAAGTAAGTATCGTTTACAGACGCCGTACTGCAGATATGACTGCTCTTCCGGCTGAGATCGAAGGTGCAGTTGCAGAGGGAATTGAAGTACTCACACTGAAAGCACCATCCAGAATCGAGACTGATGAGAACGGACACGTTTCAGGTATCTACGTCACACCACAGATGATCAGCAAGATCAAGGACGGTCGTGCAAGTGTCTGTCCGACAGGTGAAGAAGATTTCCTTATCCCTTGCCAGACACTCATCGTTGCAATCGGTCAGGATATCGAATCTGAACACTTTGCCGAAGCCGGCGTTCCGGTTTCTCGCGGTAAGATCATGACAGAACGTTATGGCGGTTTCGATAACATCCCTGGTGTATTCGCCGGTGGAGACTGTGCATCCGGACCTGCTTCCGTAATCAAAGCCATCGCCGCTGCAAAGGTTGTTGCAGCCAATATTGATGAATATCTTGGTTTCCATCATATCATCAGCTGCGATGTTGAGATTCCGGAGCCGCGCTTAAGCGACCGTGAACCTTGCGGAAGAGTTGAACTTACAGAACGTGAAGCCTGCAGCCGTGTCTGTGACTTTGAAGGCGTTGAAAACTGTATGACAGAAGCCGAAGCAAAACAGGAATCCCACAGATGCCTGCGCTGCGATCATTTCGGTTATGGTATTTTCAAAGGGGGGCGGAAAGAAAAATGGTAAATGTTACAATTGATAATCAGAAAATATCCGTACCTTCCGGAACTACTATCATGGAAGCTGCGGCAAAGCTTGGAACTCCGATTCCGAAATTATGTTATTTGAAAGATATCAACGAGATTGCGGCCTGCCGTGTCTGCGTTGTTGAGATTGAAGGAAAAGACCGTCTGGTCACATCCTGTAATAACGTCGTAACCGAAGGCATGGTGATCTACACGAACAGCCCGAAGGTACGCATTGCAAGAAGACAGACTGTACAGCTTATCCTTTCCCAGCATGACTGCAAATGTGCAACCTGTGTCAGAAGCGGGAACTGTACACTTCAGCAGGTTGCAAATGATCTGAACCTGATCGATCTTCCGTTCAAAGAACGCTTTGAAGATACACCTTGGGACAAGACATTCCCACTCATCCGTGATTCACGCAAATGTATCAAATGTATGCGCTGTATCCAGATTTGTGACAAGATCCAGGGACTGAACATCTGGGATGTTACAAGTACAGGTTCAAGAACAACGATCAATGTAAACGGAAATAAAAAGATCAATGAAGTCTCCTGTTCTCTCTGCAGACAGTGTATCACTCATTGTCCTGTCGGCGCACTTCGTGAGCGTGATGATACAGAGGATGTATGGAGTGCGATTGCTGACAAGAAGAAAGTGGTGGTTGCACAGGTTGCTCCGGCAGTCCGTGCCGCGTGGGGAGAAGCTCTCGGCCTGTCCAGAGAAGAAGCAACAATCGGAAAGATCATGGACGCCTTGAAAAAGATCGGCGTAGACTACGTCTTCGATACTTCTTTCTCTGCTGACCTTACGATCATGGAAGAAGGAAATGAATTCCTGCAGCGCTTCACCAAAGGAGAATTAAAGTTGCGTCCGATGTTCACTTCTTGCTGCCCTGGCTGGATCCGTTTCATCAAATCACAGTACCCACATCTGGTGCCACAGCTGTCCACAGCCAAGTCACCACAGCAGATGTTCGGTGCTGTTATGAAGACTTATTTTGCACAGTCCATCGGTGTCGCTCCGGAAGACATTTACACCGTATCTGTCATGCCTTGCGTAGCGAAAAAAGGTGAACGCAACATGGAACTTTTCTACGGCGAGTATGCCGGACATGACATTGACACAGTTCTCACTACAAGAGAGCTGACAAGAATGATCCGTGCTGCGCATATTGATCCAAAGATCCTGAAAGACCGCGAATGTGATCCGCTTATGAAAGAGTGGTCCGGTGCCGGTGTTATCTTCGGTGCTACCGGCGGTGTTATGGAAGCTGCACTTCGTTCCGCACACTATCTTGTAACAGGACGTAACCCGGATCCGGATGCATTTAAGATTGTCCGCAGTCCATCCTTTGAGACGGGTGTTGTAGAAGCTGAAGTCCAGATCGGTGATGCTACAATCCATGCTGCTGTTGTCAGTGGTCTTGGAAATGTACGCAAACTGCTTGAAGCAATTGAACATGGTGAAGTACACTACGACTTTGTGGAAGTTATGGCCTGTCCGGGAGGATGCGTCGGCGGAGGCGGCCAGCCGATCCACGACGGCGAAGAACTTGCACACACACGCGGTGCAAACCTCTACTTCCTTGACAAGAACGCAAAGATCCGTTTCTCCCATGAGAACCAGGATGTTATGAAATTGTACAACGATTTCCTTGAGAAACCATTGTCACACAAATCTCATATGCTGCTTCATACAGATCATACAAAGTGGGATATGCCTAGATAATAGAACGGATTTCTCTGAAATTTAAACTCGGAGCCAGAACGGTTGCCATATACAGCAACCATTCTGGCTCTTTCTATTCAAAAATTCTAATCAAAGTGCATTTTTACCAGTTATTTTGTGATTTTATTTCATTTTTTATTATTTTTTCACAACAAACTGCTTGTTTTCATTGTCATCCGGTCTGTATTCTGATAAAATGGACTTATATAGTTACAATTATAGAAAGAAGAATACGTTATATTATGAAGAAAAAAATCAAGATACAAAATACCATCTACTGGAGTATTGTCGTCACGCTGATTTTTACAGCCCTGTTCATATTCATATGCATTTTCAATCAGAAACAGTTTCATTCTTTTCAAGAATCATCCCAACAATATATCCTCTGCAAAGATTCCGTTGAGCAGTTAGAAGAAGGATGTGATTATCTGGTAGAGCAGGCGAGACTTTATGCAATGACCGGAAATGAATATTATATGGATCTTTATTTCAGAGAAGCACATATGACCAAACGAAGAGAACATGCTTTAAAACAGCTTGAGGAATATTTTGATGGTACACAGACTTTTACCTCTTTAAAATCTGCATTAAAATCTTCCGGAGACTTAATGAGTATTGACTATTACTCTATGCGGCTCATTGCGGATGCCAACGGGATTTCCGAAGATTCCCTGCAGCAGGAAGTCGCAACTGTCAAACTAACTGATGAAGACGCTTTATTAAGTTCGGAAGAAAAGTTAAAAAAAGCCAGTTCTATTCTTTGCGACAATACTTATCAGGCTTTACTTGTTCAGACGAAAGCGAATCTAGCAAACTGCACACAGAGCCTTTTGGATTATACTCAGAAGAAACAGAATCGTGCGCAGACTATTTTTTTCGACAGTTTCCGTAATCTTAAGATAAGCACCTTTCTCATGGTCTTTCTTATGCTTGCCTTTTGCTTTACGATCAGACATCTCATTGTAAAACCTCTGATAAGTTATAATGAGTGCATTCGTCTTGGAGAGATTTTTCCTGTACTTGGAGCAGTAGAATTACAGAATCTTGCAATCACTTATAATCAGGTGTATCGGGAGAATCAGCAGACGCAACAGTTGATTCGGCACCAGGCTGAGTATGATGCGCTTACCGACTGCTTCAACCGCAGATCCTTCAATAAGTTTCTAAGTCTTTATGAAACCGATGCCGAGAACCATCCATTCGCACTGATCCTCATTGATATCGATGTATTCAAATCAGTGAATGACACTTACGGACATGCAATTGGTGATGTTATTTTGAAAAAAGTTGCTGACTATCTAAAAGCCGCTTTTCGAAACAACGATTACGTCTGTCGGATCGGTGGAGATGAATTTGCGATTCTCATGGTTGAGATGACAACAGATTTACAGTACACGATCAAAAATAAGATTGATTCTGTTAACCAACAGCTCTCTTCACCAGAGAAAGGAATCCCAAAAGTATCACTGAGTGCCGGAGTCGCATTTTCCGACCGTGAGAACCCTGGGGAAAACATTTTTGAGGATGCTGATAAGGCTTTGTACAAAGTAAAAGAAAATGGAAAAAATGGCTGCGGATTCTACTAGGATCCACAGCCATTTTTCTAATTTACGCGAGCAACGAGCCAAACTCCGTGCCTGCACGAGACCTTGGCGACTGCCGCGATAACTTGAGAAACTCGCGAAGCGTGTTTCTCATAGTTCTTACATTTTATTCTACTGTTACACTCTTCGCAAGGTTTCTCGGCTTATCTACATCCAGACCTTTCGCAACACTTACATAATATCCAAGTAACTGCAACGGAATCACTGCAAGGCTTCCCATAAAGTGCTCATCCACCTTCGGAACATAAACTGTAAAGTCTACCTTGTCTTCCATCTCATAATTGCCATAGTTTGTCACACCCATCAGATATGCGCCACGGCTCTTACATTCCATCATATTGCTGACTGTCTTCTCATACAGCTTGCTCTGTGTCAGAACTCCGATTACGAGAATATTGTCCTCGATCAGACTGATTGTTCCATGCTTTAACTCACCTGCCGCATAAGCCTCAGAATGAATATAAGAAATCTCTTTCAGTTTCAGACTTCCTTCCAGACATACTGCATAGTCCACTCCACGACCTACAAAGAAGACATCATGCGCATTCGCATATTTGGCTGCGAACCACTGGATTCTCTCCTTATCCTGAAGTATCTTCTCAATCTTCTCCGGAATTGTCTGAAGTTCAGAAATGTAGTAGCTGTACTGCTCATCTGTGATCAGCCCTTTCACTTTCGCGAACTGAACTGCAATACAATCAAGAGCTACAAGCTGTGCGCTGTATCCCTTTGTTGTAGCAACCGAAATCTCCGGTCCTGCCAGTGTATAGAACACCTTATCTGCCTCACGGGCAATACTGCTTCCGATTACATTTACAACTGCAAGTGTAGCAAGTCCTTTATCTTTCGCCATACGCATAGCTGCCAATGTATCTGCGGTCTCTCCTGACTGGCTGATCACGATAACCAGACCATCCTTCACAAGCGGCATCTCACGGTAACGGAACTCAGATGCAAGCTCTACTCGAACCGGAATCTGTGCCAGCTCCTCGATCACATACTGTGCTTCAACTCCCACATGCCATGCAGAACCGCACGCAACAATATAAATCTGGCTGTATTTCTTAATCTCTTCCTCTGTAATATCAATATCCGTAAAGTCGATTACTCCGTCTTTCACAACAGAATTCAGAGTATCACGGATTGCTTTCGGCTGCTCATAGATCTCTTTCATCATGAAATGCTCGAAACCGGCCTTCTCTGCTGCCTCTGCATCCCATTTGATCTCTGTTGTCTCTTTCTCGATCTCGTCACCATTGAGATCATAGAAATGAGCCTCTCCCGGAACAAGCTTTGCAAACTCAAGGTTTCCGATATAGTATACATTTCTTGTGTATTTCAGGATTGCCGGTACATCAGATGCAACATAAGTCTCGCCATCTGCAATACCGATGATCATCGGGCTGTCTTTTCTGGCAACCCAGATCTCTCCCGGATAATCCTTGAACATCAGCTCAAGTGCATAAGAACCACGTACACGAACCATAGTCTTGGCAATCGCATCGATCGGTCCTAAGTTATATTTCTTATAATAGTAGTCAACCAGTTTGATCACTACTTCTGTATCTGTATCACTGTAGAATGTATAACCATGCTTTAACAGCTTCTCTTTCAACTCTGTATAGTTTTCGATAATACCGTTATGTACTCCGACAACCTCAGACTCAACTGTACCGGATCCACTTCTCTCACAGTTTCCGGATACATGCGGATGTGCATTGATCTGACTTGGCTCCCCATGAGTCGCCCAGCGTGTATGACCGATACCGCAAGTTCCCTTGAGTGCCTTACCACTGTCTGTCTTCTCTGAAAGATTACTCAGACGTCCCTTCGCCTTAACAACCTGTGCAAGATGCTCTCCGTCACGCACTGCAAGACCTGCTGAATCATATCCTCTGTATTCCAGCTTAGACAATCCGTCCAACAGAATCGGAGCTGCCTGATGATTTCCTGTAAATCCTACGATTCCACACATAAATAATATCTCCTATATTTTTCAATAACTTTTCTCACAAATATCTAAAGCATTCCCATTCGCTAGATATTTAGATTATGGGATTTTAATTTTCTTTTTTCACTTTATTTCTTTCTAACGTCTCAGCTATTTCGATATGATTTTTTTCTTTTCCTAGTTCTAACAATTCTTCTATCGTATATTGTTTTGACGTATTTGAAGTATCAATCTTATTTTCTTTTTTTTCATTTTTTCTTTTCATCAATTCACACCTCACCTATCTCTTTCTTATTATTTAAATTCAATAAATATGCTAATGTTACAATATTAATATACGACATAAAATATTTTTCTATAAACTTTTGAATATCTTTATCTGAATTGTCTTCCCCAAATTTAAACTCATCCAAAAAATCAATTTGAAATATAAAGTCAACTTTTGTTTCATCTAAAGCACTTACAGCAATCCCTATATACTGTTTTATATCAATATTATTCTGAGGATTTTTATACCATATAGTTGCATCATCAATTTTATCCTTTGATAAAATGTTTATTCCTCTATTGTTATCTTTGAAAATTTGATAAGAATAATATTTACTTTTACGATCTATAGGTATTGCTTTTTTTACTGTTGATCTTTGTGAACTTCTCCTGCCTGACATTTTTACATGTTGCTCTATCTTTTTTGTCTGATTTACTGGTTTGTCAAAAATATATTCTATAGAAACTCTTGTCTCACAACTATATACTTCTTTAAAAATGCGATATATTTTCTCACATACTAATTCTGAAGTTTTTTTAAAGACACTATTTTTCCAACTGGCATTATTTTCAATTTCTATTACCAATGATTTAATCAATGAACTCTCTTCTGAAAAAATCTCATACGTTAATTTTCTCTCTGTATAAAGACGTCCCTGATATTCAGTGCATATATACGCAAACAAAATATCAAGCGACATAATTAAAACACCAACCACGGAAGCGATATAGTGTTCACCGTCCCATAATATGGGGATAATAATTCCAGATATTGCAGTTATTACTGCATGCACCCAACTCTTCTTTCCAATAGAAAACAGTAATTTCAAAAATTGTGAGATCCCATTGTCATTCTTTTTTATTCTATCAAAATTATAAAATAACTTTTCCATTTATCAATTTTGTTCCCCTCTCTCACTCTATCGACATAAAAATGTCAATAACTTCTAACAGTGGTTTTATCTTGTCTGTATTTTACTTTCTAAACGCAAATATCAAAACATCTTATATTACCCTTTCTATCGATTTTCTAAATAATAAAATTTTCCATTATAATCTGGGAATTCTAGCATGAATCTATCATGATATGATTCATTTGGTAAATAAATGGTCCTAATATCTTTTAGCTCAAAATGAACATTATGCAAACTTCTCCATTCTCGTTCCATATAATAATTATCCGGATGATTATCTGGTAATGTCATATCATAAAGTTTAACATAGGCCATATCCGTTGCCATTTCCTGTAATACACTATGTACTATGGGCTGTATATTATTTTCTTTGAAGGCTTTTACCACATTCGAATTAAATAATGGTAGCCATGGACTAAAATCAAACGTATTCCCCAACAATTTATCTTTATCCATGCATATCACTAAAAGTGGCAGTAATGAATTTGTTACAGATAAAATATATGGAAAATACTCTTGAGGATTTTTAGGTGTTATTGATTCACTTTCGCTATTGTTATCACAACGTTCTCTAATTGCAAAGTTTTGTGGAACATACATAACTGGCCGAGCACCTTGTTCTGCAATAAATTGCTTTTCAAATCCTATACCAAATTTACTATATTTTTGAGTATGAATTGCTAGCGCATCATTTGGAATATCACAAAAGCATATGCAATCGCATGTACTAAAAACTTCTCCTACATTTTTACAACAATCCCCTGAATTGAATATGCTAGATGAATCATTCGGATTTAATATGTTTGAAATTAATTTTTCACCTCTAATAATATTTACAAGAAGTTCAAACCGTTCTTCTTCCCTAGTTTTTGAACGTCCAACAAAATGGCACAATAAATTAGATGTATATTCACTCATTATTTTTTCTCTACCTTTCAAATAGTTCCATTGAAAATGTTCAATTCTTACCCTTCGCCAATGTAGTCCGTATCTTTTTATCTATGATTTACAAAAAATTGAACAAATATCAAGCCCAGAGCCACTTTGCGGGGAATAAGTCATGCTTTACATTTGTGAGATCACTTGTATACTTCATAATTGCCAATCATTTTCCTTATCACCGGACTGCATAGACACCGAGACTTTATTCAATTATTTTATTGCGAAATACACATTATGCAATATATGACGCACATCTATACATTCTTTTAGAAGCTATATTAAATTCGTAATTTTAAATTATATATATTTTATATCTTTTTTAGTAAAATAATCCTCCATTATTTTACTAATAGCAATAGATGTTTCATATTTAATATTACTAATCACCTTGCCCGATTCAATTGCTCTAGAAAAAGCCACTAATTCATATCTAATTCCTTCTCCATCAAGTTGATAAAAATACCTTTGATTATCATTAGAATTTTCATATCTAATTTCAAAGTAATCTGTTTTCCACCATGGTGCTGGAATATAGAGATATCCTTTTGTACCTGATATTATCAATTCTCCTTCTGACTTCACTCCATCTCCAACTTTAATCGAAGCAACTGCATTATCAAAAACAAAATCTATCTTGGTAAATAAATCTACTCCATTTTCATCTAAATGAGTAATTATTTTTTTCTCGAAATTCGTACCCAACAACTCAAATATTGGCAATAACGCTGTTGGAGCCCATTCACAAATACCATGCCAATCTGTTTTGTTTAAGCTTGTACATGTTGCGTCTATTGAAACAATATCACCTATTTTACCGCCTTTAATCAACAAAATTAATCTCGAAAATGCTGTTGCATATGCTGTCTTTATTGCTTCCATCAATACTAATTTTTTTTCTCTTGCAAGTGAAAACAACTCTTCTGTTTGTTTCATATTTAAAGATATAGGAGATTCACACAAAACATGTTTTCCAGTCATTAATGCATTTTTTATCTGATTATAATGTAATGTTGGCTTCGATCTAATATATATTGCATCCGAATCATCTATAACGCGGTTCCTTGAACATTTTCTCAATTCTTTATTCATAATAGATGATTTTTTTGTTTGTAATGCAGATACTTTCAGTCCATTAACATATTTTGATTCTTCAAACACTTTATTTAAAAAAGCTGAATCCCCTATAAGTCCTAATTCTATTTCTCTATTTTCAGCCCTAATTTCTGTACTCGAAACACCTTCTGTTCTATCTAGATATATTACTTGACAATACTCATTAAGATAATCAAATTTGCCTTTCCAATCTGAACCCACAGTGAAGATATCTATATTGTTTTTACGGATATCATCTATCTTTTGTCCTTCATATTCTTCAACTATTATTTCATCGGCAATCCCTGTATTCTGAACAGCTTCTATTCGTTCCATTAATGACTGTTGAACATTAATTTTTCCACGTGTTTTATCAAAATCATCTGCTGTAACTCCGACAATAAGATAATCTCCTAACGCCTTCGCTCTTTCTAATAATCTAATATGACCATAGTGCAGAAGATCATACGTTCCATATGTGATAACTTTTACCATTACAGTTCTCCCCCTTTTGTTTAGAGAACTCCGCGTTTCTGTAAATCTTTAAACGCTTCAACTAATATTGTATTATCTTCATGTGTCAATGCTCCAATATGACCAACTCTAAAGACTCTCTCTTTCATATTTCCACCGTTAGGACAAATCCATATACCATACTCATCTTTTAATTTTAAAAATATATCATATGCATTAGCTGTAGTTGGATGAATCGATGTGACACCGTTTGCTGGACTTTCTGATACTAACTCAAATGGTAATTCTTTTATCTTTCCTCTGAAATCCTCCGCTTGTGCTGCGACTCTAGCAATTTCTGCATCCGCCCCACCTTGACTTTTAATTTCTTTTAATCTTTCGTTAATTTGCAAAAGAATTCCTACTGCTGGTGTAAATGGAGTTTGCCCTCTTTCTTGATTTTTAAGTGCATTTTTTAAATCAAAATACATCGTTCTTGTTTTTGATTCTTTAACTTTTTTCACCCCATTAGGTGCTAAAACAATTATTGAAACACCTGGTGGACACGCTAAAACTTTCTGTGAACCAGTAATCATAACATCTGCTTTACATTTTGTCATATCAAATGGATCTGCCAAAAAAGATGAAACACAATCACATACAAAGAATATGTTATTCTTTTCACAGAATTCTCCAAGCATCATTGTATCATAAAGAACTGCTGTTGAAGTTTCATCTACATTTACGAGCAATCCAGTAAATCCACTGTTATCATATTCATAAAGTCTCTCTTTTGTTAATCGTTTACCATATTCGAGATCTAACGATACATATGGGATTTCATAGATTTCACAAAGTTCAATGAAACGTTGACCAAAACTACCTCCATTGATTACAAGCACTTTATCTTCTTTTGTAAAGCAGTTCATAACAACAGCTTCCATAGAACCTGTACTTGAACAAGTCATGAATGCCACCTTCGAGCCTTCAGGTGCCTTTGCAAATTCAAGTATAAATTCTTCGTTTTCTAACATCACTTTTGAAAACTCATCTGTTCTAAAATAAGGGATCTGCTCTGCTCCAATAGCACATATTCTATCAGAAGCCATAACAGGACCTACAGTAAAATTCAGCATATTATTTTGCACTCCTTCCAATTAATCAAACTTTAATCACAATTGTTTTTAGTTTTCATTTAGCTAGACCGCACATTTTTACATTTACATCGTAGTATCATCCATCAGCTTTTAAATAACCAGCATTAATAATATCTTCTGCTAGCTTATAATTCTTATTCATCTTTTATTATATTAATAATCTACTTATCTGCTAAAATGAAATTCTTCCATTACTCTCACTTTGTTCATCGTCTGCTGATTGCTCTACTATAGAAACTCTCTATATGTACTTATCAATATTTTATTTAACACTCAACTTCACTATCTACTAATACCTTTACAAACAATATATTACTAGACAATCACAAAATTATTTTTCTACAAAAAATGATTTTAAAAATTTTTCATTTTCAAATTTATGTTTTAATTCATTATGTCTTTTTTGGATAATATCCATTATAGTTTTTACTTCTACTATGTTGGGAGCTTTTTTCACTAAATTATTTTTTTCATCCTTATCGTAAATAATATTATATACTCCTTTTAATTTGTCATAAGATATATTCTCACATAATTTCAGTTCTACACTAACCCTATATTCATTATCTATATATGTATACCAAATAGCTTTATCAGAAATGTCTGGGCAACCAGGTCCTGCATATTCACTCAGTACATATTTACGTTTAGATTTCCAATTATCTGAATTATTTATTATAGAAAAATGATCCATACTTGATGAAATACTATCTATTGAATAATTATTCTCACCATCACACATAATAAAAGGAATATGAAATGCTTCAACAAATGTTTGATTGTATATAACAGACCTTGGAGGATTAAAATAAGATGGATATCCATGATCTGCAGTAATAATTAGTTTAAAATCATTTCCAAAATTATTTACTAAATCATTATAAAACCCTCTAATTTTATTATCACAATATCTCGCACTCAAGTCAGCAATAATATTACCTTTATATCCCCTATCAATTTTATTACCTAAACATAATGCTTCTTCTATTTCATTTTCTATGTAATTAATATCTTCATAATCTGAGGAATGAATTGCTGTAGGTAAATGAAAATCTTGCACATGAAGATAGACCATACCAGGCATGCCAGCGGCATTTGCGCTATTAACTGCTTTAATTGCATGCTTAAATTGCTTTTTCATACATACTTCTGTTTGAGTATTATTATTAATAGATTTTAAATATTCGCCTAGAAAATTATTACCGTAGTATCTCATGTAATTATGAACCAGTCCTTTAAAATCTCTGAAACCAGACCTATTGTTCTTTAATATATTTAATAAATACTTAAAATCCGGACTATCTTTTCTTATAATTCCAGTATATTTTTTCTGTAATACTTCAAATTGTTCCTGATATTTATTCTCTAGATAAACACTATTCTCTATTACTCGTTTGTTATTGTACATTCGATTCAAATATAATAAATTATGTGAATCAAATTCTTCAAATATATTATAAAGATATGTTGTCGGATTTTCATCGAATAATTCTTTTTCTTTTTTTAATCCTTCAAGAACCTTTTTTATTGTATCTATACTCTGCCAATCTTGAATCAAGATACATGTGTCATCTTTTTGAAGCAATGATTCTGCCTGACCTATCCATGTCTCAAATTCTTCTTCTAAAATCTCCGTGCACACTCTTATTTCATTTGACGTAATTATTGATTTTTCATACCTTGATTTATAATAAGATAATCTATAATCAAAAACCACTTGAATGCTTACTAATCTTGTATAAAAATACTGATCAATGTCTCTCAAATAAGCTTTCGAATAAACATATGGCGAATATTGACCTATGACTTTGTATCCTTTTTCTTTAAAACTTTTAAACACTGTTTTTTGTGTTGATCTATTTCCAAAAAGATATCCACCATTATCTAAAGTATTTTCACCTGATAGTAGTGCAACAAGTGAAGCTTCTGTATAGGGTGCTTGAGAATACATCTTCTTAGCACAAATATTACCATTTGCAAGCTCTCTTAAAAATGGTGTTGTATATTCATCGCCTATTTTTCTTTCCAAATTGTTATAACAAAATGCATCGATAATTACATAAAAAACATTCTTCACTCTTTATTTCTCCCTTCTGATCTTACTTAATAAAAACTTAAATTCATCCGTTCGACCATATATAAAGAAGCATTCCACATTCACAATCACAAACAATAGAAATCCTTTAATAACCAAAGTAATCCATCCATTTGCAGAAAAAAGGATAGAAACTTTACCTAAAATAACTGTAGTTATAAAACAAATTACAATATTTGTCATGATTCTTCTAAAATATTTATTTACAGTATCATTAAAATAATCTTTATATAAAACAGTTGGCTCATACCAAAAATATGTAACACCTACAGAAATTAATGAAGCTATTAATATTCCTGCTGTCCCCCATACAATCCCCATAATAATACTTAAAACAATATTTAAAATTGCTGATAAAAGCATTACATATTTTGTCTTTACATATAAACCTAATGCCTCTCTATAAGAAAATATTGGTTGCATAACACAACTAACATATAACATCATAACTTTTGGAAGCACTATAGATTGTTCTAGAACATATTTTCCACCTAACCACAACCTAATAAAATCATTACATAAAATTAATGTACAAATAAAACAAACAAATGCTATCCAATTTGACATCATACTCATCACTTCAAAAATTTGTAACCTTTTCTCTTTACTTTCCGTAGCTACAAGATTACCAATACTAGCTGTTAGATTATTAAAAATAATCACTACAAACGAAGCAACAGACGTACACAAAGTCACATAATTAGAAAGTAAACCTACCCATATTGTACCTACAATTGACGAAATCAACATATTATCAGTACTATTCATAAGAACTGCAGAAATTTTATAAATAAATCCTGATTTTATAGTATTAAATATAGTGGATTTTTCATTAGTTGACAAACATTCTGTTGTTTGTGTAAACTCATAGTCTTTATCTACTTTTTTAGCTTTTAATATATTAGATAATGCACTAAATATAATTTTTATAGCTAAATAAATAAGGAAATTTTTTAACAAGAATAATGATGCCATCTGACATATTGTTCTTAAAGAATTAAAAATAATATCATATTGTGAAGATATATACCCATTTTGATCCGCATTTAAAATTGTAACTTTATAGACACATAAATATGAAACAACAGTATCTATCAAAAATAATAAATAAATCAAATATAAATGAGGAATGGCGTAATCAGTGTTAATTATGTACTTTAATAATGGAATTATGCACAATCCTATCATCGTTACAGAAACAGCAATAGTATTATATACTTTCTTATAAAAAGCATTCAATGCACTTAGCTTTCGTGTATTATTATTTGCCAATGGCTCATAATAACTAAACATTACAACATTATTCATCCCTAATTCTGCAAGGGATAAGCATTGAATAACATTTGTAAAAACACCATTAACACCAAGTAACTCTGCACCTAGGTATTTAATAAACACAAATCTTGATATAAACTCTAATAATAATGTGACTATCTTACTTAAAATACCATAAAAAATGTTAATCTTCGATTTTTTTGTCCTACTTTCCATATGCAATCAACTTATTCTTTCCTTTCGTAAATTGTACCAACACAAACCATACTAAATACCATTCCAGATAATGCTGATTCAAATACGTGTCCAGCTAATGCTCCGGAGAGAATAGAAAGTAATACTCCTAAGGTATAAAATGATTTAATTCTTTTTATATTAATAAATCTTCCATAAAATAAAAGAATCTCTACAACACCTACTATTCCCAACTGAAAGAACAAATCAAAAAAATCCATTTCAATAATATTCGTTCCTAACAAAACTGTATGTTTTGTATAATCCATGCCTGTACCGAACAAAAAATTTAGTATTCCATGTTTACTCATCATCCATATATAAGCCGGTGTGACTCTATCAATTCTAGAGCTTGTCCAAAATGAGACTCCTGCTTTTTCATTATAAAAAAACATCCATCTATTTATTATCATATCTATTTGATCAGAAAAATGTCTTATTATAAGCATACCGCCTAAAATGATGGCAGCCAAAGCTATAATTTTTGCGATTATCTTTTTGGCTTTATAATCCATTTTCAGCAAATAAACAATGGTAATAACAATTACATAAAGATAATTACTCTTTAATCCTAAAACTAAATTACTTATTAATAGTAACGTCAGTCTTAGAATATTCAAAGTAGATACTTTATCATTTAGTTTATAAAATGCATACATATACAACAATGCTAAAATAAACCCTATATCATTTTGTGCAAAATAAAACCCTTTATATCCTGCTGCACCCATTCCATATGTATTAAATCCTATTCCTAGTATATATGGAACAAATATTGTTAGTGGGAATGCTACTGACCAAAAATCAAAAATACTTTGTATATAATTCAAATCGAATCTTTTTTTTCTTTCGCCTTCTTCAAATACAATAACCAATAATATAGGAAGAAGAAGCTTAAAAACAATCAAGACAAATGAATCGATTGTATCAATTCCTCTTAATGAAGCTACGCAAATTGAAGTAATAAACATTATTATATATATCAAATTTCTTTTTGAAAGTTTCATTATATATAAATAGTATAGCGAAATTAAAATTATCACTATTCGATAGATAATACCAAAGGATAGTCCCCCCTCATTTCCTCCTCCATTTAAATATCCATTTAAAGAATCCGCAAATGGAAGAAAGCATAATAAGTACCAAAATATTTTCTTTATTGTTATTTTCATTATTCTAATCCTTTATTTAAATACTCAAAGCACTTTTACTATTTGTTTTAAATAAACATCATCATTACAATCTGCTACGCTAGTTCCATTTTTAACTTCTAGAGAGTACTTATTACTTATTGCAACTTTCTTTTTTGTTCCACGTAATAACCATTCATACTCCATATCCATATTTCCTGTATCAATACATTGAATTCCATACTTTGATATTTCATATGCCAAAACTGTTGCTGTCGGTCCCAAAGAAAATAAGAACAAATCTGAATCTTCAATAAAATCCATTGCTACTTTTAAAATCTCATCATATGAACTATAAGCATTTTCACTTGGACATATTACTCTTTGAATACTTTTTGCACCATCTAATAATGTATTTCCTACTCCAAAACGCGATAAACTTCCTTCAAATATAACAACTCTTTTATTCTTCCAAATTTCTTTCCACATTTCAAAATAATGAGCAGCCTTATTTTTATTTATTCTATTAATATAGATTCTAGAAATCTGCGAATCATAATACTGAAATTCAGCATTTAGTAATTGAATTATCTGTTTCCTATATAATGCTCCATATTTAATCCAAAATATTTTAGATTTAATCGTAAATCCTTTTAAAGAAGCTAATGCACTTGGAACAGCAACCAAACATTTTTCGTTTAAATCCTTATCATGTAATATCTGTTCCATTTTCAGAGCTAATTCTGGTGTGTATGATTGAAACTTCAAATCTTTTCCTAAAATCAAATCAAATTCGCCATCTCCAAACCTAGAAATTGATTTTTCATCTCTAAGAATAATCTCCAACGTATCTTCTGTGCTCTTTATATTTATTGAATTTGTTATTCTAACAAATAGTTCATGTGTAATTAAGAATAACATTTTAATTTTTCTTTTCAAAATTTTCAAATTAATCCCCCAGTAATTTAATTAATGGTTCAAAAGATTCACGCACTGTTTTATTATTATAAGAACAATCCGTATTTTCTTTTAATAATTCCAATACATAATAAATATCTTTTTCCTCATCAACAAAATGAATGAATGAATTATTGCTAATCCATTCATAGACACCTTTTATTTTATAATTGCAATTTGTTAGCACCATACATGGTGTATTCATTATTGCCGCAAAAACCATTCCATGTAATCTATCTGTAATTACAGCTTCTGAATCTGAAAATTCTAATAATTTTTTTCTTAAATTCCTTTTTCTATTCACAGGATATACTGTTCTATTTTCAAATGTATCAATATAATAAATGTTTTTATTTTTTAAGTATTTTTTTATTTTTTCTATACTTTGATCTGAAACATTTTTTTCTTTATCACTTCTTAAACAAAATATGATTTTATTTTTAATTCTCGTAATAGGTGTAGTTATCCCAAGATCATCTTTAGTTATATAAGTAACCATATCTGGAACTAAAAGAACATTATTTATACCATTTTGCAAAGCGAATTCATATGAATATTTTTCTCTAACACATATTTTTATATTGGAGCAATTGTCAACCAACTCTCTATATATATCAATTATTTTTCTATCTTCTTCTGTAAAATACAACGTTTGCGGTAAAACTATTATATTATTTGAAGGAAATTGTTCTAGAACTTTTCTAATCATCTTATCTTCTTCTGGCCAAAGCGAACCAATAAATCCGCCTCCATGCACCAATATGTCGTGATTATTTATCAGTTTTTTAAAAGCTTGAAAATACCACATAAGATATTGAGATGGAATTTCAATTACTGTTTTATTGCTCACTTTTTTCAAAAATATTCTTTCTGAAAACACTATTGCCTGATCCCCCATATTTCCATGCCAAGGAACCCCCAATAAAAAATATATTTTCTTTCTTTTTATTAGCTTTATTATCAATGCTTTTAAATATATTATTATAAAAATTATATGTCGTTTAACTTTTTTCAAAATTGATCTCATTCGTCACCTTTTTATTAATCTATTTATCATTTGCTTAGAAAAGAAATAATACATTAAGACCTTAATTTTAATCCCTATTTTACTATCAGTTTTTACCAATAGTACAAATTCTTCTTTCAATTTTTCGCATACAATACTGTTTTTATATTCGTTACCCATAAGTACTTTTAAATTAACTAATGATATAAAATACCTATAATTCATTTCGTTATCATATATATAATTATATTTTTTATTAAAATAATTAATTCTTTTCTCATGTGCTTCAATACAATCAAGTCTAGAATAATTAAATTTATTATTCATAATGCTATTATTTCTTTGTACATAGGCATACAATTCGTTATTTATAGTTACATATATTTTACATTTATCAACTAAATACGGTGTTGTAAATTCATCTTCATGGATTTTTCCAACCGGAAAACGTATATCAGAAAACAACTCACTTTTATACAATTTATTCCAAGCCATTATTTTAAATTCGTATGAAAGAATTCGTTTTACTGCTTCATCATGATTATACGGTTTTAAATCAAATGCAACACTGTTAGTTTCCCATTTTAACTGTGAATCATCATCTACATATTTCACACCACATTCAACAATATCTGCATTTGTTTTAATTGCAACATCCATTAATATTTGTATTGTGTCTTGATGTATGTAATCATCTGAATCAATAAAAAAAATATACTTTCCTTTATGATTATCAATCCCCACATTTCTCGCATCCGAAAGACCGCCGTTAGGTTTATGAATAGCTATAACTCTCGAATCCAGACGCGCATACTTATCAACTATCTTTGAACTTCCATCAGTACTTCCATCGTCTATTAATAGTATTTCAATATTCTTATATGATTGCCGCCTAAGACTATCAATGCATTTCTCCAAATATTTTTTCACATTATATATCGGAACTACTATACTTACTAAAGCATTCATAAAATCCCCCCCTAATTTATTAATAATTCCAAAAGATTTCTAATTGAACAAGAAACCACTTCTTCTATATAATTTTGTTCAACATGTTTGTATCCCTTATCTCCCATGTTTTTTAGACGTTCTTCATCATACATATTTTTTAGAATCTCAGCCAGTTTCTCTGCATCTTCAGAAGGAGCAACTACGCCAGTATGCCCATCCTCAATAATTTCTTTAGAATACCCATTACTACCACATATAACAGGTAATTGATGATTCATTGCTTCAAGTAAAACTATTCCAAAAGATTCATATTTAGAAGGAAGTACTAATATATCACATATATTTAATAGCTTTTCCTTCTTTTCTTTATTTATCCATCCATAAACATTTGCATATTCTATGAGATGTAATTTTTCAATTAATTGATTACACTTTTCAATTTCTCCATTCCCTCCAATATGTATCTTAACAGGAATTCCACTATCGACTAATATTTTTGTTGCCTTAATTAAATCATATGTTCCTTTACGTTCACCTATATAACCCAAAAATAAAATATTTAAATAGCCGTTAGATAAATACGTTCTTGTTTGATAATCTCGATGATACACGTAATTTGGAATAACATGTATTTTTTTTGTATTTCTAACGATTTGTTTCCAAAAACATACCCACCCTGGTGTTAATACAACTATCGCATTTGCCTTGTTCATTGCATTATTAAATTTGGTTTTCAAAAATTTATTAATATTTGAATACCATACCTCAATTTCTGAGCCATGTGAATGTACTACAACTGGAGTTGAAAATAATTTACATAAATTAATAAACACCATTGTTCTGTAACAGCTACCGCCTTCAGACATATGAATATAAACTAAAGATACTTTTTTTGTAATAAGTAAGTATAAAAGTTTTAAACTTCCCTTTAAAAAAGTTGTAATTTTTCTTGTTGGTGATACCGTTGCAATATGTATTTGTTCATACTCTTTCAAAAATGGATTCTTCAAAAAAGATTTGATAACTGATAACATTCCACCTGGGGATTGTTCTCCTGGACCTAAATGACATATGCACTTCTTCTTATTCATAACTCTACTCCCTTATAACATTTAAAACAAATATTTTAAACTCTTCTAAATCACACACAACTTCAGCTAATTACATTAGTAGTGTTAAAATCCTAAAAAATCAATCCCTCAGAGTCCCGTAGAAACAGCCATTTCAAGATTAATAAAAAACTTTCTTATAATCATCTCTGCTGAAGATATCATAAATCTTATATAGCTTCCTATTGTACATACTGGATATCATAGCATTTGCTTACCACACAACCTTCACTCTGAATCAATGGCAGGGCTACACCGGCGAATATGCCCCATTGACACTGTTTCAGTTTATTGTTTAAAATATCTAGCAAAACAAGAATGTGTTCTGCTGAAATCTACTAGTTATGATCATTTCTACTAAAGTAGTAATTTACTTTCTATCGAACTCAAATTAATTATTTCCGCAAGTCTTAGGTTAGCTGTTTCAAATAGAATCTAACAATAATTCTCCACCTGTCACTCCGATTAGTTTTAACAACTACTTTATCATTTAAAATCGGTGAAAACTATACTATTATAAAGCAGTTTACTGTTCCAAAATATCCACTATTCTCTTGCATGCAAATCCATCACCGTATGGATTATTTGCTCGAGCCATTCTATTATATGCTTTCTCGTCTTCTAGTAGTTCTTTAAAACTCCTATAAATAACATCTTCTTCTGTACCCACTAATTTAAGTGTTCCTGCTTCAATTCCCTCTGGTCTTTCAGTTGTATCTCTCATAACAAGAACTGGTTTTCCTAAAGATGGAGCTTCTTCCTGAATTCCACCTGAATCTGTTAAAATCATATAACTATGTGCCATGATATTATGACAATCAAAAACCTCTATAGGATCTATAATATGAATTCTGTCCATACCTCCCAACTCTTCCTGTGCTGCTTGGCGTACAATAGGATTCATATGTATCGGATATAAAGCTTTAACATCTGGGTGTTCATCCATCACTCGTCTAATTGCACGAAACATGTTATGCATTGGTTCTCCCAAATTTTCTCTACGATGTGCTGTAATAAAAATCAATCGACTTCCCTTGGCCCATTCTAATTCTGGATGCGTATAATCATTCCTTACTGTGGTTTTTAAAGCATCTATCACTGTGTTTCCTGTAATCCATATTTTTGAAGAATCTTTTCCTTCTCTTATTAAATTTTCTTTTGCTTTCTGTGTTGGTGCAAAATTATACTGAGAAACAATTCCTACAGCCTGTCTATTAAATTCCTCTGGAAATGGAGAATTAATGTCATATGTTCTGAGACCCGCTTCAACATGTCCAACTGGAATTTGTAAATAAAAACAAGCTAAAGCTGTCACAAAAGTAGTTGAAGTATCTCCGTGTACTAATACAACATCTGGTTTTTCTTTTTCAAGTACTTCTTTTATTTGCTTTAAAATACTTGTTGTAATATCAAATAATGTTTGCTTATCTTTCATAATAGATAAATCATAATCTGGATTAACATTAAATGTATCTAATACTTGATCCAGCATTTGTCTATGCTGCCCTGTTACGCATACAATTGTCTCAATATTTTTTCTTGATTTAAACTCATTAACCAAAGGACACATTTTTATTGCCTCTGGTCTGGTACCAAACACTAGCATTACTTTTTTCATGTTATCTTAATCTCCTTTTTTCCAAATAAACTGATTTTATAAATATCCAATTTCCCACAAAATATCTTTTAAATAATCTGTTCGGTTCTTGCATTACTCTAAACAACCATTCCAAATTACATTTTTGCATCCACAATGGCGCGCGTGGTATATTTCCTGATATCACATCAAAACTTCCTCCCACTCCCATAAACACAGCATCATTACCATTATTCTGCAAGAATTCTATCAGATACTCTTTCATAGGGGAGGTAATCCCAACAAATACAAAATCTGGCTTTTTTTCTTTTAGCTCAGTCGAAATAGAAATCCAGTCTTTTTCTTTAAAGTATCCATTATGGATACCGACAATTTTTAAAGCAGGATATGTCTTTTGTAAAATTTTTTTTGTTTTTTCAACAACCTCTTGTTTAGCTCCCAAAAGATATATTGAGTATCCTTTTTCTTCTGAAAGCGAAACTAATTTTTGCATTAAATCAATTCCTGCGACTCTCTCTGGAAGTGGTTTTCCTAAATATCTGCTTGCCAAAACTACTGAAGCCCCATCCGCATTAATCACACCGCAACTATTAACGATTTTCTTCATTTTTTTATTTTGATTTACTTCGTTAATCTTGTCTGCATTAACTCCCATAAGATGTAGTGGTGTTTTTGTTTCCACATACTTTTCAACCAACTCAATTGTTTCTTGAACATTCAGTACATCAATCACTGTATTCAAAATTGTAATACGTTGATTATCTCCTAATACTGATTCCTGCTGTATATTTTCACCAAATTCCATAAATCATTTTTCCCTTCATTAAATAATAATTAAAATTTTATTGTAATTTCTCCGTCTTCTTTTTTAACGTCAAAAACCAATGGATGTTCTTTTCCCCACTCTGGATTTTCCTTTTCCTTCTCATTCCATTCTTTCCATTTCTGAATAAAACCATTGTGAATCAGGTTCTCCGCCGCAAGTCTTGCCTGCACCGCTTCGTCAT
>OHAC01000824.1_pt1 | contig 30809 bp, 27 predicted proteins | sample 1577051 | NCBI WGS metagenome assembly OHAC01 (sample SAMEA3541499, study PRJEB24748) | human gut metagenome | biome: human gut; feature: human-associated habitat; material: faeces | place: China | collected 2012 | reverse complement strand
TGTCAGATTTGGACTGTTTATGATTCCATACAGAATGGTACCGGAACAAAGGCTATGACTACACCATCACTTCTTCCACAGCATACGATCATAAATGGATCAATGGCCGGAATATTTTTGACAGCATCGACAGGATTGTGGATGAGCTTTTTGAAAACTATCTTTCCAGACCGAATGTGCGGCAGCCTATCCTGACGCAGTATTGTGATGGCAGACGGGTGCAGTGCAGGGATCGTGGCTGGATGACACAGTGGGGAAGCAAGTCTTTGGGAGATCAGGGATATTCTGCAATTGAGATCATACGGAGCTTTTATGGAAATGATATGTATATCAATGTAGCAGAGGCAGTTTCCGGGATTCCTGCATCCTGGCCGGGATATGACCTGACAATTGGTGTTACCGGGGAAAAAGTGCAGCAGATTCAGGAACAGCTTAATGCTATAGCAAAAGCCTATCCCGCAATTCCAACTGTGACTGTGGATGGTATTTACGGCCCCGCGACAGCTGCTTCCGTAAAAAAATTCCAGAATGTGTTCGGGCTTCCGGCTTCCGGAGTGGTGGATTATCCTACATGGTATAAGATCCAGGAAATATATGTGGCAGTTACCAGGATAGCGGAATTGCGATAATACAGATAATAGTTATAAAAAGATACGCATAAAAAATATAATTGCAGATTTCAAAAGGAACAAAAATTTACAGTTTTTGAAAAAAGTATTTGACCTTTCAGAATAAACCAGGTATAATGGCTGTTTGTATATTTGAATGCAGATCGCAAAACGATCGTGTTCATGAGCATATGGCAGAGCGGAATGTGAATGTCCGCTTTATAAAAGGAGCGATGAGAAATGACATTTTATCAGGAACTGCAGTTAAGCTCAACAGGATCCAAACAGCTGATACGGAATACCACAGACAAAAAAGAAAAAAGAAGGCACATTCTGATCTATAATTTTAAAGTATATCTCGTTATGGCCTTCTGCGTAGCTGTTGTTACGTTATACAGCAAGATAACAGGAAATGACAACAGTGTTGTAGGCGTAACTGTACTTTTGGCAATGCTGGTCTTAAGACAGGCAGATTTTGGGATACGAACCACGCATGGACTTTTATCCATTGCTGGGATTTTTGGGATTTTGATCGCAGGTCCCAGACTTTCCAACATGGTTTCTCCGATACCGGCGTTTTTGATCAATGCAGTGAGCATTCTGCTTCTGATGATTCTTGGATGCCACAATGTAATTATGTATAACCATTCTACCTTTGTACTGGGATATCTCCTGCTGATGGGATATGATGTGACGGGAAAAGCTTATGTACTGCGTGTGGAGGGTCTTCTCGTAGGAATGGTTCTCTGCATGGTGATCTTTTACAAGAATCAGAAGAAGCGTCCGTATCGCAGGACATTTCCGGATCTGTTTCGGGAGTTTAATCTCTGTTCTTCCAGAGGTAGATGGTATTTAAGACTGACACTGATCGTTTCAAGTGCCATGCTGATCATGTCCCTTCTTGGACTTCCGAGAGCTATGTGGGCAGGAATCGCCTGCATGTCCGTATGTCTTCCGTTTACAGAGGACTGCAAGACCAGAGCAGGAAAAAGAGGTATGTTTAACATTGTGGGATGTCTGCTTTTTGTTGTGCTCTATCTGGTGCTTCCGAAATCCATGTATCCTTACATTGGAATGATCGGCGGAATTGGTGTAGGATATTCCGCAGGCTACGCATGGCAGACGGCGTTTAATACTTTTGGTGCGCTGTCCATTGCAGCAGGACTTTTCGGAATGCCGGCAGCAGTGCTGCTTCGTATCGGGGCGAATGTATTTGGGGCTGCTTATACAATGCTCCTGAATAAGCTGGGAGATAAGATTGTACAGCAAAAGCACGTTGTCAACGTGAGTCAGATGTGATAGTATAAAATTCATAAAGGCAAAATAATGCATCGCAGAGCCAAAGGCCGGGTGCATTATTTTTTTGGACAAAAAGGAGTCTCAGAAGATGAATACGTTAACAATTCTATTACAGCAGATTGGGATGTTCGTGATCTACATTATCACGGGCATTATCCTGATCCGCACGAAAGTGCTGACAAGAGAAACCCTGGAGGTGATTTCCAGATTTGTGATCAAACTGGCACTTCCGGTTATGATCTTTATCAACACAGTTGACGGTGTAGACCGCAGAACATTTTTTTCATCCTTATCGATTCTTGCGATTGCAGCATCTATGTACATTGGGCTTTTGATCTTGGGAAAAATATCCGGAAAAATATTTCGGCTGAAAGGTGATTATCTGCAGCTGTACCGGGCGATGGTCGTATTTGGAAACGTAGGATTTATGGGAATTCCTATTATTACCAGTATTTATCCGGAAAAAGGAATGCTGTACATATCTGTTTTTACGGTCATTGACCAGCTGATGCTCTGGACCCTGGGTGTGAAGCTCACATCTCCTGCAGAAAAAGAAAGTGGGAAATTTAATCCCAGGAAACTCATTAATCCTGTCACAGTGGCAATTATACTTGCCATGCTCTGTGTGCTGACCGGGATCCATCTGCCATTGATCCTGGATACTGCACTGCAGAAAATGGGAGCTACCGCAACACCCCTTGCCATGATCTATCTGGGAGGAATTTTTGCCTGCATTGATGTGCTGAAATTTATCAAAGTACCGGATTATTATGGAATCGCTTTGATAAAGATGGTGTTATTTCCCATACTTTTCTATGTTTTGCTGGGATTTTTCCCGATTCCTTCAGATATCCATATGACAATGGCACTGGCTTCTGCCATGCCGGTAATGTCTTCTGTGGTAATGATGGCCAATGCTTCAGGTTCTGACGGAGATTATGCAATGGGAGGAATCCTGGTTACTACAGTATGTTCTATCATAACACTTCCGGCTGTATCCTGGATCTTTCAGATGATCGGTTAAAAGTATTGCTACGGAAAATATTTTGCCGTATAATGTGCAGTAGCAAAAGGTTACTGCGCATTTTTGTGAGAGTAACATAAAACGGCCTGATTTCCGGCCGGTCAGAGGAGAAAACAGACATGTACGAAGAGACAACAGAGAAACTTTTGGAATTTATCAGCAGCAGTCCAACTGCTTTTCATGCGGCAGAAACAATAAGAAAACGTTTTCTGGAAGAGGGTTTTACAGAACTGAAAGAGGAAGAACACTGGGAGCTGGAAAAAGGCGGAAAATATTTTGTCATGCGAAATCATTCTGCGATCATCGGATTTTCCATTCCAATGAATGATTCCGGAAGATACCATATTATTGCGAGTCACAGTGATTCTCCGTCCTTTAAGATCAAAGAAAATCCGGAGATGTCTGTAGGTGGAGCTTATGTGAAGCTGAATGTGGAACGGTACGGTGGAATGATCCTTTCCACCTGGTTTGACCGTCCTCTTTCTGTGGCAGGCCGAATGATCGTGCGCAAAAACGGCAAGATCCTGGAGAAGCTTATAAACATTGACAGAGATCTTGTGATGATTCCGAGCCTTGCCATTCATATGAACCGGGATATTAACGGTGGATATCATTATAATGTGCAGAAGGATATGCTGCCTCTGTACAGCGGAAATGGTGAAAAAGGAAAGTTCCTGGATATGATAGCGGCAGAAGCAGAGGTTCGTCCGGAGGATGTCCTGGGGCATGATCTGTTTTTGTACAACCGTATGCACGGAACTGTATGGGGAGCCAGAAATGAGTTTGTATCAAGTCCGAGACTGGATGATCTGCAGTGCGCTTTTGCATCCCTGGAGGGATTTTTGCAGGCAGATAAAAAGAAAAATATTGCAGTCCACTGCGTCCTTGACAATGAAGAGGTAGGAAGCACCACCAGGCAGGGTGCAGCATCTGCATTTCTCAAGGATGTGCTGTACCGGATCAATCTGGCACTTGGCGGGGATCATGAGAGCTACCTTATGGCACTTGCGGAGAGCTTTATGATCTCTGCAGATAATGCACATGCGCTTCATCCAAACTATACGGATAAAGCAGATCCTGTGAACCGTCCGACAATGAATGGCGGAATCGTGATTAAATATAATGCAAACCAGAAATACTGTACAGACGGAATTTCAGCAGCAATCTTCAAGGAGCTTTGCAGGGAAGCGGAGGTTCCGTACCAGACATTTGTAAACCGTTCAGATATTGCAGGGGGCTCCACACTTGGAAATATTTCCAACACACAGGCTGCCATGAATACAGTGGATATTGGCCTTCCGCAGCTAGCTATGCATTCAGCTTATGAGACAGCAGGAGTGAAGGATACAGAGAGTCTGATTCGCGCAGCAAAAGTATTTTACAGATGATATGGGAGACATGAGAAATGAGAAAAAAAGCGGTTTTTTTTGATGCAGACGGAACGATCTGCGATATGAAAAAAGGTACTCCGGACAGTGCAATAGAGGCAGTGCGTGCATTGATAGATAATGGACATGAAGCCTGGCTCTGTACAGGAAGAAGCCGTGCCTTTGTTCCATGGTATCTGGAACAGATCCCTTTTACAGGGATGATCACTGCCTGCGGATCTACCATAGAGAAAGACGGGAAGAGACTTTTTAATAAAGAAATGACACCGGAAATTGCAAAACTCTCCGTGGAAGTATTAAGAAAATATGGTCTGATCCCGGTGATGGAGGGTGCAGACTATATGTATTATGATAAGGACGAGTATACGGATGAAGTAAACTGGTATGCAAGCCTGATCACAGAAGCACTGGGAGATAAGTGGAGACCGATCCGGGGTAATGAAGACTGTATGCAGATCAATAAGATCAGTGCAAAAATGACGGCCGGCTGCGATGCAGAGGCTGCACTTGCCGTCTTAAGTGAGTATTATGATATCATCCGTCATGAGGGCAGTAGCTCTTTTGTCGGAAATACCATCGAGCTTGTTCCAAAGGGCTTTAACAAAGCTGTGGGAATTGCTGCAGTGATACGCCTGTTTGATATTCCGTGGGAAGATACTGTGGTATTCGGAGACAGCAACAATGACCTGGCTATGTTTGAATATGCAGCCACCAAGGTTGCTATGGGAAATGCTTCCCCGAAGATCCAGGAGCTGGCAGATCATGTTACGTCCGATATGTTCCATTATGGAATCAGGGACGGTCTCCGGTATCTGAAGCTGATATAGACTGAATATTTGTACAAAATGCAGAAATAAAAATGCTGTAAGAACTGTTTGGAAGCAGACAGCTCTTACAGCATTTTCTGTATGAAACGGGCTATGTCTTTAGCTGGTATTTATGCTCCGTGTTACGCAGAGTGGCAATGTTTATATCCTGCTGCAGATAAGCCGAATTCAGATAAGTCCAAGGTTCTTACAGATAAACAGCCATAAGGTCAATGTAAACGCACTGAAAACTGTAGTAAGAAGAACAACTCCGGAAGAGAAGGAACCTTCATGATCCATATTTTTTGCCATAACAAAACAGGTTACTGTGCTGGCAGAACCAAGCATGATGATAATGGAAACCAGCTTATCCTGTGTGAAGCCGCAGCGGATGGCCAGCGGGAGAAAAAGTGCTTCATAGCCGACAAGCTTCATAAAAGTGCAGGCAACAGAAGCCTTCAGTCTGGAGAATGCTTTACCAAAACGGAGAGAACCTCCCATGGCCATCAGACCAAGGGGTGTGGCTGTTTTTGCAAGGTTTCCGACTGTGGAATCCAGGATCTTCGGAAATGGGAGACGGAGCAGAGACCATAATGTACCAGCTGCAATTCCAAGAATAATTGGGTTGGTGATGATGCCTTTTAAAGTACGCTTCAGAACAACACCATTCAGTTTACCCTGATCTGGTTTGAATATGGAAAGAATCACAACAGCCATAACATTGTAAAGAGGTACACTTGCAATGATCATCAGCGGAGCCATTCCGGCGTTTCCATAAAGGTTCTGGATAATGGCGATACCCAGGATCGCAGCACTGCTCCGGTAAGATGCCTGGATAAATTCACCGCGTATATCTGAAGGATGAAGGAATCGGGACAGAAATACGGAGATGATAATGCTTACAGAAGTGATACTAAAACAGAAGACCACCATCCTGAAATCCCAGGCTTCGTAAATATCGATCCTGGCAATATCCTGAAAAAGAAGCACAGGTAAAGGTACAACAAATACGAATTTATTCATCCGGCTGACAAATGCATCGTCAAAAAGTCCGATCCTCCGGAAAAAATATCCGAGAAGCAGCGTAAGAAAAATCGGAACAGTTACATTCAGACAAAAAACAAGATTTTCCATAAAGAAACCCTCCCATGGGTAAATATCTCCACTTATTATATCGAAACCATGAAAAATGTCAAACAAGGTATACGGAACGGAAAATTTCTGGTATGATAAAGTGTGTCCCGAAAAGGATGCAGGGGTTGAGAAGGAGAAAGGAAAGAAAATGAGATACGGAAAGATACGGATCGAAGATGGATTTTTTGTGTTTAACAGGCACATGATGCTGAACAGCCTTCCATGCAGGGATATTGTCTGGGCGTATATGCGCCGGGAAGGTGCGGATAAAACCGGAGAGAAACAGCTGATCATCAACTATCTGGTAATCATAACACGACGTCAGAAACGTTATAAATTCGATATGACTGAACAGGAGGTCCAGGATTGTCTCCGGCTTCTTAAATTGCTGAATCCTGATATGGCCGTAGGATTTCCCAAAGGCAGCAGGCTTCCACTGAAGAATCTTCCCAACACCAGGGATCTTGGAGCACTGATGACAGAGAATGGTTCACATATTCTTCCGAGAAAGCTTCTGCGCAGTGGCGAGATTTATCATGCTTCCATTACAGATACCCGGATCCTTGCAGAGGAATATAATGTAAAAACAGTGATCGATTTCCGTTCAGCAGCTGAAGTAAAGAAAAAACCGGACGATATCATGGCTGGTGTGGAATATTACCATATCCCGATCCTGGATGAGGAGAGCGGAGGAAGAAGCTTTTTTGAACAGGTGATGTCCTGCTATGGGGATACTGATAAATATATGATAAACAGATACCGCAGTTTTCTGAATGATGAGTATTCTCTGAAACAGTATGCACGTTTTCTTGATGTACTTCTCCATGTAAAGAACGGGGCAGTGATCTTTCACAGTGGAACAGGAGAAGACAGAGCCGGAGTCGGAACCGCACTGCTGCTTTTGGCACTGGGCGTACCGAAAGAGACAATACGAAGAGATTTTATGCGTTCCAATCCATGTCTGGAGGAAGAACTTAAATATATGCGCAGGCTTTACCGGGCTTACCGTCCTGAGAACAGTCAGAAGTTTGCCAATCTTACTGCTTTTTATCAGGTAAAAGAATCCTACATTAATATCATATTTGATCTCATTGAGAATGAATACGGAGGGGGAGAGAGATTCCTTCGTAAGAAGCTTTATCTGACTGCGAAAGCAACAGAAGAGCTGCGCAAAAAATATCTGATCTGATGTAAACTCTTTATTAATTTGAAGGTGTCTTACGAGAAATTTTGATTGACAAAATTTTCGAAGTTGCTATAATGGTAAGAAAGCAAAGATTTATTAGATTAAAGCGTTACTTGACGAAGTCAGGTTTCTTTACATAACGTTTTGAAAGCAGGTGTATTATGGAAAAGAGAATACTATCCATTCTTGTGGATAATACCTCAGGAGTCCTTAGCCGTGTGGCTGGTCTATTCAGCCGCCGTGGATATAATATTGACAGCATTACAGCAGGTGTGACTGCAGATCAGAGATATTCCCGCATGACAGTTGTATGCGAGGCGGATGATCAGATGATACAGCAGATTACGAAACAGCTTGCCAAACAGGAGGATGTGAGAGATGTCAAGGTTCTGGAGCCGGATGACAGTGTTGCCAGAGAATTAATGCTGGTGAAGGTTGCCGTAAAGCCGGAACAGAGGCAGGGAGCACTTTCAGTTGCCGATATTTTCCGTGCCAAGGTAGTGGATGTAAGTAAGGATTCTCTGATCATGGAGATGACAGGAAGCCAGAACAAGCTGAAAGCTTTTATTGAACTGATGGCTGACTATGAGATCCTTGAGCTTGCAAGAACAGGAATCACAGGGCTGTCCCGCGGCAGTGATGATGTGAGATTTCTGTAAGATACATATGTTTGCTAGGAGAGCAGGCACTCTCTTAACGATAAATAATTTTTATGAAGAAGATGTGATGAACATCAGAGGAGGAACGCAAAATGGCTAATAAGATTTTTTATCAGGAAGACTGTAATTTGAATTTACTGGATGGTAAAAAAATTGCAATTATTGGATACGGAAGCCAGGGACATGCACATGCTCTGAACTTAAAGGATTCCGGATGTGATGTCATTATCGGTCTTTATGAAGGCAGCAAATCCTGGAAGAGAGCTGAAGAGCAGGGCTTTAAGGTATATACAGCAGCAGAGGCTGCTAAACAGGCAGATATCATTATGATCCTTATTAATGATGAGTTACAGGCTAAACTTTACAAAGAGTCCATCGAGCCGAACCTTGAAGAAGGCAATATGCTTATGTTTGCTCATGGTTTCAATATCCATTTCGGATGCATCAAGCCACCGAAGAACATTGATGTAACAATGATCGCTCCTAAGGCACCTGGCCACACAGTAAGAAGTGAGTATCAGGCTGGAAAAGGAACACCTTGTCTTATCGCTGTAGAGCAGGACTATACAGGAAAAGCTCAGGAGCTTGCACTTGCATATGGTCTTGGTATCGGCGGAGCAAGAGCTGGTCTTCTTGAGACAACATTCCGTGTAGAGACAGAGACAGATCTTTTCGGTGAGCAGGCTGTACTTTGCGGTGGTGTTTGTGCACTTATGCAGGCTGGTTTCGAGACACTTGTTGAGGCTGGTTATGACCCAAGAAACGCATACTTCGAGTGTATCCATGAGATGAAACTGATCGTTGACCTGATCTATCAGTCAGGATTCGCAGGAATGAGATATTCTATCTCCAACACAGCTGAGTACGGCGATTACATCACAGGACCGAAGATCATCACAGAAGATACAAAGAAAGCTATGAAGAAAGTTCTTTCCGATATCCAGGATGGTACATTCGCAAAAGACTTCTTACTCGACATGTCCGATGCAGGTGCACAGGTTCACTTCAAAGCTATGAGAAAATTAGCTGCTGAGCATCAGTCTGAGAAAGTCGGCGAAGAGATCCGTAAACTCTACAGCTGGAACGGCGAGGACAAACTTATCAACAACTAAGCAAAAATTATTACAAAGTAATAATTTTTGCGCTACTCGAACGAAGCAAAGCGTAGTTTGAGTCAATTGCGGACTTTAGAATCCCATCGGATGTTTATATATTGAGCATCCGATGGGATTTTTTTATGATGATTATAAAATTTTTATACAGTTGATGAAGGATTAGTTTATCAGAGATCAGTATTTGCTGCTTCACCAAAAAACGGAGCAATCAGCGGAGAGTCCACATCTTTCTGTCGGCAGACAAATCCAATTTCCCGTGGTGGAAAAGAAAAGCCTACAGGTACCTCAACCAAGGTACCTTCTTCCAGCTCTTTTTCCACAAAATCCCGGATCACACAGGCAACACCAAGACCGATCTCTGCAAACTGGATCAGAAGATCCATAGTTGTTACTTCCAGGATATGGCTTAGTTCTACAAGATGATCTTTCAGCTGTGTGTTCACAGTTTGCCTTGTAATATTATCCTCATCCAGCATCATAAAAGTTGCAGTCTGAAGCAGTGGCTCACCGGGGTACAATTTCTTCTGGTTCTGAAGATACTGCTCTGTGCATACAAATGTATCCCGAATCTGAAGGAGAGGCTGAAAAAAATATCCCCGGAGTTTCTGTGGTCGTCCGATCAGACCGAGATCAATTTTTTCTTCATCCAGAAGCTGCAGGGTCTGATAGGTGGACTGGCAGGAGATGGTAATACGCACATGAGGAAACTGATCTATATAATCTTTCAGATGGGAAAGAAGTACGTATTTGCTCAATGTGGAGCTGGCTCCCAGCCGCAGCTTAGGAATATTTCTGGAACGGTTATGGCGGATTGAATTCTCACCTTCATCCAGAAGCATGAGAGCAGCTTTTACCTTCTCGAAAAGAAGCTCTCCGTCAGGAGTTAAAGTTACACCTCTGGAATTCCGGTTAAAAAGAACAGTATCCAGATTTCGTTCCAGCTTCTGTATAGCCTTGCTGATCGCGGGCTGACTGATATAAAGATCCCTGGAACTATGGGAAATACTGCCTGTGCTGGCAACAGTGTAGAAGATGTGGTAGAGAGAAAGATTTTCCTGCATATGGTACCTCCTGTGACATAGTGAACGAAATAACATAAAACTATTATAACATATCACCCCTAAGATATCGCCAGGAAAAAGTGGTTGCATTTCAAAAGCATTTCTGTTATAATTTCAAATGTTGCGGGGTATGGCGTAGCTTGGTAGCGCGCACGGCTGGGGGCCGTGAGGTCGCAGGTTCAAATCCTGTTGCCCCGATAAAGAGTAAGTTTAATATGGAACAGTAAAAAAGCCTTTCAGAAAGTTAATCTGGGAGGCTTTTTGCATTACCAAGGAAAATGTGAAAACTGTCGCTAAATGTTGTATTAAGCGACAGTTATTTTTTTCGGATTTTTCAAGTTATAAGTCCAAAATTTTGAACTACATGTAATGATAACATTCACTTTTAGCCTTGTCAAGCTATGCAGGCTATGCAGAACAGACCAATTATGACGTTTTTTCTGCTGTTTTGTAAACATTTTTGTATATTATCTTAATCATCTCATCTATGCTCCATCGAAAATGGTCAAAATAAGTGGTCATTTGAATTTCCCGTAAACCTTTAATTTTCAACTAAAACTGCTATCAGAATGGTTTATTCGTGGTCAATAAGCAGTCAATATCATTCTGTATATTTAAAAAATAACACGGATACTATCAGCATTTTTCAGAAGTTCGTCGCTTAATACAACATTAAGCGATAAATAAATAAAATTGGATAAGTTATATAAATAAATACGGAAGGAATATAAAAATGCCATCCACCACAGGCTACAGCATAACCACCAGAAAGCTGCGTCTTTGCTGTGGGCATCCGAACTGGCTTAGGAAGACACAGGAACTCTATAACGAGATCGAGAGCTTTTATTATGATCTGCTTTTGAAAAGAGAGGAATTGTGGGAACTGAGCAGTCAGAAAACCATGCGTGCACTGGAAGTACTTACCATTATGGGACGAGATAAAAAAATCCCGGAGGTACCAATACCCTGGGAAAAGGTTCCTCTGTATTTTCGGCGGGCAGCCATTAACAGTGCTATAGCAGCAGCAAAAAGTCACATATCCAGACAGAGTATCATTCCAGGCAGGAAAGCAGAAAAGCTTCATTCAGCAGTTACCTATTATAAAGGAATGTACAGAGATTTTTCCCATAAGGAAATCACGCTGAAGGTCTGGACAGGTGAAAAATGGCAATGGATGCGCTGCCGTCTTTATGGAGAAATATTTCCGGAACAGGCTGAGCTGATGTCACCGTCAGTAACCTATGAGAAAAAATATCTCATGCTCCATGTACCTGTAAAAGAATTCACAGCAGATACAGCAAGTGTAAAACAGCGTATACAGGAAGGACGCAGGATCTGCGCCATCCAGTTTACAAATGGAGATGCTTTTGCTGTAGGTACTGTATGTGATGGAGCTGGCAAAGAAATTGCTGTGAAATTCTGGAGCGGAGGCAAAGAATATACTCACCGATGTAATCAAATCCAGAAAAAGATCGAGAAAGCCCGAAAGTCTCTTGGTGAAGAGAAGCAGCCGGGAGAAAACAGGAAACACTGGATGCGGCTGAAACATCTGTCTGAATATTATGCCCATGAGGTCAGCGCACAGATCATTAAATTCTGCCTGAAAAATCAGGTATCAATGATCATCCTTCCGAAATATAAAAAGGAATACACGGACTATGTAATGATCGGATCAGGAAACTGGAGCACACTGCATTTAAGCACCGGAATCCGCCGCAATCTGACATACAAAGCCTGGAAAAACGGCATTCTGGTAATCGAGACCTATGCAAAAGGAATATCTGAGACCTGTGTCAGCTGTGGTGCACCGATCGTATCAGTAAACCGCAAAGCCGATGAATATATCTGCCGGAACGGTCACAGGGGAAGCAGAAGTCTGAACAGTGCCAGGAATTTAAGCCGTAAATGTATTCAGCAATTGGGAAAACAGGTGGTATAACCACTGTTTTATAGAAGCGCAAGCACAACTCAGCAGCTGCTACAGGCAGCTCCTGACAGGTTGAATACCGCCTGTCGTGTCTTTCCGGTAAAGGGAAGAGTCGGCAAAGAATTTCTGCAGAAGTTACGGCGCAGGCCGTGACAGCAGATAAGAGTATTCAAAGTTATGAAAAAAAGAAAGTATGAAAAAGCAAAGGATAAGGAAAGCAATGAAGACAGAATACAAGAAACTGAAAAATCTTTTTCTGCGCCAGAGTTGTCAGGACGCATGGGAGGACTATGCGCGGAGCATCCGCAAAGTTAATTTTCCCAGGTGGGACTATGTGATCCTGACTTCATCAAACGAAGAGCAGGCCAGATCCTTCCGCAGCCAGATTGCAGACAGACTGGAACAGGGCGTACTGCCTGGATGGACAAAATACTTCGTATTGCCGGATCCGGAAGGAAAACGTGTAGGTTCCGGAGGAGCAACATTAAATGTACTCCGATTTCTTTCCGAAGAAGAAGGACTCCATGGAGATTTCCATAACAAAAGAATCCTGGTGATCCATTCCGGCGGGGACAGCAAAAGAGTGCCGCAGTATTCTGTATGCGGAAAGCTTTTTTCCCCAGTACCAAGAGAACTTCCGGATGGAAGAGGTTCCACACTGTTTGATGAATTTCTAATCAGCATGGCAGGCGTTCCGGCCAGATTTAAAGAGGGAATGCTGGTGCTTTCCGGAGATGTGCTCCTCCTTTTTAATCCTTTACAGATAGATGCCCAGTTCCGCGGAGCTGCGGCAATCTCCATGAAATCCCCGATCGAAGTAGGCGTGGATCATGGAGTGTTTTTAAACGATGGAAATGACCACGTAAAAATGTTTCTGCACAAGCAGCCGGAAGAAACGCTTCGTAAACTGGGAGCTGTGAACGGACAGGATTGCGTGGATCTTGATACAGGGGCTGTACTTCTGGATGCCGAAATCCTTGGCGCGCTTTTTAATCTGATCGCGGATAAAACAGGCAAAAATACGGACCCCGATAAATATGAAACTTTTGTAAATGAGAAAGCAAGAGTCAGTTTTTACGGAGATTTTCTGTATCCACTGGCTGCAGATTCCACATTTGAACAATATCAGAAAGAAAAACCGGAAGGTGAATTCTGCGAAGAGCTTTTTTCCTGCAGGGAAAAAATCTGGGAAGCATTAAGTCCGTATCAGATGAAGCTGATCTGCCTTTCACCGGCTGAATTTATCCATTTTGGAACAACAAGAGAACTTCGAGCTCTGATGACAGAAGAAGTGGCAGACTACGAATTTCTGGATTGGAAAAAACATGTGTTTACAAATGCCGGCAACTGTGCAGGAGCTTTGCATACAGCGCTGATCGCACCGGAAACAGAAGTTGAGGAAGGAACCTACATTGAGGATAGCTGCCTGGAAGGTAGATCCCATATTGGAAAAGGGGCAGTGGTATCAGGACTTTTTCTTAAGGATATTTGTGTGCCGGAAAATACGGTGTTCCATGGTGTAAAGCTGAGAGATGAAGCTGAAGAGCTTTGCGGTGCACAGGCAGGCAGATGTGTGATCCGAACATACGGCGTGGTGGATAATCCGAAAAAAACACTGGAAGAAAAAGGCAGCTTTCTGAAAGGAAACCTTGACAGTTTTCTCAGAGAGAACTCCCTGACTGTAAAAGATGTGTGGACAGGAGAAAATCATGCTCTCTGGAATGCAAAGCTGTATCCTGTATGCCGGACATTCCAGGAAGCAGCAGAAGCAGGAAGGCTTCTTGTAAAAATGAGCGAAGGACAGGCAGATCCGGCGCAGGTTCAGAACTGGAAGAAACAGACCAGACTAAGCCTGGAAGAATCATTCCGTTATGGAAACACTGAAAACATCCTTTCCTGGAAAAAAGATCTGGAAGCCCGTATCCTTGTAGCACTTTTTCTGGAAGAAATTAAAAAAGGCGGACATTACATCCCTGCCTTGAAGATCTTCGGAGAAAAAGAAATCAGGGAGCGGCATTATCAGCTTCTGATGGAAGCGGCAGAAAAGGCAGATTTTTTCCAGAGGATAAGAATTCTGTATGCAGTGTCACGTTCCATGAAATTCACGAAAAAGTGTTTTGCAGGAAAAACTTACGACATGCTGGAACAGGAGTGTTTTTCCCAGATACAGAAAGAAATCGCATCTCAGACGCAGCTGGATGGAAAAGGTAACTATCAGATTGCAAAGGAGCATGTAAAAGTAAATCTTCCGGTACGAGTAAACTGGGGCGGCGGCTGGTCAGACACACCACCATACTGCAATGAACACGGTGGAACTGTTCTTAATGCAGCAATTCGGTTAAGAGGCTGTGAACCAATTGAAGTAGAAATCCGGAGGATCCCGGAATTACATATTGAGCTGGCAAGCACAGATACCGGTGCTTACGGAACAGCAGAAACAGCAGAAGAAATCCAGGATTGTCATAATCCATACGATCCTTTTGCACTGCACAAGGCAGCTATTATCGCCTGTGGAATCCTTCCGCTGGAAGAAAAAGCAGACCTGAAAAAGGTTCTGGAAAAAATGGGAGGCGGATTTTATCTGTCCACCTGTGTTAAGGGTGTGCCAAAAGGCTCCGGTCTTGGAACAAGCAGCATTCTTGCAGGTGCCTGTGTCAAAGCTTTTGCAGAATTTCTGGGAGAAAACTGGGATGACAGCCAGATCTACGACACAGTCTTGAATCTTGAGCAGATCATGAGTACAGGCGGCGGCTGGCAGGATCAGGTCGGCGGTCTGACTCCTGGAATCAAATTTATCACATCCAGACCAGGAATCCGCCAGCATCTCAAAGTAGAAAAAGTGGAAATTTCCGAAAAGACAAAACAGGAGCTGCAGGAACGATTTGCACTGATCTATACAGGCCAGCGGCGCCTGGCCAGAAACCTGCTCCGAGAAGTAGTAGGAAACTATATCGGAGGCCGGAAAGAATCCCTGGAAGCTTTGGACGAGATGCAAAAAGTAGCAGCTTTGATGAAATTTGCCTTGGAAAAAGAAGACATCGACGAATTCGCAAATCTTCTGAACCAGCACTGGGAAATCTCCAAAAAACTGGATGCAGGCTCCACTAACACCTGTATCGATCAGATCTTCGGCGTATGCGAAGACCTCATCGACGGAAAATTTATCTCCGGAGCCGGAGGAGGCGGCTTCCTGCAGGTAGTGCTGAAAAAAGGCGTTACACAGGAGATGCTGCATAAGAGACTGAGAGATGTGTTCCAGGATTCCGGAGTGGATGTCTGGGATGTGGAGTTTGTGTGAGGGACACGGATTTTATATTTAGATATAAATGAAATCTGAGCCAGCATCATCAGGTGACAGCAGTGGATATAGTTCCGGAAAAAGCAGAGATGATCAACAATCGCAAATCTCCAATCCAGGATGATTATATTGAGAAATATCTTGCAGAAAAAGATCTGAATCTGACGGCAACGCTGGATGCAGAAGCTGCATATCGGGATGCCGATTTTGTAGTAATTGTAGCACCTACCATGTCTACCTCAAACATTCAGTGGCGGCATGATGGTCTACGGTGGCGTATAAAACTCATGCAAAATACCCTGCTGCGAGCCTGTTTTATTGCAGAGCAAGAGATGGTGATGATACCTTCATTTTTCCGAAGAATTAAGAGTGGAAAGCCAACGTGCAAAAAAGTCCAAAATCTATTTTTCCGAATAAATTTATTGCAGACAGTAAGTGGACATGATAACTGCATTTTTCTGGAGAATTAGAGGTGGTGAGGGGTAGATGATTGTTCATGTTGCAATAAGGAAATGATATGAACTTGTACAGTTTTAACAAAGTAAGTTGGATTACGGGTTATGACAATAAGGGTCAGCACTTTGAAAAATGGAGAAGTGCGACAGCGAGTTATGACAATAAGAGTCAGCACTTTGTTGGTGAGCTGGTATGAAGGTGTCTACCTTAAAGATTCAGTTGAGGAAAAATAGGTGAGTAGCCCATGACAGTACGGCGAGTACGAGAAATAGCGCCTGCATGTGACTCCCAGCCTGAGCTGCTACTGGCAAATTGCCCAGCATCGTAATGACCTCACCTTTGAAGAATGGATGGATCTGGATGTGAAATATGTCAAGGAGCGTAGCTTCTGGGTGGACTGGAAAATCATTTTTAAGACCTTCAAGGTGTGTTTACTGGGGCATGGAGAGTAAAAGGCTTACATAGATTTGCGGAAAGAAAAAAGACGAGGAGTATTTGAGGGATGAGGAAAAATAAAATCAGGGTATTGCATGTGGCGCAGGCCGCAGGTGGCGTAGATCGCTATATCCGAATGCTTCTCAAGTATTTGGACAAGGAGAAGTTTGAGAATATATTGGTTTGCTCACAGGATTATTATGCGGAAGATTATAAAGGTTTGGTAGATTTCTTTGAACAGATTGAGATGAGCAGAGCCATTGGAGGTAACGACTTAAAGGCAATCGGACAAGTTCGGAAACTGATAAAAAAATATACCCCTGATATCGTTTATGCGCATTCCAGTAAAGCTGGTGCAATCGCTCGTGTGGCAAATATTGGTCTGAAGAATCACTGTGTATACAACCCACATGGGTGGGCATTTAATATGCGTTGTTCAAATAAGAAGAAAACAATGTATGCTGCAATTGAAAAATTAGCTGCACCATTCTGTGATAAGATTATTTGCATTTCAGATGCAGAAAAACAGTCTGCGTTGGATAAGAGCATATGCAAAGCAGGCAAATTGCAGGTTATTTTTAATGGTGTGGATGTAGATGCTTACAAAGCTGGGGCACATGGAGTAGTTAAAAGAGCAGACTTGGGTATTCCAGATGATGCTTTTGTCGTTGGCATGGTTGGGCGTGTAAGTCCTCAAAAAGCGCCAGATGTTTTTATTAGGATGGCAAAGCTTGTGAATGATAAAATTCCAAACGCATATTTTATCATTGTGGGAAACGGTATGTTGGAAAACGAAATCAGAGAATATGCAGAGGAGCAAGGATTTTCTGAAAGGTTACATATTACTGGTTGGGTAGATGATCCTATGAGCTATGTCGAACTTTTTGACGTTGGATGTTTGCTGAGTCGCTGGGAAGGATTTGGTCTTGCACTTCCGGAATATATGATGGCAGGAAAGCCAATTGTGGCTACCAGTGTAGATGCTATTCCCAATATCATTAAGGATGGCGAGAATGGTCTACTTGTTAATGTTGATGATGTGGATGGCGCAAGCAAGGCAGTAAACAGAATTTTTGATGACTCCGTGCTAAGAAGAAAGTTGATTGAGCATGGATATAGCGACGTTGAATCAAGATTTGATGCAAAGCGTGTATCAGTTGAGCATCAGACTGTGTTTGAGAGCCTTTATAATAAATAATTAGATTTTAAGTATACTGTATATCGAAAAAAAACATGAAAGATAGATGATTAAGGTAGCGAAGAAGTGAGTGTAGGAGTGGGATAATGTCAGAGGAAAAAATAAGGGTACTGGTTGTTTCATATCTACCATGGAGAAATGATGTCAGTGTAGGAAATACACTGTCCAATATCTTTGACGGAATGCAAGATAAAATAGAATTTTCTAACATCTATTTCAAAGGTGGAAAGCCGCAGAACAATGTGGCTCAAAAATATTTTTACATTCCAGAGAAAGAATTGGCAAAGAGCATTTTAACAAGGAAGAGCGTTGGACGAAAGGTATCTTTGGATAGTGTATCAAATAATAATGTGACAGAGAATAACGGTGCCTATAATAAGGCGCGTCAATTGCGATGGGAGTCATTGCTTTTGGCTCAGGATATGATTGGTATTTGGGGCAAGTGGCATTCAAAAGAACTTGATTCATTTGTTGAAGAAATAAAACCGCAGCTGATTTTCGGACCATTAGGTAGGGTTCCTGCGTCAAACATTTTAATGTCATATCTTCACGATAAATATTCGATTCCAGTTATTGCATATGCTTGGGATGACCACTATTCGCTACACAAACAGGCTGTATCTCCCTTTTTCTGGGGAAAAACATTCTTGGAAAGAAAGTATATAAGAAAATGCGCGCAGAGAAGCGAATTCCTATACACCATTACAGAAGAGATGAGGGAAGAGTACAGCCAGTATTTTGACAAGAAATGCAAGGTTTTGTATAAGGCATATGATTTTAGTGGAGATCCTGAAATAAAATCCGAAGTAAAATATCCGATATCCATTATATATATGGGAAATGTCGGTGCAGGGCGTTGGAAAGAACTTGGAAAAGTTGCACAAGCAGTAAAGGCTATAAACAAAAACGAAAGAAAGTGCCTTTTAAGAATACATACAATGTCACCACACACGGATGAAATGGAGAAGGCACTCAATATTGAGAATGCTTCAGCTCTTTTGGAGCCGGTTCCTACGGCAGACGTATTGAAAACTATGCATAGTGCTGATATTTTGCTCCATGTTGAACCAACGGGAAAGAAAGAATGCAATTTTTTCAGGTTGTCTTTTTCGACAAAAATTGTGGATTATCTTTATAATGCTCGATGCATAGTTGCAGTTGGAGGACACACAGCAGCTATGTCGTATCTGAAAAAAAACGATGCAGCTGTTGTGACAGAAGATGAGGGTAGAATACAAGAAGAACTTGAAAAGCTGATTGATAACCCTAAGAAAATAGAAGAATACGCTTATAAGAGCTGGGAATGTGGAAAAAGAAATCATCAGAAAAAAACAATACAAGATATGATTTATTCGGATTTTATGCAGGCAGTGAATAAGGAAAATATGTAGTAGAGGTAAGAATGAGAACAGATAAATTAAATTTAGCAATAAAAAAGGCGATGGGAGAATCATCGAAAAAAGTTTTGACGAAATTATTGTTTCCGTTCAGAAACAATTTTATCTTGTTTAATATTTCAAATCGAGCAAAAAATGAACAAGTGAATCTAGATTATTGGGACGAGTCAAATAATCTAGGAGATACTTTGTCCCCTGTTGTTGTCAACTATATGCTTGGCTTAAAAAAAATAAAACCGGATGTAAGAATTGATGAGAAAAAACATCTATATGCAATTGGCAGTGTGCTCACAGCAGGAATTCAAGATGCCACTGTTTGGGGCAGCGGTGTCCTTAATGCAAAACTGACATATAGATTGGAAAAGAGAAAATTGGATGTTCGAGCGGTTCGAGGACCGGTTACACGTGCAATTTTGATGGACTATGGATATAGTGTTCCAGAGGTCTATGGAGATCCTGCAATCATAATGCCAGAAATTTATAAGGCAGTTCCTTTAAAAAATAGAAAAAAATATGGTCTAATAACACATAAGGACTATGTTCTTAATGAAAAATATGAGGAGAACAAGATTGCACGATTAAACATATGTACTGATGATTATCAAGATTTCCTTAATCAATTAGTAAGCGTAGATGTTGTAATATCCTCAAGTTTGCATGGCATTATTTTAGCAGAGGCATATGGGGTTCCGGCGGTTTTATTGAAACCCCAGATAGATATTGTTAAATATTATGATTACTATTATAGTACGGGAAGAATTAATTTCCCTATGGCGGATTCAATAGAGCAGGCGATACAAATTAAACCTGTGGAATTGCCTGAGTTGGATACTATAAGGGAAAAATTAAAAAAGAGTTTTCCATACGATATATACGGAGAGGAACAAAATTAATGATTAGTTTGATTATAAAAGATGGGCTTGGAAATCAGCTCTTTCAATATGCATATGCAAGATATTTACAATATTTATATGAACAAGAGGGACAAAAAGAAAAAATTGCAATTAATTCATACTATATTGATCATTTTGATTTTAGAAAAGCATCTCTCCATAATTTCGTTCTAAACGATGATGTTGAGTTCATGAAAAAAAAGAAACAAAAAAATGATATGGAGATTTTTAAAATAAGAACATTATTAGCTAATGGATTTGATATTATACCTTGGAAAATACTTAAGACTTCCAAACCACTCGGAGAGGAAAAATTCATTAAGCGTTCTAAACATGGTGTGTATTATACATATAGATCTCAAACGGAGTTCAAGACCCTTCTTGCACGAAAAAAGAATAAATATGTTTTTGGCTTTTTTCAAGGGGAGGCAAACTTTGCTCCCATTAAAGAGATTATAGGAACAGAATTTGAGATAAAGACTGCACCAAGTAAAGAAAATGCTGATATGCTTAGAAGAATAGGCTGCACAGAATCAGTTTGTTTACATATTCGTCGCGGAGACTATTTGGATCCAAGATGGAAGAATCTCCAGATTTGTACTTTTGAATACTACAATAATGCAATTAATGAAATGTTGAAAAAAACAGTAAATCCAACCTTCTATATTTTTTCAAATACGCATGATGACCTTGCGTGGATCAAGGGTAATTATCATTTTACGAATAACATTGATAATAGAAAGTTGAATTTTGTGTATGTTGATCTTGGAAACCCCGACTACGAAGAACTTAGATTGATGAAATCTTGCAAGCATTTTATTATTTCAAATAGTACTTTTAGCTGGTGGGCGGCTTATTTATCAGCCTATAAAGATAAAATTGTTCTGACACCTGAAAGATGGAATTTATCGCTTGAAAATGATGTGTCCATATATTTGGATAATTGGATTAGAATTCCAACGAAATAGTTGCTTGGCAGGAGAAATTATGAAAGAATCATATTTTGAGGATAGAGAAAAATCGAAATCAAAAATTGCACTAACAGTTTGGAATTATCTTATAATTGTGTGCATTGTTACGGCATTCTTTACTGCAATTTATAATAAGTCCAGTGGTTTGGTTGATAATCTTTTTGTACTACCAATTGCATATTTTGTGTCATTGTGTTTTTCGAGAAAAGCCTTTAGGAAGCAGCCGGGGTTAGCTCTTGTAATTATTGAAGTGACGATGTTCTGTCGTTTTATAATGATACCAATATTATATGCATTAACTGATAATTATAGCGGAGTTAGGATTAGCAGTCAGTTAAATGAAGCAGTGTGGTACATGGCGTATGAAGAGATTGCCGTTGGTGCAATCATGCATTTCTGGTCCTCAATAGTACATAAACAGAGTTCGTTAGATCGAAATACTGAAACTGAGGAGAAATTTGTTCGCCCTCTTACTGTTACAATAATATTATTTTGGTTTTTTATTATAGCTGTGAATTCTAAGTTGAGAGGATATTTATTTAATTTTTCACTTTTAACGCGAAGCGAGATGGGAATTATGGGCTATATAACTACACAAGAATATTATTCTGACATACCTGGCATTTATAAGGCCTTTTTTCATATTGGTTTGTTGGTGCTTTTCACTGTTTTAATTGATTTGATTGCCCGTTATGTGACAACTAAGTGGATAAAAGTACTTTTTCTTGGATTGATATGCGTTGGGTTTATTTCTAGCATGTGGACAAGTGGATTTTCAGTATCAAGATGGAATATGCTTATTGCAGTAATTGTGTCGGCGTATGCGCTTATTCGTGTTTTTCCCAATAAGACCAAGGCAATAGTGACAATAGGCATTGTTGGGATACTCATGGTGGTACTCATGGGATCAGTTCTTAAAATTATGTCATTTGGTGAAACTAATGTAAAAGTATCTGATGCTACTGGAAAGTATTTTACGGCTGAATATTTCGATGAATATTTTGAAGGCATTACCCCGGTTGCTAATGGAATGGTGACAGCTGAACAATATAATAATGAACGCGGCTTAGCAGGAATTTTAGTCGATTGTTTCTTTAATTTTCCATATGCAATGAAAATTTTAGGACTTAGTGATTTCAAAACAGCTACATCATACTTTCAAAGCTCAGTTGGAAGGGCAGACTTTATTATTCCAGTCATAACTGAATCTGTTATGCAATTTGGTAAAATACTTTCACCATTGTATTCTTGTATTATAGTTTGGCTGGCACTATGGGTTGATTTGAAGAGAAGTCGGTCAAGAACTTTATATCGAAGATTGTTTTATACAGTTATAGTATTCTGGCTATCTTTATTTATGGCTGTAAGTACTAATACTATAGAAGCAAATATATGGTATGCAGTTATTGGAATTTGGTTGATTGCATTAGAAGAAAAATTTAGGTTTACAATTTCACATAGATTACGTTGAGTGGAGAAGTATAATGAGAATAATGTGGACAGTGTTTGTCACATTTCCAGAAGTGGCAGACAAAATAGGAAGAAAGTCGGAATATGCGTGTACATGGGCGCGCGCGTTGGCTGCAAAATTAAGATATAGAGACGATATTGAACTTGCAATTGTTTCAGTTGCAGATGAGGACAGTGTAAAAAAGTTTCGTGTTGATAATGTGGATTTTTATTTTCTGCCTAATGGAAAAGAAGTCATGAGAAGTGGTGGCGGAGAAAAAATACGAGAGTCTTGGAAATATATTATTTCGGACTTTAAACCGGATTTGGTACATATTCATGGAAGTGAATCAATGGTTCCTTATGAATTGATTAAGATGAAGCCTAACGTACCGCTTTTTCTTACGCTACAAGGAATTTTGTCTAATTACTATAAAGATGCGTATGCTGGGATGGAGATGAAAGACATTATTAGAACCTATTCATTGAGGGATATTGTCAGACATTCTGGTATTATATGGGATAGAAAGAAAGAAATTAGACGTAGTAGATATGAAAAGGAAATGTTGAGAGGCATTCAGTATGTAGGCGGAAGAACTACGTGGGATAAAGTTTCCTCTTTAGCAGTTAATCCTGAAACAAAATATATTTATGCACCAGAATTAATCAGACCAGAGTTTTATCAGGCAACACGTTGGGATGTCAATAAAATCAGACATCACAGGATTTTTATGCATCAAGGATTTAAGCCAATCAAGGGACTTCATATTCTTTTGGACGCAATGAAAATCTTAAAAAAACGGTATCCAGATGTTGAATTGTATATGTCTGGAAAAAATGTAATGAGAAATTCAACTGTAAAGGAAAAACTTCTTCAACCAGGATATGTTAAATATTTATTTGAAAGAATACGAGCCAACGAGTTGCAGGAGTGCATACATTTTACGGGAATACTTGACGCGGAACAGATAGTCAACGAATTAAAAAAGGCGAATGTAATGGTTTTGCCGTCCGCGATTGAGAATAGTCCGAATTCCTTGTGTGAGGCTCAGTTAGTTGGAATACCGTGTGTTGCCAGTTTTGTAGGTGGAGTTCCAGAGATGCTTCGCGATGGAAAAGATGGGTATCTTTATACATTCAACGAGCCATTAATGTTAGCAGAGTATATATCTAGAATTTTTGATTCAGACTCTTTGGCTGAGCAATTTTCTAAATCATCGTATGAATGGATTAGAAGCCGACAGGGTGAAGATGCTGTAGTAGATAAAACAATAAATAATTACAAAGAGATTATAGACGATTGGAAGAATAAATTGTGAAAAAGAGAGATGAACAAATAGATGTAGCAAGAGGAATTGCAATCTTACTTGTAGTTTTAGGACATAGCTTTTATTCTGTCGAAAGTCCATTGAATAAAATTATATTGACGTTTCATATGCCCCTTTTCTTTTTCCTCTCAGGTTTAGTTGCGAAAATTGGAGATAAAAGAACAGGGGGCAGGTTCGTTCTTGGTAAGTTGAAAACAATTCTTTTGCCACAAATCTTATTAGGGTTGATTTCATACATATACTATGGATTGTTTACTGTCGTGATGAAAGGTAAAAGTTTAGCTGAAATTGATTTTCTATATCAATTTTGGAGATATTGGTTTCTTCAAGTCCTTTTCATAGTAGTAATTTTATTTTATTTTATTTCGCGGATGGTGCGTATTACAAGCATAAAATACCAGATGATACTTGGTGGGTTATGTATTGTTTTAGGAGTGTTGTTTGAATATAAAATAGAATGGCCTGATGAATCACTTTTTTATATAAATGTTGTCCCAATGGCGTTTTTCTTTTATTTGCTAGGATTTGCGTGTAGAGGTTTTTTGCCAAGTCAATTAAAACGAATTTGTAACCGGAAAGAAAAGAAGATTCTATTATTGATTGGTGAATTATGGATATTGTTGGTTTGTGCATTATGTAATTCTAGCGTTACAATGTACAATAACAATTATGGAAACTTTCCCGTGTTTATAATTGGAGCCTTAAGTGGAATCACGGTTGTTTGGATAGTTGCAGATTTTATGCGAAAAAATGTGTTCTTTAATTGGTGTGGAAGGAATTCTATTATTATATATGTGTGGCAGTTCGTGCTAACTCAATTCTTTAAAAATGTAATAGAAATGTTTTTCACAGTGGCACATTTTGAGTGCCCGGATATTATAATGACATTATCTGTTTTTATAGTATGTGTTCTGGTGGTGATTCCTATTGTTATATTTAGTAATCGTTTTATTCCAGAACTATATGGCAAGAAAAGAATTAACTAATTTGAGGGTATAAGGATGAATGATATATATGATTTAATTCAAGCGGAGTATGAGAAAGATAATTATAAGATTGAATACAATAACTGTAAGAATGGATTGGCGTATATTTATTGCTCCAGTAATGCCTTGTATGAAAAAGATAATCTTCAGTCATTTAAAGATAAAATAATTGGAGGAAATCGTTATGAGTGGTCTAATTTACGAGCCGAGTGTAAACCTGAATTAGAGATATTCATTCGAGATATTTGGCTTTCTTGGTATGTTAAAGGAATTAATAGTAGGGTTAATACTTATGATAAGCTGATTGATTTTATTAGAAGTATAACAAAAGGATACACTATTCGATGTGTAGGGGCTTCATCAGGTGGATTTATAGGTTCAATTCTTGCAATGGAATTGAATGCAGAAATATCATATTCTTTTGCTGGGCAGTTTTCATTAAGTCACCATTTTGATCATTTAGAACAAAATCCGTACCTTAAAGAATACTGCACTACTGGAGAAAAGAAATACATTGAATATTACACACGAATTCCAGGCTCATCAACGAATATCTTTTATATGTTTCCAAATCGTTCCAAGCAGGATCAAGAACAGTATGAGTTGGTTAAAACAATGAATCAATTACATACGATAAAAATAAATATAGATGAACACGGAGTAGCGATATATCCGTTTGCACTTCCGAAATATCTTTCCTATAATCTTCATGAAATTGAAAAATTAGCGGGGGGGCAGCATGTCCAAAATGAATGCCTCAATAAAAATTGGAGGATGGTCAAATTTCATTAGATGGGCGACAAAAAAGATATTAAAGATGATTAAGAGGTGATAGTTTATTTATGGAAAGAAAAGAGAAGTCTATTGGAGTCAATGCATTATTGAATGGATTGAAAACAATATTATCAGTTATATTTCCACTTATAACATATCCTTATGCTGCACGTGTTTTGCAAGTCGAGAATATGGGAAAAGTGGATTTTTCAAATTCTGTTGTGAGTTATTTTGTGCTGATTGCAGGCTTGGGAATAGCAACATATGCAATCAGAGAAGGAGCAAGGGTACGAGATAGCAAAGAAGATCTTGAAGCATTTTCCAGTGAAATGTTTTCAATCAATATAATATCTGTTGCGATTTCAATTATTGCTCTTGTTATTGTGGTCGTTGCTGTTCCTAAGTTTCACTCGTATATACCTTTGATTGCCGTTCAGAGTTTGGCGATATTTGGTAATCTGATTGGTGTGACATGGCTTTATTCGATTGTCGAAGATTATGCATATATTACGGTGCGTTCTCTCGTGGTACATATTATTGCTTTAGTGTTGCTGTTTTTGTTTGTTCATAATGAATCTGATTATGTTCCATATGCAGCAACAACAGTTATTGCTAATGCAGGTGCCAATATTTTTAATTTTTTTCATGCTAAAAAATATGTAAAGATACGTTTCACAAGAAATCTTAACTTGAAAAAGCATATTAAGCCAATCATGATAATTTTTGCATCTACGGTTACAACGACAATATATGTTAACTCAGATAAAACAATACTTGGCTTCTTGTCTGATGAATTTCATGTGGGCTTGTATTCAACATCTGTTAATGTTTATACTGTGCTGAAAAGCTGTATAGCGGCAGTTATTCTCGTGGCGTTACCAAGATTATCTAATTATCTTGCAACAAATCACAAGAAAGAGTATGAAAAAACAGCAATTGATATTTTTAAGATGTTCATGATGATATTGCTTCCAGTGATGGTTGGAATATTTGTTACATCTGATGCTGTAATTGAAATTATCGCTGGAGCATCATATGCAGAAGCTGCAACATCGTTAAGAATTTTAAGTGTGAGTTTGGCGTTTTCAATGATTGCAACGTATTATACTAATGCTGTTTTACTGCCAATGAAACAAGAAACGGTCGTTTTAAAAGGAACTATAATGAGCGCAGTTCTGAATATTGTTTTGAATTTTGCTTTAATTGGAACTCTCAAACAAAACGGAGCTGCATTTACGACTCTTTTAGCTGAAGTACTAATGTGTGTTTATCAATACTTTTATGTGAGGAAAGTATTAAGAATAAAGGTTTCTTTGCACTATGTAATAAGTCTGCTTATTGGATGCATTGGGATTATTATTGTTTCTGCTGTTTGTGATGTTTTTTTGACTTCATTTATCGTAAATCTTATTGTGAAAATTTTAATGTCGATTATAGTATACATCACTGCACTCTTGGCATTAAAAAATGATGCAGCACTTTCTATGGTTAATGGATTCTTGATAAAGATAAAAAAATAAGGAGAGACAGATGTATGCTATAGTAGATAAAATTTGTGTCAATATCATCTCGACACTTTATCAATATTTATTTGTATCTATAGTTATGGCGGCACTTTTTATGCTTTTGTATACAGAGTGGAAAAAGATTGGATTGAAAGCAGTGCTTAGTAATTGGATGAACGAATTTAAAAAATCCAAAGAATATAGAAGAATTTATATATTGGCGGTATACACTTGCTTAATTCTTTTTAGAACCATATTTTGTCGTCAGATTTGGGGGAATCCAATAGGAAATGTCCTGGGAAATTGGAGTTTTCATTTTTCTGACGGCACCTTAAGCACAGAATTAATAGAGAATGTTTTTCTGTTTATTCCGTTTTCAATGCTTATGCTTTGGGCATTAAAAGATAGAATTCTCAAAGGAAAGAAGGGATTTTTGCAAATCTGTTATAGGACAATTAAGATTTCCATTTTATTTTCGCTTAGTATAGAAGTGTGTCAAATTATCCTTCGTGTCGGAACTTTTCAGATATCTGACTTAGTGAGTAATACAGCTGGGGGATTGATAGGTGGAATCATATATTGGGGTTGTTATAAACTAAAAACTTCAAGAGCTGGTTCGAGGCACATATCTATGGAATAATAGATAATAGAAAAGACCGTGTGAGATTGCTCACACGGTAGCTGCTCAAATCTTCACACACCTCTCCGTGGTGAGCAGCAGGCAACGGTCTTATGACTGGCTGAGATGTGAAGAAGTAACTCTGGATAGGAGGAATAAACACATGAAGATAAATAATAAAGAATTTGGAGAATGGACTGCGGATGATCTTCAGGTCCTTCTCAATAATGATGCCTATCGAGAGAATAATTTTATTGATTATAAGGTGAATTTTGCGCCACTTGTAGATAAGTGCAACAAGAGGGAGAAACAAGCTGAGTTCAGAAATGATGTTTGTTCCTTCGCAAATGCAGACGGAGGATACATATTTTATGGAATCGGAGAAACTTCTGGAGTAGCCAGTATATTAGCGGGGATTTCGATTCCTAATATTGATCGCTTTGAATTGGATCGCCGGAATGAACTACAGGCGATTCGCCCAACTGTACCGGATGTGGCCTTTTCGTTCATTTCATTACAAGATGACAAATATATTGTGGTACTTCATATTCAACGAGGACTGTACAAACCATATATTACAGAAGAACCAGAAGGACAGTTTCATTTCTACATAAGGCATGGAAACAAAAAGCAGGCAATGAGTTATACAGAGATACGAAATGGATTCTTAAACGCTGCAATGCTGTCAGAAGATATCAAGAGCTTTAGAAAAGAACGACTGGAAGAACACTTTACAGAAATGAAGAAACCATTTGCACTTGTACAGGTGATTCCAGCCACATTTAGAAGTGATTGCGTTCCGATGTATGATCTGTACAGAGAAGGAAAGTTGAATTTTGATGATTTGTTTAATGGCATGATTTATGACCGTGCGGTTCCAAATGTGGATGGCGTCTATTTTCCTGATTACTCTGAACAGCGGGATTTTGAGCAGCTACAGATTTTTAACAATGGTGCTGTTGAACTAAAAATGGATTTTCAGATAAGAGAACAAAATTCAAGAAGCCAGCAACTAAAAACGGAACGATATTTGATTATATTTGACTTCGTAGAAAAACTCAAGGGATTGATACAGGAAACATAACAAATGTATCAAAAATTGGGGCGTTCAACTGCGATGTATGTTTGCGTAACTATTGTTGGCTGCAAAGACTTATGGAACTATACCGTAGATGCATATGGAGCGAATACACCGACGAAAGTAGACCGCAATCAAATTGTTTGTACTCCAATCGAAATTCGGAATATTCAAGATGATGAGCAAGTAAGGGAAAGTATAGAAAACAGTATTCGGGTGACGAAGTATTCACTTGGGATAAGAAAATAAATGCTTGATAGTGTTTGGCATTCTGAACGTGGTTTAAATGGAAACTACTTGAAATTGATATATAAATGCATATTAAATTCAAAATTTTAGGGTCAGACCATATGAACACAATATGGACAAAAGTCAATAAATTATCGGATAAAATAGCATTGAGCTAATAGTCGATATTAAACAGGTTGCTGATACAGCGGATATGATATGTAAGGTTGGATGCCTGACACCCTTTATTCTGATTAGGTGCCAGGCATTGGAAACGCCGAGCCCATTGTTAGAGAGGCGTTTGCATAGTTGTAATAGACAAGTGGACTGAAATTTCAATATGGATTGGGAAAATAAATTTTTTAAAAAAGATGTTTTTTAATCGTTTTAACATAATTAAATTCTCCTTTCATAATGGATGCTGTGAAGTGGTGCTATATTGTTTGTATCATAAAATAGATTGTGCATCAATAAAGAGAAAGTATTATTTTTTTACTATTTCAGAATGAAAATGAGTAACTTTGAAATGGAGATGAGTAATGAAAAGCGAAGATTTGTTAAACAGATTATTAAATGCCATAGGGGCAAAAAAATTTGAAGGAAATGACATTTATTCACGAAAAGGCATAGGAATAGAAAAAAACTTGAAATATAGTAGTTCTTATTTTTATAATCGTTTAAAGGCGGAAAAACCGGTTAATAGTATGCTGATAGCAGAATTGCAGGAAGTATATAAAAATGTTCTAAACGATAATACAGGCTATTCTGCAGAAACAGTTTCCAAAGCATTATGTGATTTCTATAAGGAAAACTTTCAAATAAATGCGGATGTTTTTATATTTAATGGTGATGATGGAAGACAACTGCGGGCTGAAAAAGAAGTGTTCTGGAAGGAAACCATAGAAATGCTTTTGCAAAAGGCAAATGGTTTGTATGAATTTTCTGCGACAGCCCAAGATTTTAGGACGATTTTCGATACGCAAAAGGAATGTGTAAAGAAGTATAGCGCAGGTACTCATACGGAAGCTATTTTGGAACATGAGGCGGAAGCAGGAGAGGTCGATGATTCTGTGAGGGAGTTCTACTGTGGTTCCTATTATTGCTTTTATGCCGCGTCCGATTCCGATGGAAAAATCAGAGGCGGTAAAATAAAAATATATCCGGATGGATTAAAACTGAAAGTGCGGCTGATTTTACGGATTTCCGAAGAGTATTTGTTGGATGAAGAAGGATTGAACAAGGTCTTGGAAGGAGAAGATGGATCGGATAGTTATACCAGCTTGAAAAACTATAAAGCACGGGAAATGAGTAATGATCATTATGATGCAGGCCGTTGTGAAGTGTATGAAGGAGATTTTCGCGTTTTCAGAACTCATATTAGAATAGATTTGAATCATAAAGAGAGAGGGTATTGTGGATTTATTTTATTACATCGCATCAGTTCTGCAACGCAGAGAAATATGCAGGGGTGCCTTGGCTATTTGATGAACATGCCGGATACGAATTCTATTTATATGAGAAAAATAGCAATTAGTTCTTATAAATTTTCACTTAATGATTCGGAATTATGGAAATATATCGGAGTATCCGGTAAAAAAGCTTATTTGGAAATCTCTAAATCTCATAGCGATAACAATCATAAATTTTATACTTATGTGTGGGAAAGCATTTTGAAAAGTAAGAGGGAGAAGGAAAAATTAAGTTAGCATATGAAAAAACTGTTGGAGTCAGAACACCCAAAGGAAAAACAAAGCTTTTCTAAAGAAAATATAAATTAAACAGGGAGCAAAAGATATGATGAACACAACATTACTTATCATGGCGGCCGGAATCGGAAGCCGATTTGGGACAGGAATCAAACAGTTGGAGCCGGTGGATGATGCTAACCATATCATCATGGACTACTCAATCCATGATGCGATTGAGGCAGGTTTCAACCATGTAGTATTTATCATCCGTAAGGATATCGAGAAGGAGTTCAAAGAGG
>OHAC01000823.1_pt1 | contig 30827 bp, 27 predicted proteins | sample 1577051 | NCBI WGS metagenome assembly OHAC01 (sample SAMEA3541499, study PRJEB24748) | human gut metagenome | biome: human gut; feature: human-associated habitat; material: faeces | place: China | collected 2012 | reverse complement strand
TAAAAAAACATGCAGTAAAGACAGAAATGATATCAGATACGATTATTTATAAACTGGAAGAGGAAGCGGTGCGGAACTGGAACCAGCCATCTAATGTGCCACTTCTGAAAAAGACCAGAACGGATTTTATGCGGGCGCTGGAAAAATCCGGCTGCAGTTTTGAGATAAAATCCGAAAAAGATATTTTCCAGGTGACAGATGCCGGAATTGGTGCGCTGAAAGCGGAATTTGTGCGGGAGGTGCGGATTGAAACAACAGAGGGAGAGAGAATTTTTCTTCAGTATGATTTTCTTTCAGAACGAATTGTCCAGATCTGTCTGGGTTCTGTTGATTCTGCGAGAGAGTGGAATTATGGACTTGGAGCCGAACTGATCGGGGCACTTTCTGATGACAACAGGAAATCAGAAGAAAAGCTTGCGAAAGAACTGAAACAGAATGCATCAGAACTGGAAGCTTCCTCGCTGGCACAGGAGAATTGTGGTGATCTCAGCTGGATGATCCTTACAGATGATGATCGGGTACCGCGGCTTATTCTTGCACCACACGGACTTCTGGATGACGAAAGTTTTCCATATGCGGCAAGCCGATGGCAGCAAAAGGGAGAGGACTGACCTATGGAAGAAATGGTAAAAAGCGGTTATCTTATCCGGAAACAGATCGGGCAGGGAGCTTTCGGAGTGATTTACCATGCTCTGGATGAAAAGAACCACCGGGAAGCTGCGATAAAAGTCTGGAAGGCAGGAAGTGAGACAGAAATCTTTTCATATGAAAACAGTCCTTTTCTGCGGGAAGAACGCATTCCCGGGATCGTAAAGATTTATGATTATTTTGAAAAAGCCGGAATGAATTTTCTGGTCATGGAATATCTGCCGGGTGGGACTCTGAAAGAACAGATGAGCACGATCCGCAGCGAAAAATCTCCTGAAAAAATCCTGGATTTATTTAAACAGGTGATGGAGGGGCTGGCTTTTCTGCACAGCGAAGGGCTGGTTCATTGTGATTTAAGCCCGGATAACCTGATGTTTGATGAAACGGGGAATCTGAAGCTGATTGACCTTGGAGCCTGCCGTGGAAGTGGGATTTCCTGCGAGAAAAAATTTCTGAAAGATGGATACAGTGCACCGGAGCAGTACACGGACACAGAGCGGATTGGACCATGGACGGATGTTTACGGACTCTGCGCGGTTCTTTATGAAACATTGAGTGGGGAGAAAATCCCATCGGCAGCACAACGCCTCCAGAAAGATGAACTGAGACCTCTTTCTACATACATTAAAATAAACCGACAGGCGGAGCTGGCAGTTATGCATGGTCTGCGGCTGGAAATACAACAGAGATATTTCAGTATAGAACTTCTTCTTCATGGATTTGGAACCGCGGCCGAAGAGCTGGAAGCCCTTGCAGGAAGTACCCGTCATTTCTGGGGGCAGAAATGGATTCAGATCAGTGGGCAGGGAATCGGATATCATCGTGAAGGCCAGAAGCGAAGCCGGCGTATGGTAAGGAGAATTGCGCTGGGAACGATGGGAATTGTTCTGGCGGGAGCTTTGTTTTATGGTGGTGATCTGTGGTTCCAGAATCATTATCCGGTACAGTATTTCAAAAGAAAGGCCGATAATGCCAGAAAGGCAGGCGTTGCCAGAGAGGATGACAGGCTGGTTTCCAGTCTCAGCCAGAATTACAGCAAGATTCTGGAACAGCTTACAGAGTATGCACCGGAAGCCGGAGAGAAACTGGAAGCAGGCAGTATTTCCTGCGAACTTACGGAAGCGCAGCTGCTTAAATGGAATGTGCCGGATAACTTCGGACGGAAAATGTATCTTGACAAAGAGTCGATCAGAAAAGCACTGTTTCTGGAGATGGGATTTTACAAAGAAGATATTCAGATAAAAACAGACAAAGACTGCACAGGTTTTGTCAGCCGCAGTGTGGACGGATCTTATGAAATGCTTAAGAATACTTCCAGTGCAGAAGAGACATATCGTGTGCAGTTTCCCGAGAAAGAAACAGAAACATACAAAATCGTCTATGATCCGACAGACAAAAGAGTGATCAGCCTGTATGGAAGCATGACTGATCCCAGGCGGCTGGAAAGTTTTGTGAAAGCATTGTTTCCGGTCTGCTGTCCGGAGGGATATCTGACGACAGATGAGATTGGAGATATTCGGGAACAGCTGAATGAATCAGAAGACAGTATCATTATTCAGGCGGCACCTCACGGCTGGATCAATTTTTTTAGTCGGATTGATGCAGAGAATAAAGTGGTACAATATTATGTCAAAATAGCTGCTTCTGATGCAGGACTTCTTCACTGATGGAAAAAGATATGGGAAAAACAACACAAAAAAGATATGTAGGAAATAATCGATATTGTCTGGAAAAAACACTTGGAAAAGGTGGTTTTGGAATTACCTGGCTTGCAGTCGACCAGGAAAATGAGCAAAAAGTTGTAATAAAAGAATTGTGTCCTCCGCCTGGAGAAACAAGGGAAAAAGAAATCCGAAATTTTCTTCGTGAGGCGAGAGTGATGGCTTCTCTGCATTCTGTAAAAGAAATCGTAAAGGTTTTAAATTATTTTGAGGAACAGGGAAATGCGTATATTGTGATGGAATACCTGAGGGTGACAAGTCTGAGATATTATCTGGAATGCCAGGATGAACCGTTGTCTTTTGAAAAAGCGCGGAATCTGCTCCTTCCGGTTATGGATGGACTGGAACAGATGCATAAGAAACATATCCTGCACAGAGACCTGACACCGGATAACCTGATGCTTCGGGAAAATGGCAGTCTCTGTATTATAGATTTTGGTTCTGCACGGGAAATTACAGAGGATGACCGGACAAAGACGGTTCTCTTTAAAAGCGGGTATGCTCCACCGGAACAATATCAGGCACATGGGAAACAGAAAGCATGGACGGATGTTTACAGTCTCTGTGCGGTGCTTTATGAGATGATCACAGGAGCGATTCCGGAAGACTCTCTGCTCCGCAAAGAAAAGGATACCCTGTATCCACCATCTATGTATGGGGCAGAGATCACACCGGAACAGGAAAAGGCACTGCTCAGAGGAATGGCACTGGATGGTCATGACCGTTATGCTTCTATAAAAGAACTGAAAGAAGCACTTCTGGAGGAAAAGAAACCGGAATGGTCCACAAATCAAAAGGAAAAGAATAAAAATCAGAAATTCAGAATCCGTACAGCAATGATTCTGGGAGCGTGCATGACAGGTGTTCTGATGGCGGGGAACAGCCTGAGGGAGAAAGAACAGGAAGTGCATTACGCAGGAAATTTTGACAGAAGGGCAGAAGAAGCACAGAAATTCCTGGAATTGATTCGGACAAATGCAGTTTCTTCGAAGGAAACAGAGGATGGGAAAAGCATTATTTATGAACTTTCAAAAAAAACAGTCAGCGAATATGGGTATCCATGTAACAGAGTTCGTTTTTCAAGAACAGATAAGGATCTGGATGCATATCTGACACAGGAAAATTTTTCTTATAAAAAAGAAGAAAAAGAAACGGAATGTACGGCAGCAGTCAGTGAATATGGACTTACAGAAACGGATTTTCACCAGGATACAGAGTATCAGATAGAAGATTTCTGCACGATCACAGCAGAAAGAGATCTGGTCAATGGGGATATTCTGGAAATTACAATGACGTGCCAGAAAGGAAAGGGAATTGAACCGGGAGAACTGGCTTCGAAACTTCTTTTGTTTCTTGCAGATGCAGAAGACCCGGATAACAAAACTGCCGGAGATCTTATTGCAAAAGACCGGGAACTCCAGAATCAACAAGATACAGGGAGCATTCATATGTATCAGTGGGAAGAGGGGATTCTGATTTTCAGAGAGAGCCGGGAAGATTTCCTGAAAATCCAGATCGTTCCGCGAAAAAAATACCAGTTTTTTCAGGAAAGCGCATATTCGGCAGAGTAGGAGGAGCAATGGAAAAGAAAACTACAGAATTTGTTTATATCATAGACCGCAGCAGGTCAATGCATGGGAAAGAAAAAGAAATCATAGAACGCTTTAATCACTGGCTTACACAACAGAAGCAGAAAAAAAGTCCGTTTCTGGTAACGCTGGCACTGTGCAATGAAGAATGTGAACTGCTTTATTGCCGGATGCCGCTGAAATATGTGAAACCACTGGATACTTTTACCTATTATACAAAAGGTTATACTGCCTATACGGACCGGGCAGAAGAAGTACTGGATCTGGTCTGTGATCTCATGCCGCCAGCAGAAAGACAGGAAGTAAGCCTGCATCTGATCACAGACGGGCTGGATAATTCCAGCGCAGAAGAAGACCGGGCAGAGTTCAACGAAAAACTGGAAACTCTGGAAAAAAAGGGATGGAAAATAATGAAAGAAAAGGAGATATAGTTATGAAAAGAAGTTTTAAGGCAATAAGTGCAGCAGTGGCTGCAGCAATGACGATTAGCGGAATGGCAGCAGTTCCATGTTATGCAGGAATCAAGATTCCGTTTATTGGGGAAATTGGCGGATCGTCCGTAGAAGATCCGGAACTGGAATCCATGTTTGGAAGAAGCCTCAAAGAAATGGCAGGGAAATTTGACGGTATGTCTGAACCTTACTGGAATATGGGCGTGACCAGTTCTTCTAATGGGCAGGTGACTTTATTCAGTGCAGATTCCAGTAATGGAGGAGATGGCATTACACAGATTCAGCTCACAGGGAGCGGGAATCCATACTGGCTGATGGGAGTAGATACCGGGATGTCATACAGCGATGCAGGAAATGAACTGTCAGGAAAGGGATTCCGGTGCATGCCGTCAAAACCGGTCTACTATGACAGAAACGGCAATTATGTGGCTCTGGACGGACAAGATAATAATCTGACGGTGACAATGTCGCATGTCACACTGGGATCACACACAGACAAAACAGAAGTTTCTCAGTATATGGGAGAAAACCTGCGGGAGATTTTTTTTGAAGTAGATGACGTAGGTGCAAGGACAGAAGGAGAAGATACCGTAGTAGAAAATGATCAGGTAATGTTTTATGCCAGAGGACAGGCAGTGGAGCTTTCTGATCTTACAATATCCAAAATCGTACTTAAGCAGTCAGGAGGAGAATATTGCATGTACGGTTATCAGCCAGGTGATGCATGGGATTCACTGTATCCGGGAATGCAGGAAGGCGGCAGCGGTGAGTGGTTCGATCCGGCAGGAAATGTCTTTTCCATGTATTCTTCCACAGACCCGTTAAATCCGCAGATCGTATTGTCTGATCCTTCTCAATGGTAAAAATACATTGCTTTTCCCATTTCCCTCTGCTATACTGACAAGGATAAGGATGAGAAATCGAATGGACTCGAAAGAGTATGAAATGGGGGAGTTATGTAAATGGATGAGAAGAATCAGATTACGGAAGGTGTGATCTGGAAACAGCTTCTGATCTTCTTTTTTCCGATCGTGATCGGGACATTTTTTCAGCAGATATATAACACGGCCGACAGCATTGTTGTCGGTCGTTTTGTAGGTAAGGAAGCTTTGGCGGCTGTCGGCGGTTCGGTAAACCAGATTGTGAACCTGGTCGTGGAAGTTTTTGTCGGACTGACGTCCGGTGCGTCCGTGATCGTGGCGCAGTTTTACGGGGCAAAAGATAAGAAGAACCTGAATAAGACACTTCATACATCTTATGCATTTGGTATTGTGACAGGATTTGTGGTGGCTGTGGTCGGACTTCTGGTTACAAATATAGTGCTTGAGCTTATGAAGACTCCGCAGGAACTGATGGCAGATTCCAGGCTTTATCTTCATATTTATTTCTGCGGCATGATTTTTAATATCATTTATAATATGGGGGCGTCCATCCTCCGCGCAGTGGGAGATTCCAGAAGACCGCTGTACGTGCTGATGGTTACCTGCGGGCTGAACATTGTCCTTGATATCCTGCTTGTGGTGATTTTCCGTCTGGGTGTTATGGGCGTTGCGATTGCGACTGTGAGCTGTCAGGGAATCAGTTCCATTCTGGTCACGGCAATGCTTATGAAAGAACATCCGCTGTTCCAGCTGAAACTAAGGGAGATCCGTTTTTACAGAGTTTCCCTTAATTCTGTCCTTCGGATCGGTATTCCTGCGGCACTGGAAGCGACCATGTATACCATCGCCAACCTGATCATTCAGGTGTTTGTAAATGAACTGGGAACAGATACCGTCGCAGCGTGGGGAACTTTTGCAAAGATCGATGCGGTTTACTGGATGGTCGTAAATGCATTTGGCATTTCCATCACGACTTTTGTAGGGCAGAACTACGGGGCAGGTAAGGTAAAAAGAATGCGAAAAAGTGTCGGCATCTGTCTTGGGATGTCATATGCCGGTGCGATTCTTGTAAGTGGAGTGCTGTATGCGCTGGCAGGCCCGCTTTATCGGCTGTTTACGACAGATGAAAATGTTGTACGGATCGGTGTGGATATGATGCATTTCCTTCTGCCATCCTATTTCATGTATGTGGTGATCGGGATCCTTTCCGGTGCACTTCGAGGGGCAGGCAGGGTCCTTGTGCCGATGCTGCTCACCTGCGGAGGAGTCTGTCTGATCCGTATTGTGTGGATGTTCGGTGTATTTCCGGGACATCCGGGGATCAATACGATCATGCTGAGTTACCCGGTATCCTGGGGCATCACGGCAGTTTTGTTCATTATTTATTATTTCAGAAAATTTCCAAAAGTAAAAAACGTACAGGAGTGAGATTATAGAATGAATGTTTTGAATCTGGAGCATATCAGTAAAGTTTATGGAGATAAAGTGATCTTTGATGACATTTCCTGCGGGATCCATCAGGGAGACAAGATCGGGATCATCGGCATCAATGGAACAGGAAAAACAACCTTCCTTCGGATCCTTGCCGGACTGGAAGAAGCAGATGAGGGCCAGGTGATCACGCAGAACGGACTTCGCATCACCTATCTTCCGCAGCACCCGCAGTTCCCGGAGGGCGCAACGATCCTTTCCTATGTGACGCAGGGGCAGAAGGAACAGAGCTGGAATCCGGAGACAGAGGCACATATGGTTCTCAACAAACTGGGGATCGAAGACCATGAAGAAGAGATTGAACATCTCTCCGGTGGTCAGAAAAAGCGTGTGGCGCTGGCGGCAGTTCTTGTAAACCCAACGGATGTCCTGATCCTGGACGAGCCGACCAACCATCTGGACAATGAGATGGCTTCCTGGCTGGAAGATTACCTTAACCGTTTCAAGGGCGTTGTGATCATGGTAACACATGACCGATATTTCCTTGACCGTGTGACAAACAAGATCCTCGAGATCAGCCATGGCAAGCTTTACAGCTACGAGGCAAAATATTCAGAATTCCTGGAACTCAAGGCGCAGAGAGAAGAGATGGAGATGGCTTCCGAACGCAAGAAACAGAGTATCCTGCGCATGGAGATCGAGTGGGCCAAGCGTGGCTGCCGTGCGAGAAGCACCAAGCAGAGGGCACGTCTCGACCGTCTGGAGGCAATGAAAAATTCCACAGCCCCGGTGCGCGACAAAAACGTAGAGATCGACTCCGTGGAGACAAGAATGGGCAAAAAGACGATCGAACTCCATCATATTTCCAAGCGTTTTGGTGACAGAATCTGCATCCGTGATTTTGACTATATCGTGCTCAAGAACCAGCGTCTCGGTATCATTGGACCGAATGGCTGTGGCAAATCCACCCTGCTCAAGATCATCGCAGGCATTATCGAGCCGGACAGCGGTGAGGTAGAGGTCGGAGATACCATCAAACTGGGATATTTTTCCCAGGAGATCGAGGATATGAACAGCAGCCAGCGAGTGATCGATTATATCAAAGATGTTGCTGAATTTATCCCGACGAAGGACGGACTTATCAGTGCGTCGAAACTTCTGGAGCAGTTTTTATTTGACCCGGCGATGCAGTATGCGCCGATCGAGAAGCTTTCCGGTGGAGAAAAGAAGCGTCTCTATCTCCTTAAAGTCCTGGCTGCGGCACCGAACGTCCTTCTTCTTGACGAGATCACGAACGATATCGATATCCCGACACTTACGATCCTGGAAGATTATCTGGATTCTTTTGCCGGAATCGTTATTGCAGTATCCCATGACCGATACTTCCTTGATAATATCGCAGACCGTATCTTTGAGTTTGACCGCGAGGGAAATCTTACCCAGTACGAGGGCGGCTATACAGATTATCTGGAGGCAAAGAAGCGCAGAGAGGGAAGCAGTGATGCAGGAAGTGCTGAGCCTTCCAAGGTAGCAAAAACTGCCGAAGAAGCACCAAAGGCAGAAAAAGATTCTGTCAAGACCTGGAAACAGAACCGTCCGTCCAAACTCAAATTCAGCTACAAAGAACAGCGGGAATTTGAGACCATCGATGATGATATCGCAGCGCTGGAAGCACGAATCGAGAAACTGGACGCGGAGATCATGGCAAATGCGACAAATTCCGGCAAGTTAAACGAGCTTACCCAGGAAAAAACAGAAGCAGAAGCGCAGCTGGAAGAAAAAATGGACCGCTGGGTTTACTTAAACGACCTCGCAGAGCAGATCGAAGCCCAGAATAACAATTAATAAATTTTGCGGTTTTTATTGATTTTCGTCGAGTTCTTTAGGATACTAAGCGGGAATCATCGGTAATTCAATTGCCGAGATAAAAGCGTGAATTGTGCATGTCTGCACATGTATATAATTATATTAAATATATAAAAGAAAATATGTTCGATATATTATTGATGTTAAAACAATCTTATGCTATATTATATGTATGAAAGAAAATCTCATACATTACAGGACTTGCGTATGCAATATCAATTACCATATGGTGTGGTCAGTAAAATATCGACGTAAGATATTAAGTACAGAGATCGAATCTTATCTGCAGGAGCTGGTACAGGAGATTGCAGCAGATAAGGGATTTACGGTTCATTTATTTGAATGTGGAGAGGGGGACCATATCCATTGTTTTGTATCTGCACCACCCAAGTTATCCATAACTGCTATTGTTAAATATCTGAAAGGGATCACAGGAAGAAAATTATTTGAACGTTTTCCGGAAATAAGGAACCAGCTGTGGAAAGGAGAGCTGTGGAATCATTCCTATTATGTGGAAACCATCGGATCTGTATCAGAAGAAAATATCCGTCGTTATATCGAACGTCAGAGCAAAGCCTATTGAAATCCAGGAGGGAAAGAAATGCTGCTGTCGCAGAAGACGTCTGTAAAGATCAGTCAGAAAAAACCATAAAAGTGATCTGTGGTACAGGCAACTTCCATCCCAGACGGCACAGGAAATTTGCAAACTGCTGGATAAAGCCTGGAAATCTTTTTATGCTTTAAAGAAGTCCGGAGGGGTCAGGGAGCCAAACCCGCCCCGTTTTAAAAAACAAAATATGCGGATCACCTATATGCAGATGGGGATCGTGCACGAAACTGGCACAGACAGGATACGGCTGTCACTGCCAAAGGAACTGAAGATCTATATGGAGAAGGAGTATGGGACACAGAACGAACCAGAAATTCCATGGACTGCCTTACAATAAATTGTATATCATGCTGGAATATAAGCTGAAGATGTATGGGATACGTCTGGAAAAACAGAAAGAATCATACAGCAGCCAGTGCAGTCCGGTGTCACCGGAAGTATCAAAAAAATATGCAGAGCCATCCAACCGAAAAAAACGTGGATTGTATGTGGTGGGGAAAAAAGAAACAGCTGTCCGTAACCGGACTGAAACAGCCCCAAATAATAAAAGTAGCTGCGTAGCAAAAAAGCAAGCAGTAGTAGTGGCATGAACCCACCCTGAAAAATGCGGTATCCCGCTTTGATTCAGATGCTCTGGTAATTTGTTGCCGAGTAGTTCACTATGATAAAGTGTAAATCTTTTATATTTTCAGAACAGATTTGTAATTTGACATAAACAAAAACAGCAGGAGGAAAAATTATGGCAGAAGTAGTTAGAGTAGTTGTAGATGCCATGGGTGGCGACTACGCCCCGGTGGAACCTGTAAAAGCAGCCGTGGAAGCAGTCAAAGAGCGGGATGATATTCAGGTGATCCTGACAGGTGTGGAGGATGTTGTCCAGGCAGAACTTAAGAAATATCAGGATTATCCGAAGGACAGGATCCAGGTGGTCAATGCCACAGAAGTAATTGAAACCGCAGAGCCTCCTGTATTTGCAATCCGCAAGAAGAAAGATTCTTCGATCGTAGTGGGACTCAAGATGATCAAAGAAAAGAAAGCCGATGCATTCGTTTCTTCCGGAAGTACCGGAGCTGTCCTGGTTGGCGGACAGGTACTTGTCGGACGAAGCAAAGGTGTAGAACGTCCGCCTCTTGCCCCGCTGATCCCGACAGCCAAGGGAGTATCCCTCCTGATCGACTGTGGTGCCAATGTAGACGCAAGACCGTCCCATCTGGTACAGTTTGCCAAGATGGGTTCTATCTATATGGAAAATGTAGTAGGCATCAAGAATCCGCGTGTTGCTATCGTAAATAACGGCGCAGAGGAAGAGAAGGGAAATGCACTGGTCAAAGAAACTTTCCCTCTTCTCAAGGAGATCGAAGGCATCAACTTCATCGGAAGCATTGAGGCAAGAGATATTCCGGCAGGTTATGCAGATGTCATCGTCTGCGAGGCTTTTGTCGGAAATGTCATCCTCAAACTGTATGAAGGTGTCAGCTCCGAGCTGATCCACAAGATAAAAGAAGGAATGATGAGCACCTTAAAGAGCAAGATCGGTGCGCTCCTCGTGAAACCGGCACTGAAACAGACACTCAAGAGCTTTGACGCGACAGAGTACGGCGGAGCACCGCTTCTGGGTCTCAAAGGACTTGTAGTCAAGACACATGGAAGTGCGAAATCAGTCGAGATCCGCAATGCGATCTTCCAGTGTGTGCAGTTTAAACAGCAGAAAATAAATGAAAAAATCGCCGAGCGTATTCTTCCGCCTCATTATGAAGCCCCAGAAACACCGGCAGCAGAAAAAGAAGGACAGAAATAATATGGAAGAATTGGAACAGATCATAAGATATACTTTTCAGAATAAGAAACTTTTGAAACAGGCACTGACACACAGCTCCTATGCCAACGAGAAAAAGCTTGGCAAACTTGGGTGTAATGAACGTCTGGAATTCCTGGGCGATGCGGTACTGGAACTTGTCAGCAGTGATTTCCTGTATGCACGTTTTCCGCAGATCCCGGAGGGAGAACTCACCAAAAAGAGAGCCAGCCTTGTGTGCGAGCCGAGCCTTGCCTACTGTGCGAGACAGTTCGGACTCCCGAAATTCCTTCTCCTTGGACGTGGAGAGAACATGACCGGAGGACGAAACAGAGATTCTATCGTATCCGATGCGACCGAGGCACTCCTTGGCGCGATTTACCTTGACGGCGGATTTGAGCCGGCGAGAGAGTTTGTACTGAATTTTATCCTGAATGATATCGAGAGCAAGCAGCTTTTCTATGACAGCAAGACGATCTTACAGGAGATCGTTCAGGAGAAAGGACTCCAGCCGGTAGAGTATATTCTCACAGAGGAAAAAGGTCCGGATCATGACAAGCAGTTCAGCGTAGAAGTAAGAGTAAACGGTGAAGTGTACGGATGTGGCACCGGCCACACCAAAAAGGCCGCAGAGCAGGCGGCAGCTTACCAGGCGATCCAGGAGAAAAAGCTGGAAGCTGTAAGCGTCAAATGAAATAAATTGCAGGTGAACTATGTATTTAAAAAATATTGAAGTATATGGCTTCAAATCGTTTGCCCAGAAGATCAATTTTGAATTCCACAACGGGATCACCGGTATCGTCGGACCGAACGGAAGTGGAAAGAGCAATGTCGGCGATGCCGTCCGCTGGGTTCTCGGAGAACAGAGCGCGAAGCAGCTTCGAGGCGGCAACATGCAGGATGTCATTTTTTCCGGTACAGAGTCCAGAAAGCCCTTAAGTTTCGCATCGGTGGCGATCACACTGGATAACAGCGACCACAAGCTTCCAGTGGATTTTAATGAAGTGACTGTCGCGAGACGGCTGTACCGTTCCGGGGAAAGTGAGTATCTGATCAATGGCAGCAGTTGTCGCCTGAAGGATATCCAGGAGATGTTTTATGACACCGGTATCGGTAAGGAAGGCTACTCCATCATCGGACAGGGACAGATCGACAAGATCTTAAGCGGCAAGCCAGAGGACCGCAGGGAGCTTTTTGACGAGGCAGCGGGAATCGTAAAATTCAAACGAAGAAAAAATACCACGATCAAGAAGCTGGAAGAAGAACGCCAGAATCTTGTCCGTGTGACAGATATCTTGAGCGAGCTGACCAAACAGCTCGGTCCATTGGAGAAACAGTCCGAGACAGCAAGGATCTATCTTGCCAAGCGGGAGGAACTTAAGACACTGGATGTCAATCTTTTCCTTCTGGAATACGAGCAGAGTGTTCAGAATCTGGAAGAACTGGAGCAGAAACTTTCGAATGCCCAGAGAGAACTTGACGAAGCCCAGAAAGCCTATGACCGCACCAAAACAGAATACGAACGTCTGGAAGAAGAACTGGAAACGCTGAATGAGCGTCTGGATTCTCTTAAAGAGGAACAGCAGCAGAATGCCCTTGGAAAGCAGCAGTTTGAAGGTCAGATGCAGGTCCTCGAGGAGCAGATCCTTGCGGGCAGACAGAGCAGTGAACATTTCAAATCCCGACTGGCAACGCTCAAGGAAGAACTTGCACATCGCCGGGAAGAGCAGGAAAACTTAAGCGAAGAGAAACTGACGATTCACGAAAAGTTAAAAGAGATCCGAAAGAATCTCAAGGAGGAAGAGAAAGAACTCGAAAATATCGCTTCCAATGTAGAAGAATGCACCAGTGCGGTGGAGGACGGCAAGAATGAGATCATCGAGATCCTCAACAGCCGTGCCACGACCAAGGGAAAAGCGCAGCGATTTGATGCGATGATCGAGCAGCTCGATATCCGTAAGGCAGAAGTAAGCCAGAGGATTCTTCGCTTAAAGAGCGAGGAAGAAGTCCTCGAAAATGATCGCAGCCGTTATCAGCAAGCTTATGACGAGATCACAGCTTCGATCCAGGAAGGCAATGAGGAATGTACCCATTTAAGTGGAGAAGTACAGAAACTTCAGACGAAACTGCAGGAACAGAGCAGGGAGATAGAGGCAGGACAGACCGCCTACCACAGAGAGGCATCCCGTCTGGAATCCCTGCGGAATATCACAGAGCGTTATGACGGTTATGGCAACAGTATCCGGAGGGTCATGGAACAGAAGGCAAAAGAACCGGGTATCCGGGGCGTTGTCGCAGATATCGTCCATGTGCAGAAGGATTACGAAGTTGCGATCGAGACAGCACTTGGCGGAAGCATCCAGAATATCGTAACGGACAATGAACAGACGGCGAAGCGGATGATAGGTTTCCTGAAGCAGAACCGTTATGGCCGTGCGACCTTCCTTCCACTGTCGAATATCAGCGGAAGAGGCGGCTTTACACAAAGAGATGCGCTGAAGGAACCGGGAGTGATCGGAACGGCGAACACACTGGTCCAGGCAGATGCAGAATACAGTGAACTGGTACAGTATCTTCTCGGCAGGGTTCTGGTGGTGGACAATATCGACCATGCGATCGCGATCGGCAAGAAATACCGCCACAGTCTCCGAATGGTCACGATCGAAGGTGAATCCTTAAGCCCGGGCGGTTCCATGACCGGTGGTGCGTTCCGTAATAACAGCAATCTCCTCGGCCGCCGCCGTGAGATAGAGGAGCTGGAAAAAAACGTCGCACTTCGTAAGAAAGAACTGGAAACGACCCAGCGATCGATCCTTAAAAACCGTGAACAGCGAAATAAACTCCGTGACACGATAAACGAACTCCAGCAGAAGCTCCGTGGACAGTACATCGAGCAGAATACCGCGAAGATGAACCTCGAACAGCTTCAGGAAAAGGCACAGGAGATCCAGAAAAATTACCGTCAGATCGACCGCGATCAGGATGAGCTGAGACATCAGGCATCGGAGATCCGTGAGGATCATAAGAATATTGCAAAAGAGCTCGAAGATTCCCAGAAAGACGAGAAAGAGCTGGAAACCTTTATCGAGACGAAGCAGGCCGAGCTGGATGAATGGAAAGCAGAAGAGACTGCCAAACAGAAGAAACTGGAGCAGATTCGTCTGGATTCTTCCGCGCTGGAACAGCAGGAACATTTCCTTCAGGAAAACTTAAGCCGACTGCAGTCAGAGATCGAGGCTTTTGAAAGGGAATCCGAGGACCTGCTTACCAGTCTCGCCCAGAGCGGAGATGAGATCACCCGAAAAGAAGGCGGCATCCAGGACCTCAAAAAAGCGATCGAAGACTGCCGCAAAAAAGACGAACAGCTTCTTGTACAGAGACAAAAATGCGAGGCAGAGAAGGAAGAGAGAACCGAAAGCCACAAGGCATTTTTTGAAAAAAGAGACCGTCTTTCTGAGAAGACCACACTTCTGGACAAAGAATGTTTCCGTCTGCGCAGTCAGGCAGAAAAGGTCGAAGAACAGCGGGAAGGACGGATCTCCTACATGTGGGAAGAGTATGAGATCACTCCAAATAACGCGCTTTCTTACAAAAAAGAAGAGCTCGATGATTTTCAGGAGATCAAAAAAGACGTTGCCCGCATCAAAGAGGAGATCCGCAGGCTCGGTTCCGTCAACGTCAATGCGATCGAAGATTACAAAGAACTTCTCGAACGTCACACTTTCCTGACGACCCAATATACGGATCTTGTCAAGGCAGAGGAGACACTGGAAAATATCATCCAGGAACTGGATGAGGGAATGCGGAAGCAGTTTGCCGAGAAATTCCAGGATATCCAGAGGGAATTTGACAAGGCATTTAAGGAACTGTTCGGTGGAGGAAAGGGAACGCTGGAACTGGCAGAGGGAGAAGATATCCTCGAAGCCGGTATCCGGATCATCTCACAGCCGCCGGGCAAAAAACTTCAGAATATGATGCAGCTTTCCGGTGGAGAGAAAGCTCTGACCGCGATCGCGCTTCTGTTTGCGATCCAGAACCTGAAACCGTCCCCGTTCTGTCTTCTCGATGAGATCGAAGCGGCACTGGATGACTCCAACGTTGGACGCTTCGCATCTTATCTTCAGAAGTTGACGAAAAATACACAATTTATTATAATAACACATAGACGCGGCACGATGAATGCCGCAGACCGGTTATATGGTATCACCATGCAGGAGAAGGGCATATCCACCCTGGTTTCCGTAGACCTGGTCGAGAACCAGTTAACCAGATAACGAGGAGGTATGAAAATGGCTGAAGAAAAAAAAGGATTTTTTAAACGTCTGGTCAGCGGCCTTACCAAAACAAGAGACAATATCGTTGCCGGATTTGATTCGATTTTCAGTGGTTATTCCAGCATTGATGAGGATTTTTATGAGGAACTCGAAGAAATCCTTATCATGGGAGATATCGGGATCAACGCAACATCAGCAATCATAGAGAAACTGAAAGAACAGGTTTCCGAACAGCATATCAAGAACCCGGCAGAGTGCAAGCAGCTTTTGATCGACGGGATCAAAGATCAGATGCGTGTTGACAGTACAGAATACGCATTCGAAAACCAGAAATCTGTGATCCTTGTGATCGGTGTCAACGGAGTAGGAAAGACAACTTCTGTTGGTAAACTTGCCGGCAAACTCAAAGATCAGGGAAAGAAAGTCATCCTTGCAGCAGCAGATACCTTCCGTGCGGCAGCAGGTGAGCAGCTTGCACAGTGGGCAAACCGTGCAGGTGTCGACCTTATCGGCGGACAGGCAGGAGCAGACCCGGCATCTATCGTATATGATGCGGTGGCAGCAGCCAAGGCAAGAAATGCAGATGTCCTGATCTGTGACACCGCAGGAAGACTTCACAATAAGAAAAACCTTATGGAAGAACTCCGCAAGATCTACAGGATCCTTGAGAGAGAATATCCGGAGGCATATCTGGAAACGCTGGTCGTTCTCGACGGAACAACAGGACAGAATGCCTTGGCACAGGCAAAGCAGTTTGCAGAAGTTGCCAACGTAAACGGAATCATCCTTACCAAACTGGATGGCACAGCAAAAGGTGGTATTGCAGTGGCGATCCAGTCAGAGCTTGATATTCCGGTCAAATACATCGGTGTCGGCGAGCAGATCGATGACCTGCAGAAATTCGATGCAGATGCGTTTGTCAATGCACTGTTTGACGTAGACGAGAAAGATCTTGGTACAGAAGAATAAATAAACTGTTCACAGAAACAGAACGAGGAGGAGCAAAAGATGCTTACATTAGAGAGCTTTGAAGAGGCAGCAGAGATCGTAAAGCAGGTAACACAGGAAACAAAGCTGATCAAGAGCGCATATTTTTCAGAACTGACAGGAAACAAGGTTTTCCTGAAACCGGAGAACATGCAGCGTACCGGCGCATACAAAGTGCGTGGCGCATACTACAAGATCAGCACACTTTCCGAAGAAGAGAGAGCGAAGGGACTGATCGCTGCATCCGCAGGAAACCATGCACAGGGTGTTGCTTATGCAGCACATAAATTCGGTGCAAAGGCAGTCATCGTTATGCCGACTACCACACCGCTTATCAAAGTAGAGCGTACCAAGAGCTACGGCGCAGAAGTCATCCTCAAAGGGGATGTTTACGACGAAGCCTGTGCTTACGCGCTGGAACTGGCAGAAAAAGAAGGATACACTTTCATCCATCCATTCGATGATCCGGCTGTTGCAACAGGACAGGGAACCATCGCCATGGAGATCGTTCAGGAGCTGCCGCTGGTAGATTATATCCTGGTTCCAATTGGAGGAGGCGGACTGGCAACAGGTGTTTCCACTCTTGCCAAGCTTCTGAACCCGCACATCAAAGTCATCGGTGTAGAGCCATCCGGAGCTGCCTGCATGAAAGCTTCCATTGAGAAAGGCGAAGTTGTCACTCTTCCTCATGTAAATACCATTGCAGATGGTACTGCAGTACAGACACCGGGCGAGCACATTTTCTCGTACATCCAGGAGAATCTGGATGACATCATCACGATCGACGATGATGAGCTGATCGTTGCTTTCCTTGATATGGTAGAAAACCACAAGATGATCGTTGAGAACTCTGGACTTCTGACAGTTGCAGCACTCCGTCATCTGAACTTCACTGGCAAGAAAGTCGTATCCATCTTAAGTGGTGGAAATATGGACGTGATCACCATGTCTTCTGTTGTTCAGCATGGTCTGATCCAGAGAGACAGAATCTTTACTGTTTCTGTCCTGATCCCGGACAAGCCGGGTGAACTGGTACGTGTTGCATCCATCATTGCAGAAAACCAGGGCAACGTCATCAAACTGGATCACAACCAGTTTATCAGCACCAACCGTAACGAGGCAGTGGAACTTAAGGTAACACTGGAAGCATACGGAACAGAGCACAAGAATAAGATCGTTCAGGCTCTGGAAAAAGCAGGATGCAGACCGAAAGTGATTCGCGCAAGTCTGTAAAGTATAAGAAATTCTGATAAAAGAAAAGCAGGGGATTCAGACCGGGGAGGTCCGGATCCCCTTTTGGCCAAATAGAATAACCACTTAAAAAGGGGGGGATTTTTTATGACATATGTATCAGAAGATTATATAAAAGCATATAAAATGGGCAAAAAAGATTATCAGGCAAGGATGATGCGAGGCGAAGTCCCGACGCTTAAAGTCCTTGATGATATCCTCCCGTCCAGAGGTTCTTATTCTGAAGTTCCGCTGGGACTTGTCCAGATCCCGATCGATCAGATCGTAGGAACAAAGAGCGGCGGCAGAAGCAGTGCGTTTTCCGGAAATTTCATGCCGATCCTCAGGGAAAACACGGAGTTTGCCTACAAATGGAGTGTACTGATCGACAGTCACCTCAAAGAAGGAATCCATGACCCGGTCAAAGCTTATGAGTACATGAATAAGTTCTATATCGAAGAGGGAAACAAGCGTGTCAGCGTCCTGAAATACTGTGATGCTGTCTCTGTTCCTGGAAACGTGACAAGGATCCTTCCTGCAAGGACTGACCAGAAGGAAAACAAGATCTACTATGAATTTGTGGATTTTTATGCGCTTTCTCAGATCAATTATATTTATTTTTCCAAACTGGGAAGTTTTGCGAAGCTGCAGGAAGCAGTAGGAAAAGGCCCGAAAGAACTCTGGACGGACGATGACAAGCTGAATTTCAGTTCTGTATATTCCAGGTTTGCAGCAGAATATGAGGCTGCCGGCGGTAAGAAGCTTTCGATCACGACGGGGGATGCATTCCTGGCATTTCTAACAGTTTATGGTTATGAAGCGCTCTGCCAGAAGACAGTAAGCGAACTCAAGACCCTGGTCGCAAAGAGCTGGGAAGAGTTTGAACTTCTCGAACATGACAATGTCATTGACCTGAAACTTGACCCGAACAAGGAGAAAAAGCCTCTGCTCAACCGCCTGCTTCCACTCAGTGCACCGAAACTTAAGATCGCTTTTCTCTATGCAAAGACACCGGGAACTTCCGCATGGACTTATGCACATGAACTGGGAAGGCTTCATCTGGAGCAGACTTTCCCAGAGGAAGTTACGACCATGTGCTATGAGAATCTGACACCGGAACTTGCAGAAAAAGCGATCTCCGATGCGATCCAGAAGGGCTGCAATATCATTTTCACAACGACACCGGAGTTTGTACAGGCAAGTGTGCAGGCCGCGATCGCCAATCCGAATGTAAGGATCCTGAACTGTTCGCTGAACACTTCCCACCGTTACATCCGTACCTATTATGCGCGTATGCATGAAGCGAAATTCCTGATGGGAGCGATCGCCGGTGCGATGGCGGAGAATGGCCAGCTTGCGTACATTGCAGATTATCCGATCTTTGGAACGATCGCAAATATCAATGCCTTTGCCCTGGGCGCCAAGATGGTGAACCCGAGAGCAAAGATCTATCTGGAATGGTCCACGCTTAAGGATGTTGACCTGGGACGTACAATGGAAAATGTGCAGAAAAAGGGTGTGACTGTTGTTTCCGGTAAAGATATGGTGATCCCGGAAGAGACTTCCAGATATTTTGGACTTTATCATCTGGAAAACGGCGAGCCGCACAATATCGCCATGCCTCTGTGGCACTGGGGTAAATTTTATGAGCAGCTGATCCGCACGATCATGGATGGAACCTGGAAATATGACGATAATTATGAAACAAAAGCGATCAACTACTGGTGGGGACTTTCTGCTGGCGTTGTAGATGTCATCCACTCCCAGAATCTGCCGATCGGAACGAGACGTCTGATCCAGCTTCTCAAAGACAATATCACAAGGGGAGAATTCAATCCGTTCTCGGGAGTTCTGTACTCTCAGGATGGAATGGTACAGTCAGATCCGAACAAGGCTCTTTCTCCGGAAGAGATCATCACCATGGACTGGCTGGCAGAAAACGTTGTCGGCTCGATCCCGACACGCAAAGAATTAACAGATCAGGCCAAACCGGTTACACAGCAGTCTGGTCTTGAGAATTAGAGGGGAAACGCAAATAAATGAAAATACTTGCCATAGCAGATGAAGAATCCAAGTATCTGTGGGACTATTTCGAAAAAAGCAAACTGGAAGGAATCGATCTTATCATTTCCTGCGGAGATCTGGACCCGAGATACCTTTCCTTCCTTGCCACATTTACATCGGCACCGGTGCTCTATGTTCACGGAAACCATGATGACAAATACGAAAAGATCCCACCGGAAGGCTGCATCTGCATTGACGACAAACTTTTTGTCTATGAAGGAATAAGGATTCTGGGGCTTGGCGGCTCCATGAGATACAAACCAGGTGTCCATCAGTACACGGAATGGGAAATGCAAAAAAGGGTGCTGAAACTCTACCCGAAGATTTGGTTTCGGGGAGGTTTCGATATCCTCGTGACCCATTCCCCTGCCTACCAGCTAAACGACGGCAGAGACCTCCCGCACCAGGGCTTCAAGATCTTCCGCCGCCTCATGGGAAAATACCACCCCAAATACTTCCTCCACGGACACGTCCACATGTCATACGGAAGAAAACACAAACGCTACGACAAATACGAAGAAACCAACGTGATCAACGCCTTTGACCGCTGCGTCTTCGAATTCGAAGCCGAAGAACCCGGGAAGGAGCTGGAATAAAGATTATTTGTCAAGAAAAAACACTTGATATAGATTCCTGAGAAAGGCAGGAAATACAAGGCTTTGCGGGAGATGGAATTTGATTCTGTGACAAATTTGTGACAAATGGAGAAAAATTCATAGAAATACCGAGATCAGGCATATTGATTTCCAGAAATACATATGCTATAATTGCCATAGGCAAAAAAAGAAGTAATAATGTTCAATGCAAAGCGAAAGCCCTCAGTACTGGGAATACTGGGGGCTTTCTTTTTGTGCTTTTACGGTGCGCTAACCGAGGCTAGTTGCTGTTGTTATCGCTTGTCTAACCATTTGTTGATGAGGTGGCAAACCACACCAGCCGCAACAGCGATTAAAAAAGAAGTAATTGGATCCAATACAAAGCACCTCCCCTCTGTTGCCAGATTTGGGAGCAGCAACGTATATAGTATAGCATAAATAAGAACAAATTGCTCTTTAGCGCGTGAGCTAAAATCATAACAGCAAGAAAAATACTATGAGAAGGCTGGTGAAATTATGTTAGCAGTAACTTATTCTATAATCAGAAATAAGTTAAAGGATTATTGCAATCAGGCAACAGACAATCACGAGACAGTCATTGTTACTCGTAAAGGTGAAAAGAACGTTGTAATCATGAGTCTTGAAAAATATAATCAGCTCGAAAAGGCTGCCCGCAATGCAGAATATCTTGCCATGATAGATCGAGGAATTACTCAGTTGTTAGCAGGAAAAGGCCAGGAGCATGAACTAATTGAGGCGGATGAATGAGTTCTGATTAATGTTCAATGCAAAGCAAAATCCCTCGGAGTGGCAGATCTGAGAGACTTTTTTGGGGGAGGATTTTGAGAAAGAATGGGATGCAGCTTGATATTAAAAAGATAGCAGATGCAGCAGATATGATCATTAATGGGTATGCGTATACTCAAGAGGGAAAATATATTCGTATGCTTAATCTGAATAAACCAAACCATGCAGCGGTTATATATGATAATAAGATAGTGGAAACTAATATGGATGATATCGAAAATCAGATAGTACTGGATTATTATTTGAACAATAAGCAGTTTATGGAGAATTAGCCATGCCCAAATATTATGAATTTAAAGTATGTGGCTATTGTAAGAAAAATCAGAGCTTTTATTAAAGAACACTATAAAGAAATGTAGCTGAAATGGATTGAGATTGCTGATACCGGTTTTTATGGTCAAAAATAGTAAACATTAAGCAATTATAAAAAGATATGTGAATTTTGTGGTAAAGATGAAATAAGAAAAATTAACTTTGTCAAGAAAAAACACTTGACACCCGCACCAAAATAAGTTATGATACCCAAGGTGGTTACAAATGGAAAAAATTGTGGAACAGACATTGTTATATGATTTTTATGGAGAATTGCTTACAGAGCGGCAGCAGCAGGTATATGAGAGCGTTGTTCTGGAGGATTATTCTCTGAGTGAGGTGGCAGAGGAACTAGGGATCAGCCGCCAGGGTGTTCATGATATGATCAAGCGCTGCAATCATACACTGGAAGAATACGAGGGCAAGCTTCATCTGGTAGAGAAGTTCCTGAGTATCAGAGAGCAGGTCCGTCGGATCAAACAGATCGCAGCCACTTATCAGGCACAGGAGATCACAGAGATCTCCAATGAAATTTTAGAGGAGTTATAACGCATGGCATTTGAAAGCTTGACGGAAAAATTGCAAAATGTATTCAAAAAGCTGAGAAGTAAAGGCCGACTTACAGAGGAAGATGTTAAGATTGCTCTGAAAGAAGTCAAGATGGCTCTTCTTGAGGCGGATGTAAACTTTAAGGTCGTGAAGCAGTTCACGAAATCTGTACAGGAACGTGCAGTCGGACAGGATGTAATGAACGGACTGAATCCTGGACAGATGGTGATCAAGATCGTTAATGACGAACTTGTAAGCCTGATGGGAAGCGAGACAACAGAGCTTCCACTGAAACAGGGAAATGAGATTACCGTACTGATGATGGCAGGTCTTCAGGGTGCAGGTAAGACAACCACAGTTGCCAAACTTGCAGGCAAGCTCAAATCCAAGGGAAAACGACCGCTCCTAGTCGCATGTGACGTCTATCGTCCGGCAGCGATCACACAGCTTCAGGTCAATGGCGAGAAGCAGGGCGTAGAAGTTTTTTCCATGGGAGACAAGCAGAACCCGGTTGACATTGCAAAGGCAGCAATCGAGCATGCCAAAGCCAATCAGCAGAATGTAGTTCTTCTCGATACCGCAGGCCGTCTTCATGTTGATGAAAACATGATGCAGGAACTTGCAGATATCAAGGCGAACATACAGGTAGATGCAACACTTCTCATTGTAGATGCAATGACAGGTCAGGATGCGGTAAACGTAGCCAAGACTTTTGTTGATAAGGTCGGGATCGATGGTGTGATCCTTACCAAGATGGATGGCGACACCCGAGGCGGTGCGGCACTTTCCATCAAAGCAGTAACCGGAAAGCCGATCCTCTATGTAGGTATGGGTGAGAAGCTTTCAGATCTGGAGCAGTTCTATCCGGAACGTATGGCTTCCAGAATCCTGGGAATGGGAGATGTGATGAGCCTCATCGAGAAAGCAGAGGCGGCACTCGACCAGGATCAGGCAGCAGAAATGCAGAAGAAGCTCAAAAAGATGGACTTCGACTTCAACGACTATCTGACCAGTATGGAGCAGATGAACAAGATGGGCGGTATCGGCAGCATCCTCAACATGCTCCCGGGAATCGGCAACAAGGCCAAGGATCTCGAGGACATGATCGATGAGAAAGCACTTGACCGTACCAAAGCGATCATCCTTTCCATGACACCGGCAGAGCGGACCAATCCGGGAATCCTCAATGTATCCCGCAAGAACCGCATCGCCAGAGGCGCAGGAGTTGACATCGCAGAAGTCAATCGTCTGGTCAAACAGTTTGAGCAGAGTAAGAAACTCATGAAACAGATGCCTGGAATGATGGGCGGTAAAATGGGTAAAAGAGGCGGCTTCAAGCTTCCTTTTTAAATAAATCAACCAATAAAAATACAAAGATATCATAATGGAGGAAACAAAAAATGGCAGTTAAAATCAGATTAAGAAGAATGGGACAGAAAAAAGCACCTTTTTATAGAATCGTAGTTGCAGATTCCCGCAGTAAACGTGACGGAAAATGCATCGCTGAGATCGGAACATACGACCCGAACATCGAGCCAAGCGCATACAAAGTAAACGAAGAAGAAGCTAAAAAATGGCTTGCTGCTGGTGCTCAGCCAACAGACGTTGTTGCAAGAATCTTCAAAGAGGCCGGAATCGAGAAATAAGAAATACTTTACGGAAGGTATTTCTAAAGTCCTGTCATAGACAGTACAGGGAGGTATGTAATGAAAGAATTAGTTGAAGTAATTGCAAAATCTCTTGTCGAGCATCCGGATGAGGTGGTAGTCACCGAAAACGAAAAAGAAGATGCAGTTATCATTGAACTGAAAGTAGGCCCTTCCGACATGGGAAAGGTCATCGGAAGACAGGGACGTATTGCCAAGGCAATCCGTACAGTAGTTAAGGCGGCTTCTTCAAAGAGCAGCAAAAAAGTAATTGTAGACATTCTGCAATAAAGAAAGAATCGGAGCTGTGGAAACATAGCTCCTTTTTACATCTTAAAGGGAGTTTTTTATGGAAGATTTATTAAAGGTCGGAGTGATCACTACCACACATGGAGTGAGAGGCGAAGTAAAGGTATATCCTACCACAGACGATGCAGAGCGTTTTCTGGATCTGGATTATGTGATGCTGGATACAGGAAAAGAATACCTCAGACTGGATATCAAGAACGTAAGATTTTTCAAAAACCTTGCGATCCTCAAATTTGACGGCATCGACAATATCAATGATATCGAGAAATACAAAGGATGCAGTCTCTGGATTCCGAGAGAAGAAGGCCAGGAGCTCGGAGAGGATGAGTACTATATTGCGGATCTTCTGGGAATGAATGTGGTATTAGAAGACGGAACAGAATTCGGGACACTCAAAGATGTCATGGAGACAGGAGCAAATGATGTCTATATCATCAACTCCAAAGAACACGGCGAAGTGCTCCTTCCGGCGATCAAAGAATGCATTTTGAATGTAGATCTGGAAAGCAATACAATGACCATACATTTGATGAAGGGACTTATATAAATGAATTTTCATGTTTTGACACTTTTTCCGGAAATGATCCAGCAGGGAATGAACACCAGCATCATCGGACGCGCAATCACAGGAGGCTATCTTTCTGTGGAAGCCATCAACATCCGCGATTATGCGTTCAACAAACACCAGAAAGTCGATGATTATCCTTACGGCGGCGGCGCAGGTATGCTGATGCAGGCAGAGCCTGTCTACCTCGCTTACCAGTCCATCGAGGAAAAAATCGGCTACAGACCGCGCGTGGTCTACCTGACTCCACAGGGCAGCGTCTTTAACCAGACTATGGCGAAAGACTTTGCCAAAGAAAAGGATCTGGTTTTCCTGTGCGGACATTACGAAGGGATCGATGAGCGTGTACTTGAAGAAGTAGTCACAGATTTGGTTTCCATCGGCGATTACGTGCTCACAGGCGGCGAGCTTCCGGCAATGGTCATGATGGATTCCATTTCCAGAATGGTCCCGGGAGTCTTAAGCAACCAGGAATCCGGCGAGACGGAATCTTTTGCCGGAAATCTTCTTGAATATCCACAGTACAGCCGTCCAGAAGAATGGCACGGCAAAAAAGTCCCTCCTGTCCTTTTATCGGGACACCATGCCAATATCGAAGCATGGCGGAGAGAGCAGTCCATCCTGCGCACGGCGAAAAACCGACCGGATCTTCTCAAGAAGGCAGACCTCACCAACAAAGAATGGAACCAGGTCCGCCAGTGGAGAAAACAATGGAAAGAAGAAAAAGAACAGAACGATAAGGAGTAATTATGAAAACATCAGATTTTTATTATGATCTTCCGAAGGAACTGATCGCACAGGATCCGCTGGAAGACCGCAGTTCTTCCAGGCTTCTTCATCTTTCTATGAAAGACGGATCCATGGAACACAGACATTTTACAGACATTCTGGACTATCTGAATGAGGGAGACTGTCTGGTCATCAACGATACGAGAGTTATCCCGGCGCGTCTGTACGGACACAAGGAAGAGACAGGAGCCCTGATCGAGATCCTGCTTCTGAAACGCCGCGAGAATGACATCTGGGAATGTCTCGTAAAACCAGGCAAGAAAGCAAGACCGGGCGCAAAGATCACTTTTGGAGACGGAATCTTAAAGGGTGAGATCATCGACATCGTTGATGAAGGAAACCGCCTGATCCAGTTCCACTATGACGGAATCTTTGAGGAGATCCTGGATCAGCTTGGCGAGATGCCTCTGCCTCCGTACATCACACATAAATTAAAAGACAAGAACCGTTATCAGACCGTATATGCCAAGAACGACGGCTCCGCAGCAGCACCGACAGCCGGACTTCACTTCACGAAAGAACTTCTGGAGCAGGTGAAGGCAAAGGGCGTCAAGATCGCACATGTGACACTTCACGTAGGACTTGGAACCTTCCGTCCGGTCAAAGTAGATGATGTAGAACAGCATCATATGCATTCAGAGTTCTATATGGTAGAAGAAGATCAGGCAAAACTCATCAACGATACCAAGAAAGCAGGCGGACGTGTGATCTCCGTAGGAACCACAAGCTGCCGTACCCTGGAATCAGCAACCGGTGAGGACGGGATCCTTCTCGCAGGAAGCGGCTGGACAGAGATCTTTATCTATCCGGGCTACAGATTCAAGATGATCGACGGACTAATCACCAACTTCCACCTGCCGGAATCCACCCTGATGATGCTGGTTTCCGCTCTTGCAGGCAAGGAAAACATTATGGCAGCTTATGAGGAAGCAGTACGCCAGAAGTATCGCTTTTTCTCCTTCGGCGACGCCATGCTCATCCTGTAAATCTTGACAAATTAGGGACAAGCTATTTCTCACAAAGAGGACTACCCTTTTTTCTCCATATTTGCTATAATAGGCATATTGGAGGAAAGAGGGTTTTATTTTTTTATCTTCTAACACCGTGGCAGAATAAAATACCAAAAGGAGAAGGATATATATGGATACACCAACAATCGCACAATATTATAGAGAAACAGACCCGGCTAAACGTAAGGAACTTCTGGAGCAGGCAATTGCCGAGGAAGGCGCTACAGAGGAGAATCAGGCCCGCAGGGAGATCTGGGATGCCCGCTACAGCATGAAATCTGATCTTGGAGGTCAGGCAGATGGTTATCTGAAGTTCTGGATGACGATCGAATTCAACCGTACTTCCGGAAACAGATGGTTTACTTCCAAAGGTGCGCGTAAGGGACTTCAGAAGGAACTGGATCAGGTGCACTTTCATGAACTTGCAGCGAAAAGTGAACTGCACAGAGAACTCATTTATCGGGAGTGCGAACACCTTGTGAAGTTGTACATGGATCTCTGCCAGACAGACAAGAGTTATAATACAATACTCTGCGGACTTGTGACAATGAAGCGGGATGATGTCAAATCAAAACTCCAGAGAGATATTTATGAGACTGCTGTCAAAGTACCGAGAGAACTTGATATGGAACAAGAACTGGCACTGCTCACCAGAGCTGCCCGCAAAGTCTACGAGGATTATTTCCCGGGCGAGGGCGGACTGCCGGAATAAATTCCGCAAAATAACAAATACTACATATAAAAAACGGAGGCATCAATGAATTTAAACGAAGTGACTGCATACGAAGTCATCCAGAAAAAAAAATTAACTGATATCCGTTCTACAGGCTACCTGCTCCGGCACATCAAGACCGGAGCGAGGGTAATGCTCATTGAGAACGATGACGAAAACAAAGTGTTCAATATCGCTTTTCGAACCCCGCCGAAGAACAGCACAGGCGTTGCCCACATTCTGGAGCACAGCGTGCTTTGCGGATCCAGAGAATTTCCACTGAAGGATCCTTTTGTGGAACTGGTCAAAGGCTCTTTGAACACTTTTTTGAATGCCATGACTTATCCGGACAAAACCTGCTACCCGGTGGCAAGCTGCAACGATCAGGATTTCCAGAACCTGATGCATGTTTACCTGGACGCAGTTTTTTACCCGAATATTTACAAGAAAGAAGAGATCTTTCGCCAGGAAGGATGGAGCTACCATCTGGAACAGCCGGAAGGACCACTGACATACAACGGGGTTGTTTACAACGAAATGAAGGGAGCTTTTTCCTCTCCGGACGATGTCCTGGAGCGTGACATCATGAACTCTTTGTTCCCGGATATCACCTATGGCTGTGAATCCGGCGGAGATCCTGACAATATCCCGGATTTAAGCTACGAGGAGTTTCTTGATTTCCACAGAACGTATTATCACCCATCCAACAGCTATATTTATCTGTACGGAAATATGGACATGGTGGAGAAACTTGACTTTATCGACAAACATTATCTTTCCGCTTATGACAGCCTAAACGTAGATTCCGAGATCAGAGAGCAGAAGCCTTTTGCCGCAATGCAGGATCTGACCATGGAATATCCAGTTGCAGAGAGCGAGGGTGAGGAGGACAATGCATACCTTTCTTACAACGTTGTAGTGGGAACTGCTATGGACAGCCTCACCAGCATTGCATTTGAAGTCCTGGATTATGCACTCTTAAGCGCGCCGGGCGCACCGCTCAAGCAGGCACTTCTTGATGTCGGCATCGGTAAGGATATCTACGGTGCTTATGAGGATGGTATCCGTCAGCCATATTTTGACATTATCGCAAAGGGCGCAAATGCGGACAAAAAAGACGAATTTGTTTCCGTTATCCGCAAAGTCCTTCAGGATGTCATCACATCCGGAATTGACAAGAAAGCTCTGGAAGCCGGAATCAACTGCATGGAATTCCGCTACAGAGAGGCAGATTTCTCTTCCTATCCGAAGGGGCTGATCTATGGACTCGATATCCTTGGCAACTGGCTCTATGACGATGAACATCCATTTGCACAGGTAGAACTGATCCCGGTATTTGAGAAGCTGAAATCCCTCAAGAACACAGGATACTTCGAAGAACTGATCCGAAAATATCTCCTCGATAATCCACACGGATCTGTACTGACCCTTGTACCATCCAGAGGTCTTGCTGCAAGAAAGACAAAAGCCCTGGAGGACAAACTTGCTGACTACCTGAATGGAATTTCCGAGGAAGAAAAACAGCAGATGGTACAGCGCACGAAGGATCTTGAGGCATACCAGGAAGCTGAGGAAGATCCGGAAGCAGCCAAATGCATTCCGATGCTTAAGCGCGAGGATATTCGCAAGGAAGCAGATAAATTCTACAATGAAGAACTGGATGTGGACGGAAGTCTTTTCCTGTATCACGACGTTCCGACCAATGGAATCGGCTATCTGGATCTGATGTTTGACCTTAAGAGCCTTTCACCGGACAAAGTACTATATCTCGGACTCCTGAAATCCGTACTCGGTTATGTGAATACCGCACATTACACCTATGGAGAACTTTCAAATGAGATCAATGCCGAGACAGGCGGGATCGTGTGCGGCGTGGAAGTGTTTGACCGCGCAGACTCTGTCGATGAATACCGTGCATTCTTCGGAGTGAAGGGCAAGGTAATGTACCCTAAGACAGATGTTATGTTACGCATGATCCGTGAGATCCTCAATACCTCTGATGTGACAGACACCCGCAGACTTCATGAGATCATCTCAAGAGTCAAATCAAGAGCACAGTCAAGTCTGGTGAGTGCAGGACATTCCACAGCTGTACTCCGTGCTGCATCCTATGGTTCACCGATGGCTGCGTTCCAGGATGCGATGGCAGGAATCGCTTACTACCAGTTCATCGAAAAACTGGATAAGGAATTTGAAGAGCGCAAGGATGAGATCATTGAGAACCTTAAATCCCTGATGACTGAGATCCTCCGCCCGGAAAACTTAAGCGTCAGCTACACCGGCGAGAGAGAATCTCTGGAAACGATGCAGAAACAAGTCAGAGAATTAAAGAAAACTCTTCATCAGGAAGCAGTCGAAACTTCTCCGGCACCGATGATCTGCGAGAAAAAGAACGAAGGCTTCATGACCTCCGGACAGGTACAGTACGCGGCACAGGCAGGAAACTTCCGCAAAAAAGGCCTGGAGTATACCGGCGCACTGGAGATCCTGAAAGTGATCTTAAGCTACGATTATCTCTGGATCAACCTTCGTGTAAAGGGTGGAGCGTATGGCTGCATGAGCGGCTTTAAGAGAAACGGGGAGAGCTTTCTGGTATCCTACCGTGATCCCCATCTTAAGAGAACCCTGGAAGTATACCAGGGCGTGCCGGATTATATCCGTGCCTTTGAGGCAGACGAGCGTGAGATGACAAAATATATCATCGGAACGATCAGCAACAAGGATGTGCCAAGAACCCCGCAGATGCAGGGAAGTATCTCAAAAACCGCATATTTCTCCAAGGTTACAGAGGATATGCTCCAGAAGGAAAGAAATCAGATCCTCGGAGCGCAGAAGGAGGATATCCAGAAACTGGCAGCTCTTGTAGAAGCAGTACTTTCCGATGATCAGATATGCGTAGTGGGAAGTGAGACTGCAATAGAGAATGCAGAAGATGTATTCATGGAAGTGAAGCCAATGATCGGCTGCTGAGAAACAAAGCCTGCTATCCGTTAAATGGGATAGCAGGCCGTGAAAGAATTATGAGAGGATAAAGAATGGATAACAATTTTAGATCAGGCTTTGTTGCGATCATCGGAAGACCGAATGTTGGAAAATCCACGCTGATGAACCATCTTATCGGACAGAAGATCGCCATCACATCAAACAAGCCACAGACAACCAGAAACAAGATACAGACCGTGTACACCTGTGATGAGGGACAGATCGTATTTCTGGACACACCGGGTATCCACAAGGCAAAAAACAAGCTCGGGGAATACATGGTACAGGTTGCGGAGAGAACCCTGAAAGAAGTAGATGCCATTATGTGGCTGGTGGAGCCATCCACGTTCGTAGGTGCGGGAGAGCGCCACATTGCCGAGCAGCTGCAGAAGGTTGGAGTTCCTGTGATTCTCATCATCAACAAGATCGATACGGTAAAAAAAGAAGAGCTTCTTCCTGCGATCGATACCTATCGTAAGATCTGTGATTTTGCAGAGATCATTCCCTGCTCTGCCCTCCGTGGAAAAAACACACAGGATATCATTCCAAGTATTTTCAAATATCTTCCGTACGGACCGATGTTCTATGATGAGGATACAGTTACCGACCAGCCTCAGCGCCAGATCGCCGCAGAAATCATCCGTGAGAAAGCTCTGCATGCACTGGATGAGGAAATCCCTCACGGGATCGCCGTTGCCATCGACCGTATGAAGAAACGTCCGGGAAGAAGCAACATCATAGATATTGATGCGACCATCATCTGCGAGCGTAATTCCCACAAAGGCATCATCATCGGAAAACAGGGTGCCATGCTGAAAAAGATCGGAAGCAATGCCCGCTATGAGCTGGAGCGTATGCTGGAAGCAAAGGTAAACCTAAAGCTCTGGGTCAAGGTGACTAAGAACTGGAGAGACAGTGATTTCCTGATCAAGAACTTTGGATATGATAAGAAAGAAATCTGAAAATGAGTGATCTGATTACCGTACAGGGAGTGGTGCTTTC
>OHAC01000818.1_pt1 | contig 30966 bp, 26 predicted proteins | sample 1577051 | NCBI WGS metagenome assembly OHAC01 (sample SAMEA3541499, study PRJEB24748) | human gut metagenome | biome: human gut; feature: human-associated habitat; material: faeces | place: China | collected 2012 | reverse complement strand
CTAACATCTGCTTTTGGTTGGATATGGAATTGCTCTCGCCCTGTAACTCATCGTCCCGGCTCAGGCGCTCGTACAGTGGGGTGATTTTTTCGTTTCTCATAGCTGTACCTCCTGAAACAAAAATGCTCTAAGTGATTGCTTCACTAACCATGACACAATCATGATTAAGAAGTCACTTAGAGCATATATCACCAGAGACTGAATGATATTTTCCATAACCACCCGTGCCACATACTGGCCGGACGGTGGAAGTTCCCGGTCTGAAAAAAACTGAAGCCGTTTCTCCTGCAGGCGGTAGCCTGTAAGAAGAAGACGGCGGGCTTTTTCCGAATCTTTCAGGGACTGGTTACCAACAGCAGTTCCAAATCGATCGATGATATTCATAATACGTATTTCACTCTTTCCTATAATAATTAGTTTTGTTTGCCTGTCTTTTCAGGCCGGCAAATGATACCAGATGATATCAAATGTTTGAAAACAAGCAGATGCTTTTTATGCAAGCTTTGTTTTTCTGCCTTGCCTTACAGAATGATGCGGATGACCAGCCACACGATTCCAATCAGCAGCAGCACCATGGCAAATGCGGTAGAAAGTCCAAACACCACTGCCCCGATCACCAGGGAAATGATAAATCCGAGTACACTAAGAACTGCTCCCAATAGTTTTCCGCAGATCGAAAGTACAAGGCCTACGCACTTGAAAATCAGTACCAGAAAAATGATCGCAAATAAAATTGACATCGTTTCAGTATCTCCTCCTGAGAATATTTCATCCTATAGGATTATAATCACTTTTTTCTTAAATGTAAATATTCTGCGTAATAAGCCCTACTTTTACTTTTTATCAGACACATAAGGCGATATCGATGCTTTAAAACGGATTGATAAAAACTATTTGTGCAATATAGGGTAAATGATTCATATTAAAACAAATATTCTGATGAATTATGTTATTAACTGTCAATATGAACAAGCGCGAATATTCCTCCATCATTGCGTAAAACAGAGGTTTTGCGCAATAATAGGAACTATATTTCGAATGTATGTTCTGCTTTTTGAGCGTTTTTCAGTCTTAATTGCAAATTGTATTTATAATTTGTAAATTTATCTGACATTATTTCTATGCTTTCGCGCCTGCTATTCTACGCTTTTTGATCTGATATCGCATGATACAGTGCTATGTATAGCATATCTATGTATAGAATAGTATATCATTTAAAATCAGGAATTTCACTTCCGTTTGACGGAGTATTTGCCCTGTGTTATACTGTTTTCAGGAGGATGAAGACATGAAAGAAGAAAAGACTACAAAAGAAAGCAAACAGGTGAACTTCCGCATTGATCCGGATTCCGCGGAAGCATTCCGCCAGTTCTGCACCTCTCATGGAATGAACCAGGCGCAGGGCTTTGATCATCTGATGCAGATCCTGGAGCTGAACAATGCCAAAGCTGCTACTCCTGGCCGTATCGTAGAAATAGAAAATTTTGAACGGCTTCTGAAAGAAATTTTATCGGCATATATCAACAGCATTGAGCTGAGCTGCAATGCTGAGCTGCGCGTACAGGAACACTTCCGGTCTGATTTAAAACGGAAGGATCAGACGATTGATGAACTGAGAGAAAAAATTAAACTCATGGAGACGGAAAAGAAGGATTCGGATACTGCCATGACTGCCCTGCGTGAGGAACAAAAGCATCTGCAGGAACAGGTTCAGTATGCCATCGGACAGATGGAGGCTGCAAAAAAGGCCGCCTCAGACCGTGAAGAAATGAACCGCATTCTGCAACTGCAAAATCAGGAGCTTCAGCAAAAACTGGTCCGGTATGACGCCCTGAAAGAATCAGAGGAACAGGCACAGAAAGAAGCTGCTGCTCTTCAGCTGAAAATCCGGGAGCTTCAGCAGACTCTGGAGCATGAAACCGGACAGAAGAAAAATCTGGAGCAGATTGCCACGCAGGCGCAGCAGCAGGTCCGCGAAATGGAAAACCAGAAACTGGAGGACCGGATGCTGCTTGCAGATCTGAAGCGGCAGCTTTCCGATAAGGATTCCGACACCCAGGCTATGTTAAAGCAGGTGCGGATGCAGGCAGAGCTGGAGCAGGAACGGGCCGTGATCGCAAAGGAACGGGAAATGCAGGAGGAGCTGAGAAAAGCGGACCGTGAAACCGTGCGGCTTCAGGCAGAGCTGGAGCAGCTACAGCTGCAGCTGACCCGGGAAAGCACCCCGGAACAGCATGCAAAGCAAATTCCGGAAACGCCAGACACAAATATCACAGCAGATGCTGCTGTCAAAAATACCAGAAGGGAGTAATGCGTCATGACAGAATTGCCGTACCATGAACAGCGTGACCGGAAAAATGAGGCTAAGCTGCAGGAGCTGCTTTCCGCTCTCCCACCCTTCTGCGCGGATTTTTTCCGCGGAATTGAGCCGTCCACATCTTCTATGACAAGGCTCTCTTACGCCTATGACATCTGCATGTTTTTTGATTTTTTAACTAGCAGACACGCCACCGGTTCCCCCTCAATATGCACAGAAGCTAAACCAGAAATCCGCTCTTTCGTATTATCTGCCAAAGACTTCACCATGGAACAGTTCCGCCAGATCTCCGTCACTGATCTGGAACGTTATCTGGAATACCTGAAGTACCGTCCAGATGACCCGGACCATCGAAACACCAACAAAGAGCAGGGAATCAAGCGGAAGTTTTTCTCGCTGAAGAGTTTCTTTGGCTATTTCCAGCGTACTGGTCAGATTACGGTCAATCCTACCTTATCCATGCAGGTGCCAAAGATCCGGGAGAAAGAGATTGTCCGGCTTAACCAGAAGGAAATCAAAGAACTGCTAAAAGAAGCAGAAAGCGGTGCCGGATTATCTCCCAGGCAGAAGCAGTTTCATCAGAAAACAAAGGTGCGGGACTGTGCCCTCCTTGCGCTGATGCTGGGAACCGGTATCCGTGTATCGGAATGCGTGGGCTTAAATTTGTCGGATGTAGATATAAAAGAACAGGGAATTCATATCCACCGGAAAGGCGGAAAAGAAGCAACCGTCTATTTTAGTGATGAGGTTGCGCAGTATTTAGAACGGTATCTGGAAGAACGCAGAACTCTATGCTCAATTGAGACAGGGACAGGCACACAGGATGAACCGGCGCTTTTCCTTTCTCTTCGCAAGAAACGCCTGACTGTGCGCAGCGTGGAATATCTGGTGAAGAAATATGCGTCTGTGGCAACACCGAAGAAAAAGATTACACCGCATAAGCTGCGGAGCAGCTACGGCTCCGCCCTTTATGCGAAAACAAATGATATTTATCTGGTTGCCGATATTCTCGGACACAATGATGTGAACATTACCAGAAAGTTTTACGCCGCCATCGAAGAGGAACGGCGCAAAAGCGTAAAGCACATTGATATCGTGTAGTTTGAAAGCAACGCCGCATTACGCAAACAGCACCACAGAAACCTGATCCCCTCTTCGCACTTCAGAAGTTCCGGCCGGAATCTCGATCAGGCAGTTGCAGCCGCTTAAATTGCTGATGATACCCGACGCATTGGAGCCATTTGCCGCACAGACATGCCCATCCCGGTAAAAAGCACGCACATAACGGACCACCGGGCATTTTTTGAAACAGTCATGGTCGATGACTGCATTCAATCTTGTGATCTGCAGATCATAACGCCCGGACATTTTCGCAAGAACCGGTCGAGTCATCAGCTCCAGATTTACCGCCGCGCCATAAGGATTGCCGGAAAGGCAGATCATCACCTTATCCTGGTACAGGGCACCAATCGTGGGCATGCCGGGTTTGACTTCCACTCCCCAGAACAGCCTTTTACAGCCAAGGATTTTCAGGACATCGTGAAGGATGTCCTTTTTTCCAACCGAGACACCGCCCGTGGTTATGATCAGATCGGCCTGTCCGGCCATCGACCGGATTTTTTCTGCCACTTGCTCCGCATCGTCATCCTGCGCGCCGGAAAACAGTACCTTCATGCCCCATTGGCGCAGTCTTGTTACCACGGCATAAAGATTGGAGTCATAGATTTTTCCCGGAAGAAGCGGGGAACCCGGCGGCACGATCTCATCTCCGGTGGTAATCACAAGAACTGTCGGGATGCGGTATACCGGTACGCTGCATCGTCCCAGACTTGCAAGAATTCCGGTTTCTATGGCACCTAGGACGGTGCCTTCCGCAAGAATCCGGTCTCCGGCACGGTAGTCCTCTCCCTGGAAACAGTAATTTTTCCAGGCCTGTACCGGCTTATAAATTTCCACCACGTCTTCGCCATAATTGGTGTATTCCTGCATCACCACACAGTCTGCCCCATCCGGAATTGGAGCTCCGGTCATGATCCGGACTGCGGTCCCTGGTGTTACGGCTTTATCACACCAGTGCCCGGCAGTTACTTCATCAATCACCCGGAGAAATGCCGGATTCTCGCTGGATACTCCGGCAATATCCCCGCTGCGGACTGCATAGCCATCCAGAGGCGAACGCGGAAACGGAGGCTGATCCAGTGTTGCTGAAATATTCTCCGAAAGAACTCTTCCTGCTGCATCCCAAAGAGGGATTTCTTCCGTATCCGTAATTTTTCCGGCCTCCGAGAGAAGCAGTTTTTCAGCCTGTTCTAATAAGATTCGTTCCATTTCCTCATTCCCCTTTGCTTGTCTTTTCTCAGCATGTATCTTAGCTGTCATTTCCCCTTCACCTGGTTACGGTCAATGATAAAAATCCGTATAAACGCGCATCCGGTCTGGTCTTGCGGCACAGATCATGGTCAGACGGTATTTCTTTGCCAGTTCTACGGAATCCATCATGGGAATGGCTTTTGCCGCCACCACCGGAATCCCCGCCATAATGATTTTCATAGTCATATCAAACGGCATTCTTCCGCTGGTGTACAGAATACAATATTCCAGCGAAAGCCCGTTTTTCAGCGCATAGCCCACGGCTTTGTCGATGGCATTGTGCCGTCCGATGTCCTCACAGGAAAACAGAAGCTGCTCTCCCAGGGCCAGAAAACAGCTGTGGGCGCCCCAGGTTTTTTCGTGAAGGGGCATACCTTCCGCAATCCGGTCTGCCAGGGAAAAAATCCATTCCGGCTTCCAGTCAATGGGTGTCAGCGGATGCGGTGTTTTCGTATACTGGTCCGGGAACCCGGATGGAAGCGGCACTGATATACGGACCATGGCTTTCTGCCCGTTCTCCCTCAATTCCACAGACTCCACATCCTCCAGGGAATGAATCAGCCCCTCCGTTTTCAGATGACCAAGAATGACCTCTGTCAGATACTCGGGTATGCAGGAAAACAACGGCAATCATCTCCTGGGCATGGATGCCAAGTGCCTCCGCGTCTTCCGTATTCACTTCGATAAAGGATTCACCTGCAATCCGATTGCTTCCGTCTGCAGCGTTCCTCACATGGATGCTCACAGATCATGGCGCAGGCAGTCGGCAGCGGATTGTCCCGGCGGATATGCTTTAATTTTTGCTCGAAATGTTTCCAAAAGACGGCCAATCCTAACATCGTTGCTTTTGGAATCAGCAAGAAAAATCTTACTCATGTTATTCTATACCTTCATTCTCCTGGTTGGGTTTTTCTAATCTGCTTTCCTGAGATAGGCAAGCCAGTATACGCCGCCTACGCACACGCCGCCGCCAAGAATATTGCCAATAGTGACCGGCAGGAGGTTTGCGAATAGAAAATTGCCCAGATTTATCACATCAGGATTCAGCCCGGCTGCAAGTGCCGCATCCAGATATTCCGGTACGGTCCTTGCCATAAGGCCAGCTCCGATATAATACATATTTGCCACACTGTGCTCAAACCCGCAGAGCACAAAGATCATGATGGGAAAAAACAGGCCGATAACCTTTCCGGCCGCGTCTTTCGCCGCGAATGAGATCCAGACTGCGATGCAGACCAGAAAATTACAGAAAACTCCCCGGATGAGCGCGTCTGAAAAGCTCATCGTGCATTTTCCGGCCGCTGTGGAAATCACGGATACCGCCATGCCATTTCCAAACAGGCGGGGCTGATGCGAATATACGGCTCCGGCAGCCACAAGAAGCCCGCCGGCAAAATTTCCAAGATAGACAACGATCCAGTTTCTGAGAACCCCGGGAAGCGTTACTTCTCCGGAAAGAAGCGGAACCGTCAAAAGACAGTTTCCGGTAAATAACTCACTTCCGGCGAGAAGTACCATGGTGAGGCCTCCCGGAAAGATGCAGGCACCCAGAAGCTTTCCGATAGCAGCAGGCTGTACGCCCACGGCTGCCGTGGTTGCTGCAACTCCGCCAAGCGCAATGAATACCCCAGCCATCACGGCCAGCAGAAACATCTTCGGAATGGCAGTGTTGACCTTACTTTTTCCAATCGAAACATAATTTTCGGCAATTTGAGCCGGTGAAAACAGATTCATACATTATCCCCCTATATTCTTGTTTTCATGGCCATTTCCGCCATTATAAGTCAGGTGTCTGATTGTTGCAACGAGCGTTATTTTTTTGACAGTGCTGTTATTTTTTTGTTTATCAATTGATAAATTTTTATTTATTATGTATTTTGATAGAACTCGCATTATCATAATAATTTCAAATGAGAAACGTAAAAAATTAACTTTTTTAGGCAGATTGTACACAATATGCACGGTTTTTGAAAATTATCAATAGATACTAATTATGTATATTTTATTATTCATAGAAATAATTCATGGATTGTTAGAGCTCTCATCTTGCTTTTGAAGCTTCCAATCTCCCGGAGGAACGGCGCGAGAGCGTGAAGCACATTGATATTGCGTAGCTCCCCCTTGTGGTGTAGCAGCTTCACAACACGTCCTGATTTGCCGGAAGTTGACAAATCCTCAGGATTTTGGTATATTCTTCATGTAATACTTTTGTAATATTTTAACAAAGAACTGCATTTATACATGGAGAAATATACATGAAACGACGAATCTCTGAGATACTCTCCGCTTCCGCCGGTGTACTGAAACAGGTGGCAGCGCTTACTGCAGCTGTCTTCGTGTTTGCAGCGGCTTTTGCTGCTCCGTCCTTTGCTGCCTCTTCCTATGATAATCTGGCAGTGGCCAATGTCAAAAATGAGCCTCTGAATATGCGGACCAGCCCTTCTGTTGATGCAGAAATCATCGGAAAATGCTACCGTGGCTCCGGAGGAACGGTTCTTGACCGGAAAAACGGCTGGACAAGGATCCGCTCTGGCGGGCTTGAGGGCTGGCTGAAGGATGATTATCTTCTGTTCGGCAGGGACATTGAGCCTCTTGCAAAGGAGCTTGGACTTTTGAGAGCCAAAGTCACTGCGGTTACATTAAATGTGCGTAAAACCCCTTCCACGGATGCCGTAATCGTAAAACAGGCAGCTCAGGAGGAATCGTTTCCGCTCCTGGAATCCTCAAACGGCTGGATCAAGGTTCAGCTTCAGGCTGACGCAAGCGGCTATATCTCAGCGGAATACGCGAAAATCATACCAGTTCCGGGAGCTGCGGTCGATACAAAAAAAGAAGCGGCTGCTCTTCATTCCGGAGCAGAGGCACAGGCAAAACCTGCTTATGTGATTTCCGCAACAGATGATGAGATCTATCTGCTTGCAGCCTGCACAGCCATGGAAACCGGAAATGGCTCCTATGATGCCCAGCTTGCCGTTGCAAGCTGTATCATCAACCGCGTAAAGTCAAAACACTGGGGAAAGTCCATTTCCAGTGTCATCTACGCAGACGGTCAGTTTCCCGGCGCATCTTCCGGTCTGCTGGACAGCTTTCTGGCTCAGGGGCCTTCCAAAACTGCGCTGAAGGCCTCAAAGGACGCACTGTGCGGTTCCAATAATATCGGAGATTACCTTTATTTTAATTCTACCAAACGGATTTCACCGGAAGATTATTCCTCGTATAAGATTGTCGGCGGAAACTGTTTTTACAAAAAATAGCGGCCGCGCCAATGGCGCCTCCGCTATTTTTTCATTTATTTTTAAAAGGATACGTCCTTTTCCTTCTGCTTCCGTTCCCGGAATTCCGTTTGGATTTCTGAAAGAAGTTCAGGCCGTTCCAGAATATCCACACAGGTTCCGGCAAGAATTTCTGCTCCGTACCGAAGTGCCTCATGTGCTTTCTCTGTTTTTCCGGCTTCCAGATATTCCTTGGAATGTGCTGCGGTTCCCTCCGGGACAAAAGCGGTCCGGATACAGCAGCCCGGAACATCATACATTACATTTCCAAAGTCTGTAGAGCCCGTTTTTTCTCTTGGTCCGGCAAGCTGCGAAGCTTTAAATTCCTCAGCATTTTCCATGATCAGATTGTTTAATGTCATACATGGGATTTTGGCCTGGAACGGATAGCTGCGCTCAATCTCACAAGTAGTTCCGGTCATAAGACAGGCACCCTTTTAAATATCCTGAAATCTGGGAACAATCACATTTTCCAGATAGTCTGTACTGTAAGAGCGCAGCGTATATTCAGCCTTCGCCCTTCCCGGAACAATGTTGGACGGTCCGCAGGCATCGAGGATCGTGTAATGCATACGGGAATCTTCCAGCAAATGTTCCCGCAAAAATTCAATGCCCTGGAAAGACAGAAGTGCGGAATCGAAGGCACTCTTTCCCTTGTGCGGGCTCATGGCAGCATGGCTTTCTACGCCGTGGAAAGTCACGTAATAGCATTCCAGTGCCATACAACGGACATCCACACAGGTATTCGGTGCCGCATGCATCATCAGCGCAATGTCAATGTCCTGAAAGCAGCCCTTTTCTTTCATGATGATCTTTCCGCCGATCGTCTCCTCTGCAGGCGTTCCGTAAATGACGATCTTATACGGCTCTTCACCGCATACATCACAAAGTGCCAGAGCGGCTCCGATCACCGACGGTCCCTGCATGTGGTGTCCGCAGGCATGTCCGATATCTTTTATAGCATCATATTCTGCCAGAAAACCAAAGGACGGATCACCGCTGCCCTGCTCGTATACAGCCCGGAAGGCTGTCGGAAGTCCTGCAATTCCACATTCTACCTCAAATCCTTTTGCTTTCAGATATTCGGTTAAAAGCCTGCTGGACTGAATCTCTTCCATTCCAGGCTCTGCGAAATCATAAATCTGGTCAGACATGGAAACCAGCTCTGAAAGATGTGATTCTAAGGCCTGCGAAATCAATTGTTTCTTCATAAGTCATCTGCTCCTGTTCCATCAAAATTCCTGTTCAAGCTGTTTTAACAGTTTTTTCAATCCTGCCATGAAAACAAGCTACTCCATTGTCACATTAAAAGGCAAGCAGGCCATTGCACCCATGGAAAGACTGATCACACTGTTTCATCAGTTTTCTTAGGGTTTTGTCCCTTTTTCGCTTATGCGTGCCGGCTCAGGAGCGGGCGGCCGCATAAGCTTCTTCAAAGAGGGTTTCCTGTGCGTTCAGGCTGGAATCGCCGTCCGGCTCTATTTTGTAGCTGCCGTCCGGCTGCTGTACCCTGGCCTTAACATTATCGCTCATCATCGTTAAAAACATTTCACGGATCCTGCATTTTAAACCGTTGTCATATACCGGTACAGCCACCTCAACCCGGCGCAGCGTATTCCTTGTCATAAAATCTGCAGAGGAAATATAGATGCTGTCGCGCTCCGGCGTTCCGAATATATAGATTCTGGAATGCTCCAGATAACGTCCTACAATACTGCGTATCTGTATGTTTTCCGTTTTTCCTGGAACTCCAGATTTCAGGCAGCAGATTCCTCTTACGACCATTTCAATCTTTACACCTGCTTTTGAGGCTTCTACCAGCTTGTCAATGATGCGTTTATCGGTAAGAGAATTGATCTTAATACCGATGTACGCCGGTTTTCCGGCCAAAGCGGTCTGAATCTCCTTGTCGATCATAGAAAGAACAGGCTCCTGAAGGCATTTCGGGGCAACCAGTAATTTTTCTGATTTTTCTACCGTGTCACCGATCAGGATGGACTGAAATACACGCAGCGCGTCCTCTCCGATTTCCGTATTTGCGGTAATCAGGGAAAGATCTGTGTACATGCGGGATGTTTTTTCATTGTAATTTCCTGTACCAACCTGCGTGATATACTGGATATTACTTCCGTCTTTTCTGGTTATAAGGCACAGTTTAGAATGAACCTTCAGACCATCAATACCATATACGACATGGCAGCCCGCATCTTCCAGGCGGCGGCTCCACTCAATGTTGTTCGCTTCATCAAAGCGCGCCTTTAATTCCACCAGAACATCTACCTGTTTGCCGTTTTCAGCTGCTTCTACCAGTGCCTCCACAACTTTGGAATTCTTTGCCAGACGATATAAAGTCATTCGGATAGAAACTACCTTGGGGTCATTGGCTGCTTCTGACAGCATATTTAAAAATGGCCGGATGCTTTCATATGGATAGGAAAGCAGAACGTCATGATCCAGAATCTGCGGAATGACCGGGCTTGCGGAATCCAGCTGGGAGGTAGACTGCGGAAGCCGTTTCGGAAATACAAGGTCCGGATTTTTACGGAGTACATCTTCCAGCGCAAACAGGAAAGACAGATCCAATGGCGCTTTGGAATAAAAAACCTGATCCTTGGTCAGTTCCAGATAATTGCAGACGGTATCCACCATCTTCGGGGCTATATCTCTTGTCAGTTCCAGACGTACCGGCGCCAGCTTTTTTCTTAATTTAACGACCTGGGCCATCTGATCCCGGTAATTCAGATCCTCATCATAAATCTTGTTCACATCAATATCCGCATTTCTGGTAACTCTCAGCACTGATTTTTCCAGTACTTTATAACCGGAAAAGGCAGTCGGGAGGAAATGCAGGATCAGCTCTTCCAACAGCATGTAGGTAGATTCCAGTCCGGGAACCGTGATCAGCCGTGGGATCATCTCACTGCTGCACGGAATAATTCCAATCTTTTCTTTTCCGCTTTTGGTACCAAGAATTGCAAATGCATAGATTTCCTGTCCTTTTAAAAACGGAAACGGCTGTTTACGACCAACGATCATGAGAGAAAGCAGCGGAAGTACTTCCCTGCGGAAATAATCTTCCAGATATTTTCCATCTGCCTTGCTCAGATCCCTGAATGAGACCAGGTGCACGCCTTCTTTGGCCACCAGCTCCATTACATGCGTGTATATCGTATCCTTTCTGTCGTTTAAAACGTTGACCCGCTTTAAAATGGCATCGATCTGTTCCTGCGGTGTCATATTCGTCTTATTTTCCCGGTTGTCGCCAGGCAGTAATTTCATATCTTCCAGGGATCCGACACGGACCATAAAAAACTCATCCAGATTGGACTGATATATCGAAAGAAAGGACATGCGTTCACAAAGCGGAACCTTCTCATTTTCTGCCTCTTCCAGCACGCGTTCGTTGAATTTCAGCCAGGATAATTCGCGGTTGACGTAAATGCCGGTATGTTTATCTTCTACAGTGTTTGCTTTTGCAGCCATGTTAATGCCTCCTGTTGTTACGGAATGCCTCCCGTGTTTTTCTATGTAACAATAAATTTTTCCGATCAGTTTCCAAAGCAAATCCCTATCTCCTTTGCCTGCGCGATCATTTCATGCTCCGGCGGTACCGTTTTCAGTTTTCCGCTTACTTCCTCCAGCGGGAGTGCAACCAGCTTACCCTCCCGTAAAGCTACCATAAATCCATAATGCTCTTCCAGGATCAGCTGTGCAGCAAAGGAACCAAGCCGTGATGCCAGAACCCGGTCATAGGCATTGGGACTTCCACCTCTCTGTGTATGTCCCGGTATGGTAATGCGCACCTCCTGCCCGGTTTCAGCTGCCAGCTGATCTGCGATTTCATATGCAATGGAGGGATAAGTATTTCTGGGTTTTTTCTTTTTGTATTCGCTCCTGGTCAGGGCGGCATCTTCTTTGGAGATTGCGCCTTCCGCCACAGCCAGAATGGAAAAATGCTTTCCGTTCTCGGTGCGCTGTTTCAGCGCATCGGCTACCTTGTGGATATCATAGGGTAATTCCGGCAAAAGAATGACATCGGCTCCTCCGGCAATTCCGGCATGAAGGGTAAGCCATCCTGTTTTATGTCCCATCACTTCCACAATAAAGATCCGGCTGTGGGAAGCTGCCGTCGTATGGATGCAGTCAATGGCATGTGTTGCGATATCCAGGGCACTGTGAAAACCAAACGTCATGTCAGTTCCCCAGATATCATTATCGATGGTTTTGGGAAGGGTAACCACGTTGAGGCCTTCCTGCTTTAACAGATTGGCAGTTTTATGCGTTCCGTTTCCGCCAAGGATCACAAGACAGTCCAGCTTCCATTTACGGTAATGATTCTTCATGGCCTTGACCTTATCCAGTCCCTGCTCATCCGGAACCTGCATCTGCTTAAAGGGTTGTCTTGAGGTACCGAGAATGGTTCCGCCAATCGTCAGGATCCCGGAAAAATCGGAAGGCTTCATCTTTTTTCTGTTTCCATAGATCAGGCCCTTATAGCCATCTAAAATTCCATAAATCTCAATCTCGGCTTCTTTTTCATACAGCGCCTTGGCAACTCCGCGCATAGCCGCATTTAAGCTCTGGCAGTCGCCGCCGCTAGTCAGGATTCCGATTTTCTTCATCTTACTTCGCTCCAGTTTCTATAGGTTTTTTCGTAAAGATTGATCCTGTTCAGCATTGTTCTGATACAATTTCTGGAAGGAAATGTTATCCATGGCTTCTTCAGAAATGCTGACACAGTTGTCTGCAATACGGTCAATATTGTAGAGCATATTAGAATACTGCATGGTCAGATCGGAAGAACAGGTATTTTTCTTGATACGTGCCATATGAGCCTTGTTATTCTGTTTCTGAAGCTTACGGATTTTGTTTTTATCCTTTGATACCTTTGCTACAATATCCTTATCTCCATTTTCCAGAGCCTGCATGGCAGTCACAAACAGATTTTTCAGTGTTCCGATCCCTGTCTCCAGCTCATGCAGGGCCTCTGCGGAAAAAACGCCGCCATGCTCCTGGGAAAACTCAGCCACTGTACCGATTTCCTCGCAGCGGTCAGCGATACGGTCAATGTTGTTGTTGATGTAAAGCAGACCTGCGGCCTGTTCGGACTGCTGTTCGGTCAGGGTACCGCTGGCAAACATTTTTACAATATAACTGCCAATCTGTTCCTGAAGCTTCTTCACCGCAAAATGCATCTCTTTAAAATTCTGATACGCTGCCACTGCTTCTTTTCCCACAAATTCAAGCTTCATGCTATCCATCATCTGCCTGGTAAAATCAGAGACACGCTGGATCTCCTCAGAAACCAGATAAAGAGCAGCTGCAGGCTGCGTCAGAACCCGGTTTTCCAGGAATTGCGGTTCAAAGGTCTGGCGCTCCTGCTGATCCTGCCCGCGCACCAGACAGGTAACGATCTTTACCATAACCGGGATTAACGGAAGCCATATCAGGGTGCAGACAATATTGAACGTCGTATGTGCATTTGCGATCTGCCTGGAAATCACATCCAGCTCCGGCCCTTTTGGAGAAATAAAACGTACAAAAGCCGCCAGTACCGGAATCATAAATAAAAATACAATACTTCCCGTAATATTAAAAACGCTGTGAGCCAATGCAGTTCTTTTTGCGTTTTTGGACTGGCCAATTGAAGCAAGAAGTGCGGTGATCGTGGTACCGATGTTATCGCCCAGAAGAATCGGAATCGCTCCGGTGAGTCCAATGACACTGGTTACACCATCCGGACCGGCCTGAGATGCAAAATTCTGCAAAACCGCGATCGTTGCGGAACTGCTCTGTACCACAAGCGTCATACCGGCACCAAGCAAAATACCAAGAACCGGAATATGGGAAACCTTTCCCATCATGTCTACAAAAAACGGACTGCTGGCAAGTGGTTTCATAACACTACCCATAATTTCAATTCCTTCAAAAAGCAGCCCGAAAGAGAAAATAACCATACCGATATTTTTAATTTTTTCTTTTTTGCTGATAAAATTCAGAAGAAAACCGATAAAAATAATCGGATAAATATAATTGCTGATCTTAAATGCCATCAGCTGGGCCGTCATGGTCGTACCGATATTGGCACCGAAAATAACGGAAATGGCCTGAGGAAGACTCATCAGACCTGCACTGACAAATCCGATCACCATGACGGTCGTGGCGGAGCTGCTCTGTAAAACTGCAGTCACCAGTGCTCCTGCCAGAGCTCCCATTACTGCATTTCTGGTAAGAAAGCTGAGTATCTTTTTCATTCCCTCTCCCGCGGCCTTCTGAAGTGCGTCACTCATGCTGTTCATGCCATATAAAAACAGGGCAAGACCACCGATGAGGCCAAAAAAGATCTTAACGTTTTCATTCATGTTTTCCTTCTCCTTTGTACATACTCGACAAATTCATTTACTCATCCTTTTCAGCATATACCAGCAGTGAGGATTTCTCTATCTCACCGCAGTTAAGAGAATGTTAAATCCATGTAAAATCAGCAAAGCTTACTTCCATTCGCCACCAGGCGGAACCGGCAGTTCAGACACTGCGCGGCCCTTTTGCACATGAGCATGCGCTCCAGAAAAATCTCAAAATAATCCATCAGGCTGCAGATGGAATCATCCAGCTCCAGGTTCATCTGGATCAGACGCTTTTCCTGGTCAATTTTAAGGCTGGAAGAGAGTGCCGCATAATTTACACGGTCGTGGATATCGAATTTGGCTTTGTTGGGATTCTGTACCCGGTTTCTTCTGACATCTGTTTTATCAGCAAGGATCAAAGCGGCTGAGATCGGGTCGATGGCCGTTCCGGTGCCCTCATCATGATGTCCGATGGCAGCAGTGACCGTAAGGATCTGTTCCAGGTCCATATTGCGTTCTTTTAAGATTCCATAAGCCAGAATTGCTCCGCTATGCGCATGGTCATGACGGTTTACGCTATTTCCAATATCATGCATATATCCGGCAATTTTTGCCAGTTCAATGGTTCTCTTTTTGTAGCCCAGCTCTTTTAAGATCATACCAGCGGTCTCCGCTGCTTTTGCTGCGTGTTTCCGCGAATGCTCCGTATAGCCAAGCTCCCGAAGAACCTCATTTCCCTTTTCAATCAGTAAATTGATTTCTCTGTCTTTTCGGATCTCTGTAATATCTGGTTTCATATTTTGGATCACCCTCTCTTTTTGTACAGAGGAAGTATAACGGTAAAATATGAGGTTTAAATTCTATCCAGTTAAAATTTATGTAAAAACAGCAAAAAAGCCATTGCAAAACAGTTTTATAAATTCTGTTTTACAATGACTTTTCATTTTTTCGCGTTCAGTGCGCTGGCCTGATGATCCAGATATCTGATGTTTTACACACCCTCTTCTATTCAGTCATTTCTTCTTTCAGCAGCAAATCTTTAAAAATCAAACGTAGAGCCCAGATTGCCAGGATCGTGGTTCCGATGTCAGCTAACGGCTGTGCGATCTGGATACCAAGAATGCCGATGGCCGGTGTCAGGATCAGAAGCAGTGGGATCAGAAACCACCCCTGTCTTGCGGTGGAGACCACTGTAGCCCAGGTGCCATATCCCATGGACTGCGGTGTCATATTGCCCATAACAGTGATACCCATGAGCGGCAGCGTGCAAAGCTGCAGGCGGAGGGCCAGTGTACCGATCCGGATCACGTCCATATCATCCTTGCGGAATACTGCCACAATATTGCCGGAAAATATCAGGCCGATCACGGCAAATACAAAAAGAACGGCTGTACTGACCTTAATGCAGAACACACAGGCCTCTTTCACACGTCTGTACATGCCTGCTCCGAAGCAATAGCTGCAGACCGGCTGGAACCCCTGTCCAAAACCGATCATGGCAGAGCCGACAAACATCATAAACCGGTTGACAATGGACATGGCTGCAATCGCTGCGTCACCGTAGGGCTGCGCCATGATATTCATGATGATCGTTGCTACGCTGGCAATGCCCTGACGTCCCAAGGATGCTATGCCGCCGTATAGAATTTGTCCATAGAGTCTGAGCGTTGGGCGGAACTTTCGGATATCAATCGAAATGCAGTCCTTGCGAAGGTTGCACATGGCAAGCAAAATGCAGAAGCTGACAAACTGCGAGATTCCGGTAGCCAGCGCCGCTCCTGCCGTTCCCATATCCATGCCGAAAATAAAAACCGGATCCAGGACAATGTTTAAAATACCGCCGGTGGTAATGCCGACCATGGCAAAAAGGGCTTTCCCCTGGAAACGCAGGATATTGTTCATGATAAAGGATGTCATCATGAACGGTGACGCAAGTAAAATGTAGGAAGCATAGGCTTCTGCGTAAGGCGCGATGGTCACGGTAGATCCCAGCATCATAACCAGCGCATGGATATTGGCCGTGCCAAGCACGGTAATGACAAGTCCCATGCCGAAGCCGGTAAAAAAACCGATGGAGGCAAGCTTCTCCGCCAGTTCTCGGTTTCCGGCACCGATCAGTCTGGCAATGTAGTTGCCGGAGCCAATGCCGATCATAAAGGACAATGCCTGGATGATGGCCATGGCAGAAAAAATAATGCCCACGGCACCGGAGGCGCTGGTCCCGAGCTGACTTACAAAAAAAGTATCCGCCATGTTGTAGATGGAAGTCACCAGCATACTGATGATGGTCGGAACGGCCAGCTTCGAGATCACGCGTCCTACCGGCGCATGGGCCATTTCATAGTACTGGTCATGTGTTTCTTTTGTCTGTTCCATGATAATATCTCCTGTCTGAATCGTAGTGTCAGATATTCATTATATCATCATTTAGACAATGATGCCATGCCCAATCCTTGTAATTCTTTTATTTTGCTTTTTTCTTTTTGTTATCTCCCCACGCGTACATAACCAGGGCCAGCGCAATAACGCCGTAGGAAATGAATACACGGAAATACTCACCGATAGCTGCATCACCAAACAGATTTTTACCTGCGGACGGTGCCACAATGAATAGGAGGTGGAACAGGATACAGCCGAGAAGCGCCTGTCCGTTGGTTGCTTTCTTGATAGAAGCTCCGCCTACCAGGATTGCCGCTCCTGCATACAGGCCAACCTGCTCATGAGCACCGTAGGTCTGGAAGGAACCCATATTCTGTACGAAGATGAGCTGTCCCCAACCGGCCAGCACAGTGGAAATGATGATGGCGATCACGCGGACACGATCCACATTGATACCGGCCGCGTTGGCCACGGTACGGTTCTGTCCGACTGCACGGAACTGCTGCCCGATGCGGGTCTTCATGATTGCGTTGTTGAACACACATAACAGTGCCACGATCAGGAATGTGACCATCGGCACACTGACCATGGAGAATGCCGCAGTCACAAACGGAAGCTGCGCAATGACAGCCACTGCTACACAGATGCCGGTACGGGTCAGGGCTTTCTTTTTGTCTTCCTTCTTTGTGGCAAGCTTTACCAGACTCCATATGGCAATCAGTCCGCAGAGGATCAGCGCCGCAGTACCAAAAGGCACGCGCCACAGACCGTCCAGCGCGTATTTGAAGCCGCGCTCAGTGGAAAGATCAATGGTGTTTGCCACACCGGTGGAACCCTTGATGACCAGGCCCGGTGTCTTTAACGGAATCAGATTTCCGAAAATGAACAGGAATAACAACTGATACAGTCCGTTCGCGAAATATCCGAGGATCAGTCCGCCGATCATCTCCTGTCCTTTCATCTTGTTCATCAGTTTACCGATCAGGAAACCGAAGAAAGCCGCGATCGGCATGGTGATGACCATGGCTGTGAGGAATCCGGCAAGGCCGCTGATGCCCCACTCAATGACCCACAGTGCCGCAATCTGGGCTGCCATAGCACCAATGGTGATGGCAAAGTTGATTCCCATTCCGGCAATGATCGGAATGATCAGGGCCAGGACAATGAAGGAGTTTCGGCTCAAACGGCCAAAGAGCTCATACATTACATAAGAAACCGTCTGTCCGGAGCAAACCAGGCCGATGAGACACAGTACGACGAACATCACGGTAACTGCATTTTTCTGCAGAATTTCACGAAAATCCCATTTATTACGCACGAGACTCACCTCCTGACTTTGTAAGCGCATATAAAATGATTCCGTTGGAAATCAGGATACGAAGGGTCTCTGAAATGGTGGAGCCCGGAACCAGTACATTGGCTACCGGCATACCCAGTGTCAGAACGCCCTGGAATAAGAACGTACCGATCAGAACATGACTGATCTTACAACGGGTAGTGGATGCGCCGCCGATCAGGATTGCGGATGCGGCGATAAATCCCATCTGGCGCGGTGCGGTGTAAAGCTGCATGAAACCGTAGCTCTGGGAGTATACCAGAATTCCCACAGCGCCCAGCACGGTGGAAAGCACAGTTCCTACAATACGCATGCGGTCTACGTTGATGCCGACAGATTCCGCAAAGCGCGGGTTGTTGCCCACAGCCTGCATCGCCTGTCCGGTCTTGCTTCTGGAGAACAGCCATACCAGCGCGCAGCAGACTGCCATGAAGAGCAGCAGGCCGGTCGGGATGGTGAACTCACCGATCTGGAATGCCAGGAAATCATTTAAGATGTGACGGAAATTCGTGGAATCCAGACCAATGGTATTACGAAGTCCGGTTCCCAGCGGCCAGCGCAGCTTCAGAGACTGGAACGGAAGCACAAGCCATGCGATACACATCAGGGAGACGATGGAAAATCCAACGTATGTAGTAACGGACATTTCGGAACCCTTCAGCCGGTTTAACATCAGAGCGTATAAGTATCCGCAGACTGCCGCAAGCACAGAGCCTGCCACAATGGCAAAGAATAATCCGCCCCAGCCTGGGATTCCAAGCTCAATCGTTAACAGTCCGCCAATCAGACCGGCTACCAGGCCGATCGGAAGGCCCAGGTTCAAGCTGATACCGCACTGGATGCCCGGCACCATAGCCAGAACCATGATGGCGTTCATGCCCATACGGACTACGGTGTTGCTTAACAGAGTGGATAAGGACAGGTCATACCACAGAGTCATAAAGCACAGCAGAATAAAGAACACGCCGATGATGACTCTCGGGATACCAAGCTTTGCCACCAGAACCTGATGGAATAATAACAAAAGCGCTACGACTATCAGGGCGCATGCCAGGTAGATCATGTCATCCGCATGGCGGATCAGACGCTGCGCAGTGGTTTCTTTTGCGCTGCACTGCTCCACATAACGGTCATACTGGGTGGAGAAGCTGTCACCGGACTGGTAAAGGATTCCCTCTACTGTCTCTTCGAGGGTTTCCAGTGCCTCATCGGTCAGGACCGGGTAAATTTTCTTTAACTCCGCTCCTACCTTCGCATAGGTTGCCTTTGCTTCTTCCTGCTTTGCCAGCATTTCTTCTGTTGGCTCAAAACCGGACATATCCACAACGACTTCGTCATCCTCCGGAACTTCCTCTCCGGCTGCCAGCATTTCCTCATGTTTCTGTTCCAGAGCCGCTTCCGCCTCTGCATAGTGCGCTTCCTCATAAGCACTGCGGGCTGCAGTCTCAACTTCTGCGTATGCTTTAACGGCATCGGTGTAAACGGCAACAGCTGCGGAAAGGTCTGCCGTATCCACGGACAGGGTATCTGCCGCTGCGCCGCCCTCGTACTTCGCGCGGGTTTCAGCCTCAGCTTTCTCTACCGCCTCACGGATGGCTGCCATGCCGCCGCCGGCTTCCTTGGCCTGCTTCTGCGCCTCCTGCTTGGCAATGGCCACGTAACTCTCCACCACACTGTCTCCGGTGGCGCTTAAAAGTGTCTGGATGCGGAGCTGCTGCAGAATTTCCTGGCCCGCTGCCCCATTCTGCTTTGGTACGTTGAGCAGGCCAAGTACCAGACAGACGGCAGCCGCCGCGATGCAGAGAACCGCAATCATTTTCTGAATCTTCTGTTTCGTCATGCGTTCGTTCCCTCCTTTTCCAGATGTTCAGACGGCCGGATGCCGGACATGGCCAGACCATAGTCAGCATCCGATGCCTGCGGTGACAGAACATCAACCAGCTTTCCTTCTGACACAATGGCAATACGGTCTGACACGCTCTTAAGCTCCTGAAGCTCAGAAGAAATGATAACAACCGTCATGCCAAGCTCCCTGTTTAAGCGCACCAGGGTTTCCAGTACCAGCTTTTTCGCGCCGATATCGATACCTCGGGTCGGCTCGGATACAAAGAGAAATTTCGGAGAGGTGCAAAGCGCTTTCGCGATGCAGACCTTCTGCTGATTACCACCGGATAAGGTACCGGAATGCTGGGTTGGTCCAAAGCACCGGATATCCAGGCTCTTAATATACTCCTCCGCAGTCTGACGGACCTTCTTGCTGTCTACCAGGGTAAAGGGGCCGATCTTCTTCAGGTATTCATTCTTGACCTGCATGGAATTGAAAACGATGTTGTCCTCAATGGAGCGGTCCAGAAGCAGGCCGACGCCCTTCCGGTCCTCGGATACCATAGCCACTCCGGCCTTCAGCACTTCCCGGGTATCCATGATATTCAGTTTTTCTCCAAACAGGGTAACCTCACCCTCTGCCTCATAAAGGCCCATAATGCCGTTAGAAATGCCAAGTTTTCCCTGACCGGCCAGTCCACCGATACCCAGGATCTCACCCTCAATGACATCCAGGGACAGACCGTTCACACGCTCGCCCGGCATATTGACATACAGGTCCCTGATGCTCATGGCAACCTTGCCCTGCGGTACCGGACGCGGCTCTACCTCAGCCATAGACTCGCCCTTGCGGCCCACCATCAGCTCCGCGATCTCACGGATACTGGTGTTCTTTGTCTCGCGGGTTGCCACCAGCTTTCCGTCACGCAGAATGGTAATGTTGTTGGAAGCAGCCATAACCTCATCCAGACGATGGGTAATGAAGATAATGGCAATGCCGCTCTCCGCGATTTTTTTCATAACGGAAATAAGCTGTGCTGCCTCACTCTCCGTTAAAACGGCGGTCGGCTCATCAAATACCAGAAGCTTTACGCCGGTCTTATCAATTTCTCTTGCAATCTCCACAAACTGCATATAGCCAACCGGAAGTCCCTGTACCAGAGTATTTTCGTCGATGGACATACCCACATGGTCCAGCGCAGTGCGCGCGTCTGTCTGCATAGCTTTCATATCCAGACTTTCCAGATTTTTGCCCAGCACACGGCTGACCGGGTTGGGACGGCAGATCTCACGGTTCAGCTTGATATTCTCCGTGATGGTAAAGCCCGGGAGCAGCATGAACTCCTGATGCACCATGCCGATGCCCTTTTCCATGGCATCATGAGGGGAAAGAATGCGCGTCTCCTCTCCATTTAAATATACGCTTCCCTCAAATCCGCCAGTGTTGTGGATGACCGGCATGCCGAACAGTACGTTCATCAGCGTCGATTTACCCGCACCGTTCTCTCCAAGGAGCGCATGGATCTCACCTTTTTTCACAGAAAGGGAAACGCCCTGAAGTACCGCGTTTTCCCCGTACTGCTTACTAATGTTTTTCATCTCAAGAACATAGTCTGTGTTCATGAAAAGCCCCTTTCTCTAAGATAGAAACAGGCACACCCGAAATCAATAGGGTGTGCCTGTCTGCAGATTTCAGTCTTTTACTTTAAGTAGTCGTTAAAATCAACCGGAGCAAGGAGGATTGTGTAATAGTTATCAAATTCCTCGCCATCCGCGTTCTTGTAGTTATTGATTTTGGCACCTTCAACCTTGGAGTTGAACATCTCCTTCAGAGTTTCTGCATCGTTCCGGTCTGCGATCTCACCGGTAATGTAGCCCTTTGCGTAATCTACGCCAACCTCAATGATGGTCATAGCTACCGGGGATGCCCAGGTGGAGAATCGGTCTACTGCGTCATGCTCTTTCAGCTTTGCTGCGATCTGCTCCAGTGCCTCAGTGTCATCGCCGCCGATGGCAAGCTCCAAACCCAGGGTAGCCGGGAATGCGTGATACGGGCTCGGGCAGCACGGCTGCGGATAGTAAGCGTTCGGCTCATCCAGGCATGCGGTCTGAAGAGACGGCTGCATACCACAGTTGGTGGTAAAGAATGCTACTTTCTTGCCTTCGTATTTCTTCAGCTGCTGCGGAACATCTTCCAGAATGAACTGCTGGGAAGCGGAAAGACCTGCCTCTGCGGTCGGGTCCGGAGCGGTAACGTCTACCATCTCGATGCCAAGTGCTTCTGCGTTCTTCTTAAGAAGCTCATGACGCGCCACGATCAGCTCCATAGCCATGTGACGCGGGAAAGAATAATGTACGAATACATCGATGCCCCACTCTGCGCATTTCTCCATGATGGTATCGCCCTGTGCAGCCTCATCTGCGTACAGTACGAGATCAGATGCCGCGGAGATAACTGCCGGATCCTCCTGCGGAGTACCCGCAATCAGAAGAATGTCGTCACGGCCCATCTCACGAACCTTGTCAAAACCTGCCTTTGCGCCAGGAACTGCCTGACACATCACGATGGCTTTTACATCCGGATCAGATGCGAAGGATACGATCTGGGATACGGTGGTCTCCATCTCAGACATGAAGTTGTCCGGATAAGTTGCGGTCACGATGTGCTCCGGTCCGTAGGTCTCCAGCGCACGCTCTGCCGCACGGAACTCCTCCTCACCCTGGGATACGGTACCGGTTAAGATGGCTACCTTCCAGTTGTCAGAGCCCTCGGATTTTGCAGCTTCTGCTGCCTCGGTCACAGCGGCCTCTGTGGTTTTCTCAGTTTCCGCCGGTGCTGCAGTTGTTGCGGTTGCTGCGCTTCCGCCGCCGCATCCGGCCAGTCCCATTGCCATGGCTGCTGCGGTAATCAGTGCCATAATTCTTCTCTTTTTCATATTCTTCCTCCTTCTCTTTGACAGTCTGTGCTGTCCGGTTTCCGGCTGCGCTGCTAATATCTGTTCCCCCGTGCGCACCGGGTGCAGAACCACTTCTTGTTTGTACGTTTACAGCTTACACTTGTCTGTTAGTGTAACACAGTAAATTCATTTGCGCAAGTACATTTTATTAAAAATGTTATTTCGTTACGTTAAAAATATGCCTGTTTTTGTATATTTGACATAAAAAATATGTCAGACTCTCAATAGCATTGAAAATCTGACATATTTTTCTCATTTATGTTTCAGTTTTATGTGCAAATATTGTATATTTGTCTATCTACTAACGATTCGCCAGTTCCTCGGTAATGTCCTCCCAGGTTACGCCACGCTCTGCCATCAGGACCATGACATGATACAGAAAATCGGAGATCTCGTATTTGATTTCTTCTGGATCTGGGTTCTTGGCCGCAATGACGATCTCAGTAGCTTCCTCGCCCACCTTCTTTAAGATCTTGTCAATGCCCTTATCGAACAGATAGTTGGTGTAGGAACCTTCCTTCGGGTGAATTTTACGGTCCTGAATGACTGCAAAGACATCTTCAAATACCTTTAACGGATTGGTCTCTTTCGTCTCTTTTTCAGCCAGAGTCTGAAAGAAACAGCTGCGGGAACCAGTATGGCAGGCTGCCCCGATCTGATGCACCTTTGCAAGAATGGTGTCATTGTCACAGTCCAGCTGCAGGGACTTGACATACTGGAAATGTCCGGAGGTTTCTCCCTTTAACCACTGGCTCTTGCGGCTGCGGCTGTAATAATGCATCTTTCCGGTACGCAAGGTATCCGCAAATGCCTGCTCGTTCATATAAGCCAGCATCAGAACTTCAGAGGTCTTATAATCCTGAATGATCACCGGAACAAGTCCGCCCTCGTTTGTCTTAAAATCACTCCAGGAAATGCTGCTCTTTAAAATATCCACAGGAAGGCCAAGTGCGCCAAGCTCCTGTTTAACCTCCATATAAATGCCATGATCCGGCTTCTCATTTACAAAAACCACACCAGCCGCAGGCTCTGCTTTCAGTTCTCCGGCAAGTTTTCCGGCATCACAGGACGTACTCATGATATAGTAATGCATCTGCTCATCCATGGTCCGGATCATTTCTGCTGCCTCCGGAAGCACTTCTTCTTCAAGAAAAGCCATAGAAGCCCCAAGCTGGGCGTATTCCGGAATCCGTTTTGTCTGCGCCGCGTCATGCAGGAGGATAAAGATTTTCTCGCTTCCAAACCGGTCTGCGGCCTCTTTGATCATGTCCACATTTTCCTCAGCGGAAGCATCCAGAAAGACACCCTTTGCACCCGCGTAAAGGTATTTTTTCACGTCCTCCAGGCGTTTTACCCGGCCGCCCGCGAAGATCGGAATGTCAATGGCTCTTGCCATTTTCCGGATCAGGCCGATATTATATTCATGCTCCTCATCGGTCCTGGAGCCGTCCACAAATACCAGGCCATCCGCTCCGTCATTGCCGCAGGCTGACGCATAGGAAAGAATCTCCTCTTCCTGTTTTCCATCGCAGCAAAGCTGCGCCAGTAACCGTTTCCATTCTGCCATAATCATTCTCCCTGTTCAAACCGCGCTACCGCATCCGGCAGGCTGATTTTTTTCTCATACAATGCTTTTCCGATGATGGCTCCCCTGATGCCGCTCTCATGCAGGCGGGTAAGGTCATCCATGCAGGAAACTCCGCCGGAGGCGATCACATCCAGACCGGTCTTTTCCGTCAGAAGCTTTGTGTACTCCACATTCGGCCCGGTTAAGGTACCATCCTTGGAAATGTCCGTATATACAATATGTTTCACACCAAATTTCTTCATCTGCTGGCAGAGATCCAGTGCGGAAAGACTGCTGACCTTCTCCCAGCCCTCCACGGCCACCATACCGTTTTTAGCGTCCACACCAGCTACAATACGGTCTGGTCCGAACGTCTCCACCAGTTCTTTCATAAATTCCGGCCGTTCTACTGCCCGGGTGCCGATGATACAGCGGGTAATGCCGAGATCCAGCATATTCTTTACAGCCTCTGCGCTGCGAATGCCGCCGCCCAGCTCAATGGGTACGGAAACGCTGGATACAATGGCACGGATGGCATCCTCATTCACGGAATGCCCGGCCAGCGCACCGTCCAGGTCCACGATATGGAGGAACGACGCCCCCTGGCTGACCCAGAGCTTTGCCATGTCAGCCGGAGTATCGGAATAAACTTTTACGTTGTCAAATAATCCCTGTGTCAGGCGGACACATTTACCGCCCTTCATGTCGATTGCCGGATATAACTGCATTGCGATTGTTCTCCTTTTATCCTGTTTTCATAACGGTTTTCATGCGGCACGTACTGCACACGTTTCAGTGGCTCCTGCTTTACAGTACGCCCTTGGTAGACAGTACATCGGTGATGCGGGCATCGAAGCGGGTGGCATTGTCCAATGCCTTGGCAAAAGCCTTAAAAGCGCCCTCGATAATATGATGATTGTTGATGCCGCTTAACTGCTTTACATGAAGGTTCATCTCCGCGCCGTAGGATACCGCGTAGAAAAACTCCCGGATCATCTCAGTCTCCAGATCCCCGACTTTTTCCCGGTCCAGATTTAAATCATATACCAGATACGGACGTCCGCAAAGATCCAGAGAGCACAAGAGCAGAGCCTCATCCATGGGAAGAATCATGGTGCCGTAACGGACAATGCCCTTCTTATCTCCAACCGCCTCCTTGATGGCCTTTCCCAGTACAATGCCGACGTCCTCAATGGTGTGATGGGTATCGACCTCCAGATCTCCATCCACATAGAGCTTTAAGTCAAACAAACCATGTCGCGCAAAGCCGTTTAACATATGGTCAAAAAAGCCAATGCCAGTATGGATATCAGCCTTTCCGGTTCCGTCCAGTTCCAGAGTCAGGCGGATTTTTGTTTCTTTTGTATTTCGTTCAATCGTTGCGCAGCGTGCCATCCTGCATTCCTCCTGTCATTGTGTTCTTCTTCATGCTGTCATGTGCCGTTCGCCGCCTGATTATTCAAAGCGGACACGGATGGAGTTTGCATGTGCTGTCAGATGCTCTGCCTCCGCGAAGCTCTCAATGTCCGTGTGCACTGCCTCCAGCGCCTCTCTGGAATAGTAGATGATGCTGGATTTCTTGATGAAATCATCTACACCCAGCGGAGAGAAGAACTTTGCGGTTCCGTTGGTCGGAAGCACATGGTTCGGACCTGCGAAATAGTCACCAAGCGGTTCAGAACTGTATTCACCCATGAAGATGGCTCCGGCATTCTGAATCTTGGTCATGACTTCAAACGGATTCTTTGTCACGATTTCAAGATGTTCGGAAGCAATGGCATTGGCCGTCTCAATGGCATCCTCCATGGAATCTGCCACCAGAATGTAACCATAATTTTCCAGGGATTTCTCCAGGATTGCCTTTCTGGAAAGGTTCTGCACGAATGCGTCTGCCTCTGCGGATACCTTCTCGGCCAATTCCATGCTGGTGGTAACTAAAATTGCGGAAGCCAGTTCATCATGCTCAGCCTGGGATAACAGATCGGCTGCCACATAACGCGGATTTGCGGTCTCATCTGCCAGCACTAAAATCTCGCTCGGTCCGGCAATGCTGTCGATACTGACATGACCATAAACCGCTTTTTTGGCCAGAGCTACAAAAATATTGCCCGGTCCTACAATCTTGTCAACTCTCGGGATCGATTTTGTGCCAAATGCCAGTGCCGCAATGGCCTGGGCACCGCCCACTTTGTAAACCTCCGTAGCGCCTGCCAGATGTGCCGCGATCAGGGTTACCGGATTTACCTTGCCATCCTTTCCGGGCGGTGTCACCATGACAATCTTCTCCACTCCGGCCACTTCAGCCGGGATAATATTCATCAGCACGGAGGACGGGTAAGCTGCCTTGCCTCCCGGCACATAAACGCCGACGCTTGAGAGCGCGGTCACCTTCTGGCCCAGGATGGTACCGTTTGGCTTGCTGTCGAACCAGCTGTATTGTTTCTGTTTCTCATGGTACTCGCGGATATTTTTCATGGATTTTTTCATGACTGCCAGAAGATTCGGATCCACCTGGGAGAGTGCTTCCTGAATCTCAGCCTGCGTCACGCGAATATTGTCCGCAGACAGCTCTGCACCGTCAAATTTTTTCGTATACTCAAAAAGGGCTTCATCCCCTCTTGCGCGGACATCGTCCACAATTTCCTGAACAGTACCTTCATAGGCGCTGTAGTTATTCGGATCCCGTTTTAATAAATCCGCAAGGATATTTGCTCTGCTCTGTTCATTTAATTTGATGATTCTCATGGTTCTTTATGCCTCCTGAATCAGATTTTTTAACTGCTGTATGATCTTGGTAATACGCTCATGCTCCATCTTCATGCTGACCTGGTTGACCACCATACGGGCGGAAAGCGGACAGACCTCCTCCAGAACTGTCAGGCCGTTTTCCCGCAGCGTGGAACCGGTCTCCACAATATCTACAATCACCTCGGAAAGTCCTACGATGGGAGCCAGCTCGATGGAGCCGTTCAGCTTGATGATCTCCACGGTCTGATGCTTCTTATTGTAGAAGTAATCCTTCGCAATGGATGGATACTTGGTAGCAACACGGATCAGTTCATGATGCTGTAAGAGTTCTTTTGCTGATTCCGGTCCGCACACGCACATGCGGCACTTGCCAAGTTTCAGATCCAGCACCTCATAAAGCTTTCTTCCTTCCTCCAGAATCGTATCTTTTCCCACGATGCCAATATCAGCTGCACCATATTCCACGTAAGTTGGCACATCATTGGCCTTCGCCAGAAAGAAGCGGTAACCAAGCTCCTCATTGGTAAAGATGAGTTTTCTGGTGTCTTTGTCTTTCATTTCCTCGCAGGTAATCCCAATCTTCTCAAACAGATCCAGGGATTTATTTGCCAGCCGTCCCTTGGCCAGCGCAAATGTAAGATATCTCATAATGGCCGACCTCCTTAGTGAATATAATCCCGAACCGTTTCGGTATATGCCTGACGGACAGAAACGCCCGTCTCTGTATCATAAACAACAGCAATGCTGCCATCTTCCGGAAGACTGATCAGCCGGTGCAGCTGGAAGCGTCTCGCGTAATCCAGGTAAGCATCCATGCTCTCCGATTCGGCCCTCGGCGTCAGCTGCGCCGGGATTCCTGCATTGCGGAACTGGCATACCAGGCGGATAGCCCTGTCTCTCGCTGCCGGATCATACAGGATGATGGTGTCGTTCATTTTTACATCAATACGTATCTTCTGTCTGGAAAGAGCCAGAAGAAGCTGGTCTGCCATAATGGCAAAGCCGACCGCGGCTGCTTTCTTTCCAAACTGCTCCAGCAGTTTGTCATAGCGTCCGCCTGCTACAATGTACTCACCAGTTCCATAGGTGTAGGCCTTGAAAATAATGCCGGTGTAATAGGAATATTTGCTCAGCATGCCAAGATCATAAGAAACATAATCACCAAGTCCATAGCTATCTAAAATCTCCTGTACCTCTTCCAGGCGGTGAATTGCGCCCAGAGCCCGCTCATTGGTAGTCATGGACTTTGCCAGGCGGATCTGATCAATGTCTCCGAACAGCTCAGGAAGCTTCAAAAACAGTTTTTTCAAATCTTCGCCCATGGTCTGCTCTGACAAAAGTTCTTCCACACCGAAATAATTCTTATTTTCAATCAGGATTCGCAGCTGCTCCTGGGTTTCTTCATTCATACCGGACTCTTCCACAAGGCCACGGTAAAACTCCACCTGCCCCAGCTCAACCTGAAACTCTTTCAGGCCCGTTTCCTTTAACGCGTCAATGACCATGGCAATCATCTCTGCGTCAGCATCCGCGGTATCATCTCCAATGAGCTCGGCACCGGTCTGGGTGGACTCCTTTAAGCGCCCCTGATAGCTGGTACCGTTAATGAAGGTTGGTCCAAGATAGCAGAGACGTAAGGGTTTGGTTTCATCCATATAATACTTTGCCACACAGCGGGCAATGGGCGGCGTCATATCCGGCCGCAGAACCAGCGTATTGTTATCCCGGTCAAAAAACTTGTACATGCCCTGGCTTCCCACGCTTCCTCGCTCTTTCTTGAAAATATCAAAAAACTCAAATACCGGAGTCTCAATGCTCTGATATCCGTAAAGGCTGAACACATGCTGAATCTTCTGCTCTACAGCAAGCTTTCTGGCACATTCCTCCGCATAAATATCACGCACACCCTCCGGGGTATGCAGTAACTGGTTGTTCATGTTCATAATTCCGTCTCCAATACTTTCTTGTGGTAAAGTGCTAATTCGTTAACGTGGTTTTAATTATAGGAGAAAGCATCTGAATTGTCAATCAATATCTTGATTTTGTTTTGTGCTTTTCCTTTATTGTAAATCTCTGATCTGGGACCGTCAAATAAATTTCCTCAATATATATTAGTATTTTTTATATATAATGCCAGTTGTATAAATATAGTGATATATGATACACTGATTCTGGATTTTGCGTTTTCTATACTATTACATACAGATTGGAAGGAGTTTAGCAATTATGGGAGGCTTTTTCGGAGTAGTATCAAAACACGACTGTGTGATGGATCTGTTTTTCGGTACAGACTATCATTCCCATCTTGGAACCCGCCGCGGCGGCATGGCTGTCTATGGAGAACATGGATTTCAGAGAAGTATTCATAATATAGAGAATTCCCCGTTCCGGACAAAATTTGAACGGGATGTGGAAGAACTTGCAGGAAATGCTGGTATCGGCTCCATTTCCGATAACGAACCGCAGCCGCTCCTGATTCACTCACATCTGGGAAGCTACGCCATTGTCACCGTTGGTAAGATTAACAATGAAGAGGAACTGATCCAACACGCCTTCAATAATGGGCACATCCATTTCATGGAAATGAGCGGTGGCCGCATCAACGCCACCGAACTGACTGCTGCCATCATCAACCAGAAACAGACTCTGACAGATGGCCTTTTATACGCTCAGGAAATGATTCAGGGTTCCATGACCATTCTCCTGCTGACGCCGGAAGGCATCTACGCTTCCAGAGACCGCTATGGCCGCACTCCGCTGACTGTGGGGCAGAAGGACGATGCCTGCTGTGTTTCCTTTGAGAGTTTTGCTTACATCAATCTCGGTTATCACGACTGCTACGAATTAGGTCCTGGTGAAATTGTGCGGGTGACCGCCGACGGCGTAACCCAGCTTTCCGCACCGAGAAAAGAAATGAAGATTTGTTCCTTCTTATGGGTATACTACGGCTACCCGACTTCCAGCTATGAAGGAATCAATGTAGAAGAAATGCGCTACCGCTGCGGACAGATTCTGGCAGACCGGGATCTGGGCTGTCATGGGTGCAGCCACTGCCCGGGACATGCAAATGCGGCCGTATCCGGCAGCCAGACTCCTGAGACTGCCATTTCTGCTGAGCAAAACGCTGCCAGCACAGGAACCGACACAATCCATCCAGATATCGTAGCCGGTGTTCCGGACTCCGGCATTGCCCATGCCATCGGCTACGCCAACGAATCCGGCATTCCGTTCGCGAGACCCTTCATTAAATATACTCCGACCTGGCCGCGCTCTTTCATGCCACAGAATCAGAGTCAGAGAAACCTGATCGCGAAGATGAAGCTGATCCCGGTGGGGGCCCTCATCAAAGACAAGAGCCTGCTCCTGATCGACGATTCCATCGTCCGCGGAACCCAGCTGGGCGAAACCACCGAATTTCTCTACCAGAGCGGAGCCAAAGAAGTACACATCCGCCCGGCCTGCCCGCCATTGCTCTTCGGCTGCAATTACTTAAACTTCTCCCGTTCCAACTCCGAGCTGGACTTAATCACCCGCCGCATCATCCGCGACCGCGAAGGAGACAACGTATCCGAAGAGATTCTCGCCAACTACGCCAACCCGGACAGCCAGAATTACCAGGAAATGGTCGAAGAAATCCGCAAACGCTTAAACTTCACCACCCTCAAGTTCCACCGCCTGGACGATCTGGTAAAATCCATCGGACTTCCAAAAGAATGCCTGTGCACATACTGTTGGGATGGGCAAGAGTAAAATAACAATTTAAGAATAGTCACGAAAGGTCCGAAGCAGGCCAGGGTGATATCCCGCTGCGCAAAATATAAGTGCCGTGTTCGGACGATGTGGCTGACA
>OHAC01000816.1_pt1 | contig 30972 bp, 23 predicted proteins | sample 1577051 | NCBI WGS metagenome assembly OHAC01 (sample SAMEA3541499, study PRJEB24748) | human gut metagenome | biome: human gut; feature: human-associated habitat; material: faeces | place: China | collected 2012 | reverse complement strand
GCGGTATCCCGCCTCTATTCAGATGCTCTGGTAACTCAGTTACCGAGTAGTTCACTGGTAATTTTGCTGGGATACACTGGAAGGGCGGAGGCTGCCGGAAGAGTGCAGCTCAAAAACACAACAATTAGCGTCTACAAGACGGTTTACACCTATAACGGCAGGGTACAGAAGCCTGCTGTGAGCGTCAGATACAGGGGCAAAAAGCTCAGCGTAAACAAAGATTATACGCTGGTTTATTCCAAAGGCCGGAAAAATCCCGGCGTTTACACTGTGGCAGTAAAAGGAAAAGGCAGTTACAGCGGAACGGTGAAAAAGACCTTCCGTATCAATCCCGTTGGCACAAAGCTGGCTTCCATGCAGAGCCCGTCTGGCGGCACGACGCTGAAGCTCACCTGGAAACGGCCGTCGAGGGCGGTTTCAGGTTATCAGATCCGTTATTCGACGCGGAGCGATTTTAAAGGGGCGAAGCTTCAGACGATCAGCGGAGCCACCAGGCTTACTACGACCTTAAGAAGCCTGAAACCGGCTACCCGCTACTATCTGCAGATTCGGAGCTTCTACCGCTATGTGAAAGGAAAATATGTCTATTCCGCCTGGTCCAGACTGACAGCCAAAACCACAGCAAAGAAAGCAGGCTCCCCGAGCAATGGCAATACCAACAACGGCAATACAAACAACAATGGAAATGCCGATCCCCTGGGTTTTCTGAATGAAACCTATGCTTCTATCAGGAAAAAAACGGGAGAAACCTTTGAAATTTATGTTACCAACGAAATTCAGAGCGTCAATTTTTCAAAGTCAGATGTTGTGATGCAGGTCAATAAAGGGTCGAAATACTTCTTCTATTTTACAGCGATAAATCCTGGAAAAACGTCCATTACCTTTACCGATATTTATGGACAGAAAATTTCTTCTTCTGTGACGGTTACAGAGGAGACTTACCAGGATGGGAAAACTACAGAAATGGATTCGGCAAAATACAATGCCAATCTTCCGGTACCGAAAATTCAGAGTGTTAATTATAGTGAGTACTATATGGGTGTGAATTGTCCGGGAACCTTTTCTGCTTCTGATCCCTATAGCGGCTATGAAGGCTGGCTCAGCGAGACACGGGATTTTGACCAGTATCTGGAATATGCTTCCACAGATAGCGACTGGAACGGCCAGGGCTATGGAAAACTGTCCTTCTTTTCCAATTATGACCGGAGCGGAACTACCTATTATCTGAAAGTTCGTTCCTTCAAGCTGAATGGGACGACGAAAATCTATGGTCCCTGGAGCAGCATTAAAACGGTGTCTGTGGGAAATTATCGCGTGGCAAGCAGTGCGAAGGCAAAGTATTCTTATAAGTTCTATTTCCTGGATACGGTTGGTATCGGGCTTTATGGAGGTGTGTCAAAGGCAGTGTATATTCAGACGGATAATCCGGATCCGAATTCCATCCAGCTGCTCTCGAATGGAAAAACCGTGTTGATCAATCTTTCCAACTTGGGCGGTGGGCAGTATTACGATGATATCGAGTATCTCAATGCGGATGATTATGATAATTCGCTTCACAAAGTAAAGGGCGGTTATGTAGGAGAAGTGGAATTTGAAAAAGCAGGAAATTATGATGTGGAAGTCCGCGAGATCCATAAGGAGGGCTATGTAACAGCCAAAACACTGCACTGGACCGTGAAGGACTATAACACGGACTTATATGCCTGGATGGATCAGATCATTGCCGCCAACACGAATTCCTCGATGACATCTTTTGAAAAAATGGATGCGGTCTGCGAGTATCTTACATCCGAAGATCGCTTCAGCTATCACACAATGAGTAATGGCAAAACGGTGACGCTGGCTTCGATCCCAAACGGCCCCTGTTTCTTAAGTCACCGTTGGAATTCTTACGTTTCTCCCAGTATGCTCTGTGTATTTGCTGAACGGATCGGCGGTTTTGATAAGATTCATAACTGCTATGGGGATTATGCGGTTGGATCATCCGAATGGAGTTATACGCACTATTACGCAAAACTGACAATCGGAAGCGAAGATCGTCTGTATGCGGTCTGCCCGTCATCTTTTACCGGAGAGATCGGGGAAGTAAAGAAGATTGATTTTTCCAATACCAAGGCGTTGCGCCCGGCCAAATAGAATAATAAAAAGCAGATTATGATGATTTTTATATTGCAGGGAAAAAAGAAGCGGAAAATCAGCTGGAAGATGCAGAATGGTTTCTGGCGGTAATTGAGCATTATCGATGCCGTCAGCAGCTATCTGAGAGAGACCTTCCGTTATGCTCATGTGTATAAAGGAAAATATGTCCATTTGGCCAAAGAACCGGAGGAGCCCTTTTTCCTGACTCATCGATGGGATTCTCTCGAAGCGCCGGCAGTCCTGAGAATGATTGCAGAAAAAATCGGCGGTTTTGATGAAATTTATCTCTATGCCGAAGATCCGACCCTGACGAAAGAGGAATATGATAATTATCATTCCTTCGTCCGCCTGCGCCAGGGAACGGAAGAAAAAGTCCTTTCCGTCTGCCCGAGGCTTGCCTCCGGTATGATGAGCACGATTACGAAAATTGATTTTTCCAATACGGCGGCTTTTCAGCCGGTATAGTCTTTATTCTGCTCATGATGTACGGTCTTCCGGAAATCTCTGGGGGACATATGAAACTGCTGGCGAAAACAGCCGGAAAAAGAAGAGGCATCGTGGAAGCCGCAGGAGAGGGCGATCTCTGTGATGGAGTAGCTGGTGGTACAGAGCATTTCCACGGCCATGCGGAGCCGGTGGTTGAGAAGGTACTGCTTGGGTGAAAGCTTCTCTTTTTCCATAAAGATCCGGTAGAGATAGGTCCGGTCAATGCCGGTGTAGCGGGCTGCATCGGAGATACGGACGGGATAGGCATAGTTGTTTTCCAGATATTCTTTTGCTTTCTGAAGGTAGATCTGGGTGGGTTCCTGAGAAGTCTCAGGAACCTTTTTTTTCATAAAGGAAAAGAGCGGCAGAAGATTTCCAGCGGCAGAAAGCTGATCTTCAGGGCTCTGCAGAAACGTTTCGCAGAGTTTTTTCATCTGGTCCGTGAGAAGCGTGACAGATTCCGGTGCTTCATTCCGGAAGACGAAGGTATCGGAAAAAACAGTCCGGGCGAGAATCTCAGGAACCGCTTTTCCGTCAAAACCTACCCAGGCATAGCTCCAGGGCTCGCGCTCATCCGCCTGATAATACGTCACCTCCGCCGGGGGAATGAGAAAGGCATCTCCGGCGGAAAGTGCATAGGTCTGTCCTTTGTACTGATAAATGCCCCGGCCCTTTAAAATCACATGGAGAAGATAGTGAGGGCGCACTGCCGGGCCGTAAGCATGCCGGGGTGGGCAGTTTTCGCTGCCGCAGAAATAAACGGTGAGATAAGCCTGGTGTCTGGTTTCTTTTTCTGCCATAAGTTCCTCCTAAAATACAACATTTTAACAAGTTTTCTGCACAAACGGGATAGTTGTTTCTCTGAGAAAATTATACAATAGGTTCATCAGAAAAAACAGAGAAAAAGGAAGAGCCACAATGAAAATCACTTTTATGGGAGCGGGAAGCACGGTTTTTGCAAGAAATGTACTGGGAGATTGTATGTGTACTCCGGCCCTGCAAAACTGCGAGATTGCGCTTTATGACATTGATGAGAAGCGTCTGGAGGATTCAAGGATTATCCTTTCCGCCATCAACAAGAACGTAAACGAGGAAAGAGCCGTCATCAAAACTTATCTCGGCGTGGAAAACAGAAAAGACGCCCTGCGGGATGCAACATTTGTTGTAAATGCCATCCAGGTAGGCGGTTATGAGCCCTGCACAGTCACAGATTTTGAGATTCCGAAGAAATATGGCCTTCAGCAGACCATCGCCGACACCCTTGGAATCGGCGGAATTATGAGAGGACTTCGCACAATTCCGGTGCTGGAGGGCTTTGCGAGAGATATGGAGGAGGTCTGCCCGAATACCCTTTTCCTCAATTATTCCAATCCCATGGCGATCCTGACCGGTTATATGCAGCGCTACACGAAGATCAAAACCGTCGGTCTCTGCCACAGCGTTCAGGTATGTTCTGAGTGCCTTTTGAAGGATCTTGGCATGGAGGATAAGCTGGAGGGCAGAACCGAACTCATTGCCGGTATTAACCATATGGCCTGGCTTCTGGATATTCACGATAAGAATGGCGTGGATCTTTATCCGGAGATCAAAAGACGGGCGGAGGAGAAGAACACTTCCGGCGAGAAACACCACGATATGGTGCGCTACGAGTACATCCGCCATCTGGGCTACTACTGCACTGAGTCCAGCGAACACAACGCGGAGTACAATCCCTGGTTCATCAAGTCCCGCTATCCGGAAATGATCGAAGAGTTCAACATTCCGCTGGACGAGTATCCGAGACGCTGCATCAATCAGATTGAAGGCTGGGAGAAAGAGCGGGAGGATATCCTGAAAGACGGCAAGATCACCCACGAGCGAAGCAGGGAATACGCTTCCTATATTATGGAAGCTTTCGTGACCAACCAGCCCTACAAGATCGGCGGAAATGTACGCAATGACGGTTACATTGAGAACCTTCCCTCCGATGCCTGCGTCGAGGTTCCCTGCTACATCGACGGAACCGGCGTCCATCCCACAAAGGTTGGCAAGCTTCCGGCCCATCTGGCAGCCATGAACGCCTCCAACATCGGCGTTCAGCTCATGACGATTGAGGCTGCTGTCACCAGAGACCGCAAGAAGATTTACCAGGCTGCCATGCTGGATCCCCACACCGCCGCTGAGTTGAATATCCACGATATCATCAGCATGTGCGACGAGCTCATCGCAGCTCATGGCGACTATATGAAAGATTATAAGTAATCATAAGCAGAGAAAGAGATGCCTTCCGGGTGTCTCTTTTTCCTTTTATAGTATCTTTACAATAATTGATTGTTAAGTTACAATATTTTAAATAATATACAGAAAAAGCATGCTTTTTGGGGGAGATGAAGAAAAATGGCTTTCTGCAATAAAACCAGGGGGACGGGAAAAAAGCCGAAAACACCGTCCCCCATGACCACCCGGGTGGTTCTTTTGTTTGTGGTGCTGGTGATCGTTCCTTTCTTTATCATGGCGGCTTTTGTTGTGAGGATTTTCCGGGATTACAACATCACGACTCTTGGAACATCCGCTATGGATTCCATGTCATCGGTGGGCTATCAGATATCCGGGGGGCTAAAAAGCCGCATGGAGAGCTCACTTTTTGCCTACTATAATGATGTTGTGGAGCTGCTGTCCGGGGAAGAGCTGACGGAAAGTGAAGAGAAGCTGATCGAAAAAAGGCTGACCTCCAATGTGTATTCGACGGATGGGGTGGCTGCAGGGGCAATCATTGACCGGAACGGAAAAGTTTATGGGGTAGGCAATTATTCCGGGGCGGTTTCTTTTATGGAAGAGCACCAGGAGGAAGTGCTTGCGGCAGGAGGAAGATGCTGCTGGTATGTGATGAATAAAATGTATGGCAGGTCCGAGCGGGACCGCTACATTCTGGCCAGGTCCCTGAATGATGAGAAAATGCAGCATGTCGGTTTTCTCTATATGGTTATGAGCGATTCCCTTGTGCAGGACGCCTTCGCTCAGCTCCAGTCGGACGAGGCTGTACGTTATCTCACAGACTCGGAGGGAAGGATTCTCTACAGTTCCAACAAGGAACTGGATACGGATTATCTGAATATTTCTGTCCTGGATGAGAAGAAAATCACGGACTATCATCTGACGACACTGGCAGACGGGAGAAAGGTGATTCTGGCGGGCCGCAGGATCGGCACAACCGGCTGGTACTGCATTTCGGTGATTGAGATGGCTTATATCATGCAGCGGGCCCTGTCGCTTCTGAAACCGATTCTCTTCATTGCAGTGATTTATGTGATTTTCCTGTTTGTCATGCTTTATATGCTGCGGAAATATATCTTCCGGCCTCTTGGAACGCTGAAAAAGGCGATGGACCAGTATGCCCAGGGGACGCTGGATTCCATGCAGATCGAACCGATCGGAGAAGGCGAGATCCGCAGCTTATACCGGCATTTCAACCATATGATCAGCCGCATCGATGCGCTGATGGAGGATTACCGGAGGGAATCCGAGGAAAAAAACAGGCAGAAGCTTCGGGTGCTTTCCGCACAGCTGACACCGCATTTTATCTATAATGCCCTGAATACGATCAAGTGGGTGGCGGTGCTGAACCATCAGGAAAACATCCAGAAGCTGATTGAGTCCTTAAACTATGTTCTGATGAATGCGGCCCGGGACGATGAGGCGGGTTACTGCGTGGAAGATGAATTGAAGCTGGTAGAGAATTACGCGGTCATCCAGAAAGCGCGTTTCATGAATTTTGAGCTTGTGATCGAGAAGGATGAAAACTGTTTAACTTGCAGGATCCGCAAATTTGTCCTGCAGCCGATCATTGAAAATGCGGTCATTCACGGACTTGGCAGAGGAAAAATAAAAAATACGGAAATCAAAGTGAAGGTCTGGGCCGATGAAAACCTGCATATCATAGTAGAAGACCAGGGTGTGGGTTTTGATGTGGAGGAGTGGAGACAGAAGCCAGGGAAAAAAGAAGGACATACCAATATTGGAATCCATAATGTAGAAGAAATGATTCGCATGGAGTACGGGGAAAACTATGGGATGTGGATCGAGAGCAGTCCGGGAGCCGGAACGAAAGTGACCTACCTGCTTCCGGTCATCAGGGGGATACAGAAATGATAAGGATTATTATAGTGGATGATGAAATTCTGTCGAGGATTGGTTTACAGTCTTTTCTGGATGGAAAAGAAGGAATTGTGGTGTCAGGGATCTTTGGGGAAGCAGAGGAAGCGCTGCATTTTCTGGAGAAAAATGTGGTGGATATTGTGCTGACGGATATTGAGATGGCAGAGATGGACGGCCTTTCCTTTATCCGGGAAATCCGTGAGAGAAGGCTGGCACCAGGGGTGATTATTGTGAGCTGCCATGAGGATTTTTCCTATGCCCAACGGGCGATCTCGCTTGGGACAGACAGCTATATCCTGAAGCAGAGTCTGACGGAGAAGACGTTGATTCAGGAAGTGAAAAATGTATATGAAAAGACAGCCGGGAAAGAAGTAGAACAGAAGAAAACTCCGTGGAGGAGCAGCAGGACACCAGGATCCGCCCTCAGTGCCAGATACCGGGTGGGCGTTCTGCTGACGGATGGCAGGGAAAATGGAGCGGCCCAGGAAGCAGTCGTGGGGCCGGACATGCTGGTGCATCTTCTGGAGGAAATCGTAAGCCGCTATCAGATGGGAACCCTGTTTGCTCCCTACAACCGGGAAACGTTTATCCTGTTTCAGCTGGACGAGGAGCTCGCTCTGGAAGAACGGCAGAAAACGCTGGAAAACTGGCTGCGGTTGCTTCAGAATAACATCGGCCAGTACCTCACAGGAAAAATGACGATTGGAGTCAGCCAGGAGTACGAGGAACTTTCGGAGACAAGAGAGCAGTATCAGAATGCGGTTCTTGCAGCAGAACAGGCTTTTTTTCATCCGGAAAGAACGGTCTTTTTCTATAAAGAAGCGCTGACTTCAAGTGCGCCTGGAATCTTTGAGACAAAAAAATTCCTGGAAGAGAGCTGGCCGGAGCAGTTTTCGGAGGAGCTGGAACGGTGGTTTCAAGTGAGTGGAGAGCAGCAGCTGTCTGTCGCAGTCGTAAAAAACATGTTCCAGCAGAATCTCCGCCAGCTGATCCAGTCAATTCTGGAGGAATATCATTTTGAGGAAAGCTTTCGTGAAAAATGGAGACAGGAGGAGAGCCTTGTTTCTCTTATTTCTTCCGCGGCCAGCAGTACGGAACTGAAAGACAGGGCGCTGGAGTACATGCAGGGATTCCAGGAGGCGGCGTTGCGTGCAGGAGCACAGAATCCGCTGATGGAGGTTCTGAACTATATCGACCAGCATCTGGACGGAAAGCTGACCCTGCCGGAGCTGGCGCAGATGAGCTGCATGAGCGTGCCCTCCTTCTGTAAGAAATTCAAGGAACAGACGAAAATGACGGTGACGCAATATATCAATGAGAAACGGGTGGCCTATGCCGCCACACTTTTGAAGCAGTCGAAATATTCCCTGGAGGAAGTGGCGGAGCTGGCGGGTTTTTCCAATGCCAATTATCTTCTGAGAGTCTTTAAGAAAAGTACCGGAAAGACCATCGGGCAGTATAGAAAACAGATAAAATTTTGAACTTCCATAGAATTTTTTGAATTTTTCCACAAATAATCGTAAGATTGTGCAGAAACTAAAGAAGTTATTGCCTTGTCTGAAAATGGAAATCTGGCTAAAATGAAGATAACAGTGAACAGTTCCGGGCAGACGAAAAAGACGGGACTGCATAAAAAGAAAAGGAGGAAAAGTGTATGAAAATGAAAAAATGGATGGCGCTGTCCTGTGCAGCAGCAATGGTTCTCAGTACATTTCCGGTATCGGCAGATGAGGCGGTAAACGAGGATGTTTCCGGTTCCATTACCGTATGGGAGCATGCCTACAGCTTTGAGGAAGCGTTAAAGGCTGTCATCGAAGGCTTCAAAGCAAAATATCCCAACGTGGAAGTGGATTACGAGATTAAGGCTTCCGATTATCAGCAGGTTCTCGCGACGGCTCTTCAGTCCGGCGAAGGCCCGGATCTTTTCTGGACAAACGGTACGGCTACGGATATCATGCCCGGCTATGTGAACAATGGCATGGTAGAGGATCTGACGGACGTTGTGGATTTCAGTATTATAACGGATGATGCGATGAAGCTCGCTACGATTGACGGAAAACAGTATTCCGTTCCCTGGCTGACCATGGACTCCCGTGCCTGCTTCTATAACAAAGATATTTTTGCAGAGAACGGCTGGGAAGTTCCGAAGACCTTCAGCGAGTTTGAAGAGCTGCTGGCAAAGATCAAAGAGGCAGGAATCACTCCGATTTCCCAGTGCTACGAGGACTGGAGCCTTCTCTTTATCTGGGAGCCGGTGATGTCCGCATACGATCCGGAATATACCAGAGGCCTGGATGACTATACGAGCAAGGCAGACGGACCTGGCGCAAGCGGTTCCCTCCAGAAACTGGTAGACTGGGCAAACGCAGGCTACTTTGGCGATAACTGGCTTGGCGTGATCAACAGTGATGATGCGCTTCTTGGCTTTACAACCGGTAATGCGGCAATGCTGATCGGCGGTACCTGGACAATTTCCTCTATCGATCAGAACAATCCGGATCTCAATTACGGCGCATTCGCAATTCCGGCAGAGGACGGCACGGCTGGTCTGGTAGGAACAGCAGCAAACGGTTTCTCCATCAATGCGAATACTCAGAACAAAGAGGTAGCAGAGGCATTTGCTTCCTACTGTGCAACCAAAGAAGGACAGACCGCATGGGTTCAGGCTGTCGGCGGCGTATCTGCCTCTCCGGAAATCGAATCCTCACATCCGGTAGCACAGGAAATCTCTGTAAGCGGCGGCGGAAACATTTTCAGAAGCTGGCAGAATGTACTTACAACTTATGCGAAAACAGATACAGCTGATACTGTCTGGTCAGAAGATATCCTTAAGGTTATGAGCGGCGAGATCACAGTTGACGACATGATGGCAGATGTGGCAGCAATTATGGAATAAGTTCAGAGAACATTGACAGAATGCAGGTATCAGAAATGATGCCTGCATTTTTAACGAATCAAGCAAGTCCCATGCTTCCATTGCGAGAGCAATAAGCAGTGGGTTGGGACTTGCTTGTATCAGGAGTGGTACAAGCCACTCCTGATAAGCTGCGAAGCAGCTATTCGGTTATGAGCAAGTAGCGAAGCGGATTGCGAATATCTGCTTTGAACTCTTGGATGTATGGAGGAACCGGATTATGAAGAAAAACAGAAACTATTTATTTTTTATCACGCCGGGATTTGTGGTCTATACGATCTTTGCGATCATCCCGATCCTGTATGTGGTATATCTGGCTTTTACCAATTATACCGGTATGGGAAAAGCGGACTTTGTGGGTTTTGAAAACTTCATCCGCATTTTTAACGATGAACGTTTTACGCCGGCTTTTTTTAACTCTCTGAAAAACAACCTGAAATATCTGCTCTGCGTGTGGTTTATCATTACGCCGTTTCAGTATTTTCTGGCGTATTTCTTTTTCATCAAAATTCCGGCCTATAAATACATAAAGTTTATGGTATTTTTACCCTATGTCATCAGCAGCACGGTCATCGGCTTTTTTGCAACCCTTCTTTTCAACCCGAACATCGGTCTCATGAACACGATCCTGAAAAGCCTTGGAATGGCACAGAGCGCCTGGTTTGGCAATCCTTCCATCGCCTTTAAGCTTCTGGTTCTCGTGATCATGTGGCAGGGAGCCGGTTCCGGTATTATGATTTTCTATGCGAATTTCATGGATATTCCCCAGGAGATCATGGAGGCCTGCCGGGTGGATGGCTGTACGGAGTGGCAGCGTTTTACCAGAATCCTTCTGCCGCTGTCCCTTCCCTCCTGCGCCTCCATCATTATGATGAGTACGATCTGGGCGCTGGGCGTTTTCGACCTTCCTTATATTTTGGGCGGTTTGAACGGAGGCGTGGGCGGCAGCCTGGATTTTGCCAGCATGGTATTTTACCGTTACACCTTTGGAAGCGGTCTGGACGCGAAGACAAATCTGGGCTTCGGTTCTGCGATCAGTGTAGTCATGTTCTTGTTTATGCTGGTGGTTACGTTCCTTCAGAATAAGGTGCTGAACAAATTTGAATATGAAAATTAGGAGGGGCATTTTATGAGGGTGAAAAAGTTACAGGAAAGCGACAGAAGAGGAGGAAAGGAAGTGCTCTCCAGGCAGGGAAAAATCTTCCGCTGGACGGTCTCGATTCTTCTGATTATCTATACCAGCATTGCGATCTTTGTCACCGTGGTGACGCTGATGGATTCGGTAAAAACCAGGAGCGATCTTCTGAAAAGCTTTATTGCCATTCCCACCAGCATCACCTTTGAAGCCTACAAAAAGGTACTGTTTGAAAACGACTTCATCCGGTATTTTGGAAACAGCCTGATTCTCACGGTGGGCGGCACGGTTGGCTGTATCATCCTGTCCGCCATGATGGCCTATGGAATTGCGCGTTATGAATTTAAGGGAAAAAATCTGCTGTCCAGCTATCTGTTGCTTGGTATGATGGTTCCGGTGCAGGTGACAATCCTTCCGGTGTTCCTGATGCTGAAAAAGATGGGTCTCCTGAATAAACTGGCCGGAGTGCTGTTTCTCTATATTGCGGGAATTTCGATGTCCTGCATTGTATTTCAGAAGTTTTTTAAGACGCTTCCGAGAGAGCTGGAGGAATCCGCGCGGATGGACGGCTGCCATGATGTGAAAGTGTTTTTCCGGATCATTTTCCCGATTGCGAAGCCGGTGATTGTGACGATGGCGCTGATCAAAGCCATCGGCTGCTGGAATGATTTTTATATGCCGATGATTCTTCTCGGCAACAAAAATACGACGACGCGGACACTGGGAATCTACCGCTATGTGGGCCAGTTTACGAGATACATGAGCGAGACGATGGCGGCTGTTATCATCACGCTGATTCCGATTGTGATTCTGTATTTTGCATTTTCCACGCAGATCATGGAAGGTATGACCAGCGGAGCCGTGAAGGGATAAGGAGGAATGGGATATGAATACTTATAAAACTGCAGATTTATCCGGAGCAGAGTGGATTTCCACCGGGGGAGCCTGCTGTACGCCGATGATCCGGAAGACGCTGAGTTTTCCGAAAGTGACCTCTGCGAAGATCACGATAGCGGGTCTTGGCATTTTTGAGATTTTTATCAATGGGAAAAAGGTGAGCGACGATCTGTTTCTGCCGCTGAGTACGGATTTTCATGAAAGACCGGAGAAGCTTTACCGCGGAGTTCCCTACGATGAGAAGATGCGCCACCGCCTGTATTGCCCGGTTTATGACATTACTTCTTATCTGAAGGAAGGAGAAAATACGATTGCTTTTCTTATGGGGCCGGGCTGGTATGAGATGCCCAATGAATGTTATGAGTACGGCCACATCAAGCTCTGCTATGTGATCGACTGGCAGGATGAAAAGGGAGAGACACACCGGACCGGCTCTGACGGCAGCCACAAATGGAAGGAAAGCTATGTGAAAAAGGCGAACCTTCTGAAAGGGGAGGTTCATGATTACAGGGATTATGACGAGACCTGGATGCAGACGCCTTACGATGATTCCGACTGGGCAGCGGTCTGCCTGGAAAAAGCGCCGGAGACGCATTTTTACATACAGGACTGCCCGGCAGACCGGGTGATCCGCCATATTACTCCGCGCCTTCTGGCAGAAAAAGGCGATGTGCGGATCTATGATGCCGGAGAAATTATCACAGGCTATCCGGTACTGGTATCGGATGCGCCGGCGGGGGAGGAAATCACAGTTCTGCACGGAGAACTGCTGAATAAGAAAGGACGCCTGACAAAGGAAAACACCTATAAACAGAAGACTGTTTTCTATACCGATGGAACGGAGCGCAGCATGCACTGCCGTTTCACCTGGTTTGGTTTTCAGTATTTTGAGGTAAAAGGAAATGCGAAAGTGACAGACTGCGTCGTGATCCACAGCGATGTAAAGGTCAGTTCCACCTTTTCCTCCAGCGATGAGACACTGAACTGGCTTCGGGAAGCCTATCTTCGGACCCAGCTGGACAATATGCACTGTGGAATCCCATCCGACTGCCCCCATGTGGAGCGGAGAGGCTACACCGGAGACGGTCAGCTGACCTGCAATGCGGCGATGATTCAGCTGGACGGGGAGAAATTTTACCGGAAATGGATTCAGGATATTGCGGACTGCCAGGATTCCATCACCGGCCATGTGCAGTATACGGCGCCCTATATTCCTTCCGGCGGTGGCCCGGGCGGCTGGGGCTGTGCCATTGTGATGGTGCCCTATGTATTTTACCGGAATTATGGCGACAAAGAGATTTTGAAAGAGCTCTATCCCCAGATGCTTCACTATTTTGACTATCTGGAAGCGCACAGCGAGAAGGATCTGGTGGTTTCGGACCGGGCAGGCGAGTGGTGCCTGGGAGACTGGTGCGTGCCGACAATGGGCTTTGTCAATAATATGGACGCGATCTACATTCCTGCGCCCCTTGTGAACACCTATTTTTACATCAAATCCATGGAAAAAGTGCTGGAGATCGGAGAGATTATCGGAAATCATCAGGCGGACGAAGAACTGAAAGAAAAAATCCGGTGCAAAAAGCAGGCGATCGTGGATCAGTATTTCGATCCGGCCACCGGTGACTTTGCAGAAAATCAGCAGGGAAGCAATGTGTTTGCCGTAGATCTCGGCATCGGCGATGAGAGAACCTTTGCAAATATTCTCAAGCATTACCGGGAAATCAGGAAATACGATACGGGAATTTTTGCGACAGATGTGCTGACGAGAATCCTTTTTGAGAGAGGGGAGAGCGAGCTTGCCATCTCACTTCTTACCTCCAAAGAAGAAGATACCTTCTATTCCAGAATGAAGAAAGGCGGCACCACGATTCCGGAGTACTGGACCGGGCATCGTTCCCAGTGCCATCCGATGTTTGGCGCGGTCAGCCAGTACCTCTTCGAGTATGTCCTGGGAATCCGCCAGAAAGAGAGTTCCGTCTGCTACGAGGATATCGTGATCGCACCGGAGTGTATGGATACCATCGAAGCGGCCGAAGGCTCGATCATGACGAAAAACGGCCGAATCTCTGTGAAATACGACAAGACCCGCCTGGAAGTCCAGGTCCCGGAAAAAACGAAAGCCCTTGTCCTTCTCAATGGAAAAGAAAAAGCCATTGGGGACGGGAAAAGTGGCTCAGAATAGAGCGCTGATGAGATAAAATAAAAAAGCCAAAGGGGACGGTGAAAAAAACAAAAACACCGTCCCCTTTGATTTAACCTTTTACGGAACCAATCATAACACCTTTTACAAAATACTTCTGAATGAAGGGGTAGATGCAGAGCACCGGTACCGTGGATACGATGATAACACTGTACTTTAAGGTCTGTGCAAGCTGCATCTTCGCCTCCATGGCGGCTGCGTCCAGGCCCTGCATGTTGGCCATGCTCATCTTATTGGACATCAGAAGGTCTCTTAAGAAGGACTGGAGCGGCAGAAGGCTCTTGTCATTGATGTAGATCAATGCGGTGTAGAAATCGTTCCAGTGGCCTACTGCGTAGTAAAGGCCGATAACTGCCAGAATCGGTTTGGACAGGGGCAAGACAACTTTAATGAGAAGCTGGAACGTGTTCGCTCCATCCAGCTCTGCCGCCTCTTCCAGAGATTTCGGAATGCTGTTGATAAAATAGGTCCTTGTGATGATGACATTGTAGATGGAAATGGCTCCGGGAATGATCATTGCCCAGAAGGTATTTGTCAGGTGCAGGTTGTTTACCACCAGGTAAGTGGGAATCAGGCCGCCGCTGAAATACATCGTCAGCATAAAGAAGAACATCAGGATGTTTCTCGGCATGAAATCTTTTCGTGCCAGAGGATAAGCGGCACAGATCGTCAGGACCATGTTTATCAGCGTACCTACAACGGTATAGAGAATGGTATTGCGGTAGCCAATCCAGATATCTCCATACTCGGCAACAGCCTGGTAGGCGATGGTAGTAAAGCCCTTCGGTAGCAGGAGTACATGGCCGAGCCATACTTCATTGGGATCACTGAAGGAGGCAATGACGATGAACCAGAGGGGCCATACAAAGATCACAACCAGAATGCACATGAGCAGCACATTGATGATATCAAAAATTTTGTCATTGTAAGACTTTTTCATTTTTACATGTTTTTCTTTCATCTGGACTTCCTCCTTTCCTAGAATAGACTTTCATCGGCAAACTTCTTGCAGAACCAGTTTGCACCAACAAGAAGAAGCATATTGATGATGGAGTTAAAAAGACCGATGGCTGTGGAATATCCATAGTCACTGTTGATCAGACCAACCTCGTATACATAAGTGGAAATTACGGAAGCAGCCTGTTTGTTCAGAGTATTCTGAAGAAGGAATACTTTTTCAAAACCTACATTCATAAGAGAACCAAGCTGAAGGATCAGCATCATGATAATCGTCGGTTTGATGGAAGGCAGGTCGATATGAAGGATTCGCTGAAGCTTTGTGGCGCCATCCACAATAGCCGCCTCGTGCATCTCATAATCGACGCCGGAGAGGGCGGAAATATAAATGATAGAGCTCCAGCCCATTCCCTGCCAGACACCGCTCCACACATAGATGCTCTTAAACCATTTCGGTTTGGAGAGGAAATCCATCGGCTCCATACCCAAAGCTTTTAAGATCGTATTGAAAACGCCGGTATCCGGATTCATGAAGATCGTCAGCATACCACAGATAACTACGGTAGAAATAAAGTAGGGTGCATAGGATACCATCTGCACGGTTTTTTTCAGATATCTGTTTTTTATGTAATTAAGCAGCAGTGCAAAGATAATTGGGATGGGGAAGCCCACCAACAGACTGTAGATACTGATGCCCAGAGTGTTCTTCAATAAAAGAGAAAAGTTATAGCTGTTGAAAAAACGTTTAAAATGATCCAGGCCTACCCAGGGGCTGCCCATGATTCCAAGCTTGATTTTATAATTCTTAAATGCCAGCTGTACGCCATACATGGGGGCATAAGCAAAGACGATGTAATAAATGACTACTGGCAGTATCATAACGTACAAAATCCAGTTTTTCCGAATATTCTTTGCCAGTCTGGCTCTGAAACTCTTTTTCTTTCCCATACCAACACGCTCCTTCCCGGTTTTCTGTAAAGAAATAAAGGGACTGAAGCATTGACTGCAACAGTCCCTTCTCCTATTTCTTAGCTGTTTATCTCATATTCTGTCAGTCTTATTCAGCAGAAATACCAGCGTCGTATGCAGCCTGATAGATATCCATCAGCTGGCCTACTCCCATGCTTTCCAGAGTACCTACATACTCATCCCAGCTGTCATCCAGGGTAAGGTCGCCGGTTGCAACCTGAGCTACATACTGATCAATATAGGAATTGATATCTGCGGTGAGGGTAGCAATGGTCAGACCATCTTCTTCACTGTAGTTCATAACAGGAAGGGGAACCTTGCCGTCGGTTGCCATTTTTGCTCTCTGCTCGTTCAGATATACTTCATCCGGGTCAACCTCAGGAGACATGTTGTCGTACCAGTAATTCGGCCAGATGGACGGATGGTTTGCTGCACCCTGAATGGTGGAGCTGGAACGAACGGTTCCTACATCGTCGCCGTAGCCATTGCCAAGGATCCACTCCCATTTGTCATCATCGGTCTTCTGCCAGGTCTTGCCCTCAATACCCATAATGGCTTCGATACCGCCTTCTTCGCTGTAGAACTGGTCAAAGAAGGAAATGATGGTTTCCGGATTGTGGCAGGCATCGGTCAGTACCAGAGTACCCGGAGTAATAGCGGTTCCCAGAGGATAGGTGCCCTTGGTAAACGGAGTCAGTGCGATATAATCGTCGTCATTGTCACGTCCAACGGTCAGGAATGCGCCGGCATCAAAGAAGGAGCCTAATACATCGCCAGCCTGTCCGATTGCGCCCTGCTGCTCATGTTTCTGGGTAAAGGAATTTTTATCCATAATACCTTCCTGATAAAGTTTGGTCAGGAACTCGATATAGCTCTTGAATACATCAGAGGTAGGAACATAGGTCAGCTGATCGTCGATAACTGCCAGTTTGGTTCCATAATCATAATTGATATCAAAGTAAGGAAGCAGGAGATCCGGTTTTACAACGTCTGTAGCGGTGAAAGGAATCTCATCGTCGGTATCGCCGTTTCCGTTGGCATCCTGTTCTTTGAAGGCTTTCAGTACATTATAGAGCTCATCCAGATTTTTCGGCTCTTCCAGTCCCAGGTTGTCCATCCATCTCTTGTTGATCCAGTAGGTGGTTACTGCACCATCCTGTCTTCCAATCTCAGGAAGAGAATAAACATGGCCGTCAGCGGAGGTCAGATATTTCCATGCATCTCTTTCATCGAGAACCTTGGTCAGATTCGGTGCGTGCTCTCTGATCAGATCTTCCAGCGGAAGGAAGAGGCCCTGACTTCCATATTTATTTAAGTCTGTCATAGAGAAACCGGATTTCATAAAGATCTCCGGATAATCGCCGGATGCCAGAAGCAGGTTTCTTTTCTCTGCCAGGTCTGCGCCCATAACTGAGGTAAAGTCAAATTTCAGTCCGGCTTCCTCAAGAGTGGTCTGCATAGTCAGGTTATCTGCCAGATCGTACTCTCCATTTAAAATAGCAAATACGCTGTACTCGTTGTCCTCTGCTGCGCTAACCGGAACTGCAGTTGCGGTGGAAGCGATCATCATGCTTGCCAGTACCAGAGCTGTAAGTTTCTTCAATTTCATAGTCAAACCTCCTAATACATTATTTTTTTCCGTTCTTTTGTCGCTTGTTTTTTTGGCGCCTCGTTTGCGATAACCAAATTATATACGCTTTACCATCTCTTTTACAAGAAACATCTGTTGGAACAGCGGTTTTAAAAAACGTATTATTCTCAAAGGCTGATTTTTTCTGGCTTTTTTGGTGTTATCGCACAAATTTTGAACGGATTTTTTAAATATTGCACCCCATTTTTGTTTTTCATATCTATTATTACTTTTTTTCTTTTTAGATATATGTTAGAATATTCTTAAATTCAATTCACAAAGAGGTGGTTCCCGTGTCGTTTTTTAAAAATTTGCGTAATAAGCATACAGTGACGACTTTATATAAATATTTTATTTCTTATTTTCTGCTTCTCACCATACTGACTCTGGGATATACCGCAGCCTTCCGGGTACAGTTAAAAAAGGTTTACACAAAGGAACTGCACAACCAGGCAGAAAAGCAGCTGACGGATATCGATAACGATCTGTATTCCTCCATCTCTACGATAGAGAAAATCCAATATCTTTTGGCCCAGGATATTCCTCTGGCGATGTCCCGTTATTTAAAGGAAGACTGGTATCTTTATCAGGCCTCCCAGACACTCACAAAATATACCACAGCCAATGAGATCATCAGCGGCATCTGTTATATTCATTTTGAAAAAAATAATATCCTCTCTTCCAAAAATTCAATCCGAAAGACCGATAACGGGTATGAGATTTACTATAATAAACAGTATATCCCCTTCCCTCTGGAAAGTTATATGGAAAATACCAAAGAAAATCAGCTGATTTTACTGGGAGAAGGAAAAAACAAGCTCCTGGTTTATCTGCCCGGCAACAATGGAATCAAGACCTACAGTATCTTTTATATTCTTAATATGGATGAAATTGAAAAAATGCTGAGCCGCAGAAGAATTTCAGGGATGGCTTCCCTGTGCCTGATGAGCCAGGACAACCAGATTGTATGCGGGTATGATCCTCAGCATATGACTTCTTATATAAAGGATAATGAAATTACGGACCATGATTCCCTTGTGACAGCCTCCAAAAATATTCTGACAGAACCGACGACAATCAATGGCTTTTCACTCGTAACGATACTTTCCGATGACACGATTCTTTCCCAGACCAGCGTTGCTTTCCGAAATGCTTATGCTTTTCTGCTCGTTGTGTCTCTGGTTGGCATGGGACTGATCTTTTTGGGCATGCGTGTCACCTACTGGCCCCTTCATAAGCTGACCTTAAAGCTCCTTCCTGCCTCTGACAAGCATGGCAACTATGTGGAGCAGTTGGATGCCGCCTTCAGCAATGTGCGCTCCGAAAACCAGCAGCTGCAGCAGAAAATCGATTCCTACCGGCTTTCCATGCAGAAGTCTCTTTTGGATTCCATTGTGGCGGATAATGTTGTTTTTGACACAAACAATCCCGTTATCTTTGACCATCTGTTTTGTCTGGAAGCGGGCAGCCACATTTTTATGCTGAGGGTCAAGACACCAGGTAAGAAAGAAAGCTTTCCGACAGATGTGCAGAAGCTTCTGAATACCAGTCTGCCGGGGGATATTCCCTCTGCCCTGCTTCTGGAGTGTACGGAGGAGTACGCGGTATTTCTGATCTGCTACAGCGGTGCGGAGCCGAATAAAGATGAAGTGCTCCATTTACTTCTGACGGATCTTTATCAGGAAACAGACTATCGCAGTGCTTTAAGCAACAGTGCGGAATCTCCGCTGGAAATTCCGTCCCTCTATGAGAATACGACAGCAGCTTCTGAATTCTGGGATGAGACTCCTGTGGTGATTTACTCGGAAATTGCAGAGAAGATTTCTTCCTCGGGAAGTCTGTCCTACCCCTACTCGAATTTGGAATTTCTGGCAGATGCGCTCAAATCCTGTCAGATCACGAAAGCCAGAGAACAGGTGATCTGTCTCTTTGAGCTTCTGGATACGGCCTCCGAAAATAATTCTTCGATTCCGAACTTTTTCATCCGCTGTGTCCTGATTGATATTCTGACGATCTTCTCAAGCAGCATGAACAACCTCAACGTGAAGTTCAAGAGCTACAGCGATCTGTATTTCAATACGCTGTTCCTTTGCAGAAGCTGTTCTTTTGTGGAGAAAAAAGAAGAAATCCGTCAGAATATTCTCCTGCTTCTGAGTACCTACGAGAACGAATTTGAGAACTCCACGATCCAGTTCTCGAAGATCGCGGAAACAATCCAGAAAGAGTACAGCTCTCCTGATTTTTCAATTTCCGTCCTGGCAGACACCTTCCATGTCAGCATCGCTTACATGAGCTATCTCTTCAAAAAGGGCTTTGATGTGAATTTTTCCGATTATCTCTGGAATATAAGAATGAAAAAAGCAGAAGAGCTGTTATCTGAGACCGATATGAATATCGATCAGATCAGCATCCAGGTCGGTTACCTGAATACATCGAGTTTCCGAAGAAAATTCAAACAGGAAACCGGTTTGACACCATCGCAGTACCGGAGCAAACACTAGTACTTGAGGACGGTGTTTTCGGCTTTTTTACTGTCCCTGATGGCTGGATATAAAAACAGGCTACTCCTTTTTATGGGAGATAGCCTGTTTTTTGCATTAACGAACAACCGTCTTCTTTTTCGCTGCACTCCATGCGGAGTAATAGGTTTTTCCGCTTACCGTTCTGTAGGCGCGCAGGCGGATAGTGTAGGTTCTGCCTTTTTTCGGGTTGCGGATTACGGCTTTGACGGTGTTTCTGCTTCTCACTTTGAGCGTTCTGGAAGAAGCGCCGACGGTGTATCGGATCTCATAGCCGGTGACTTGAGCGTTCTTCCTCCATTTCAGAGTAATGGCTCTGGAACTGCTGGTGCAGGCTGTGATCGCCGGTCTGGTGATGCGGATCGTGCGGAGAGCCGTTCCGGTGCCGACGGTGCTGCCGCTGTAAGCTTTGACCATGTAAGTGTACTGGGTTCCGTTGACAAGACTGTTCTTATCGAGATAGGAAACGGTAGTCCTTTTTTTGACCGTCGCGATCTTTTTGTAGGCGCCATTGCCGGCTTTGCGGTAGATGTAATAACCGCTGGCCTTGTTTACCTTGCTCCAGGTGACTTTGATTCCGGTGGCAGCGTTTGTCAGACTTCTGAGCGTGGTCTTGGCGAGAGTGACTTTGGTCGAAGAGGAAAGGGTTTTGATTGTGGCGGATTCTAAGGCATCATTTCCGTAAGAAGAGATGCTGATCCGTGCCCATTCTTCCTTGGTTCCCTTATAAATAATGGATCTTATACCGGAACAGTCTTTAAATGCACAGACTTCAATTCCCCTTACGCTATTTGGAATGGTAACTGTTTCCAGATAGTAACAATCTTCAAATACGCTCTGCGGAATAGTGATCATACTGGAAGGAATTTCGATGGTCTTGATTGCGGTTGCCTCAAAAGCATGATTGCCTACTACGCGGAGATTGTTCGGAAGCTTTACATTCTGCAGGGAAGAACAGTTCGCAAAAGCAGAGGTGCCGATCTGAATAAGGTTCTCCGGGAAATTGACCGTTGTCAGCCCCTGACATCTGTTAAAGGCATAACCACCGATACGGGTAAGGGTGGAAGGTAAGCTGACGCTGGTTAAATTTGAACAGCCACGGAAGGTAAAGTCATCTATCGATGTGATTCCTTCTCCTATAACGATGGATTTGATCATACTTTCATATTCTGTCCAGGGTAAATTGTTGTCTACGATATTGCCGGAACCGGATATTTTAAGCTCCTGGGTGGCATTATCATAAGACCATTTCAAACCGGAGCCAAAGGTGCCGGAAATAGAATTTATGTAAAAGTAGCAGGTTCCTCCGGTATCATTGGAAGTATAATATTTTACGGTATATTGGCCAAAATCACGGGGAGTATGATTGTCAAAGATGGTCCAGTTTAAAGTGGGAGCATTCATATCGGAAAGATAATTGTAATTGTTGGAGATTCTTCTTCCGTCCGGCCCGTAAACATCACAATAATATTTGGATAAAAAATCGGAGATATTATTGCTGAGATAGCGTTTTACGGTCAAAGGGATCTGGATCTCTTCGTTTGCATCGAAAACACTGTCCGGAAATGACGGGTCAATGGAAATCAATCCTTTGTAATAATAGGTTCTTGCGCTTACTGACAGGGATGCCCCGCACACAGCCAGCAGAAGCAGGCAGGTTGTCAGAAGCATTTTTAAAATTTTTTTCATAAGGTCCTCCTTTGTAAAAAATGTGATTTGATTTATAGGAAACTGCGTCTATGTAATTCCGGGAAAATCACCTCTCTCTCAAAACAGAATCTCTTCATCCTCATCAAAAAGTTTATCGTTAATCTCAAACAGCTTCAGCCCGTGCAGCAGTCCGTAATAGATAATCGCATCGCGTTTCAGTTTGGGATAGAGCTGGGCCATGCCGCAGAGCTTTAACAATTCCTGGGTTTCTTCCACGCTGGCTTCGAGACCGAAGCACAGGCATAAAAGGCGGTTCCTCGAAGGTTTCCGGCGGCCGGCGAAAATCTGATGCAGATAGATCTCGCTCATGCCGGCCTGCTTGGCGAGGGCTGCCTTTGAAATATTTTTTCTCTCAAACAGCTGGTTTAATAATTCCGATACACTTGCGTTTACGAATGATTCCTGATTTCGAGACAGGAACTGGTTCAAATCAGGTGCATTCATCATTTCTTGCTGTAAATTGTCTGTATTTTTCTTTTTCATCTTCGCACCTTTACAATAATTATTTGTTAAGTTACAATATTCTAAATAGTATATTCAAATCTCAGTATACTAAAAACGATTTTGGAAAACAATATGCACGCCGCATAGTGCGGAGGATGAAATATGGAGATTTATGACAGCCTTCTTAAGGCAGTTCATGACGAATATGATACGCTGAGGGTGCTCAAGAAAAGTGCGTGGGGAGAAGTTTCCCTTGTACGCCACCGGGAAAGCGGCACCCGATATATTTTCAGACATTTTGAGGGAAGCAGTGAGGTCTATCAGCTGCTTCTCGGGCTTTCCTGCCGGAATCTGCCTCAGATCATGGAAGTGGGAGAAAAGGACGGCAGGACGGCTCTGCTGGAAGAGTATGTGCAGGGCGACACCCTGGGAGAAATTCTGGAGGGAGGAGTGCTGACGACGGGGCAGGCAAAACAGATCGGCCGCCAGCTCTGCTCGGCGCTCTGGGTGCTTCATTCGAGAGGAATTGTACACAGGGATGTGAAACCTGACAATGTCATTTTGCGGGGCAGTGAGGCGGTTCTGATCGATTTTGACGCTTCGAGGATCCACAAAACCGCCATCTCAGAAGACACGAAAATCCTGGGAACGACCGGCTTTGCGGCACCGGAGCAGTACGGCCTCTCCCAGTCGGATGGCCGCGCAGATATTTATGCGCTGGGTGTACTGCTCAATATCATGCTGACGGGAGAGCACCCCTCAAGGAAGCTTGCCGGCGGCCGGATGGGACGGATCGTGCAGCGCTGCACAATGGTAAACCCGGAGAAAAGATACAAAAATATCCTTCATCTGATGGAGGCATTATAATAGGAAAAAATCATGAGCAAGAAATGTGTGAAATGCGGGCATCCGCTTCCGGAGGACGCTTCTTTCTGTCCACACTGCACGGCAATTCAAGTGGAAAAAGAGGAGATCAGGGCGCCGAGGCGGTGGAAAAAGAAGGTTTTTGTGATTGGAGCTGTACTGGTGTTTCTGGCAGGTGTGGGCTTTGCTTTTTCTTTGTACCATAAGCCGAAGGTCTATGAGGCCAACGCCCGGATCGTTTATCCGGATCAGGATCATTCCTACAGGCTTCTGGTGACTTACTCGGAGGCCGATGCTCTGGCCGGTCAGGCTCAGGGAGACCGGACCGATATGCTGGCGGATGGCCTGGACAGTGCCCTTCCCTGTCAGCTCTATGTTTTAAATGAAGAGACGGGAGAAGTGGACTGGGAAGAATTTACTGAGAAAGTGAAATCCTGCGAGGTAGAGACCGTACCCCAGGAAAATTCAAAGAAGCTCGAATACATGGAACCGGTTCACGACGAGAACTTTCCGAATGCAGCCTATGTTTCGAATCTTCATTTTGCGGCTGATACCGGAAGCAATGATATTTTCTGGAAGCTGACGATGAAGAACGGCGATACGATTTCTCTGAAAACCCGGCTTACAATTGAAAAACAGGAGATGGTTACTTACTGTCCGGAAGATACGCCCATGGAAACCACGGAGGAGCTGAATACCCTGCTGGCTTCCATTGAAAAAGAGGTATCTTCCGACACGCCGGTCTATCTCTATCTTCCAGCAGTGACTTACGACGGGGAGATTACATTTGGCGATCATGTCTGGCAGATTTTCGGAAGCACGGACGGGGATGCGACCACCACTTTTACCGGAACCGTCAATGTAAATGGAAAGAACGGAAATTATGGAATCATGTCCGGTATCCGCTTTGAGGGCAGCTCCGGAACCGGATTGAATGCGAACTGCTTTGTCCTGCTTTCCGGGTGCAGTTTCAGTGGCTGGGATATTGCCGCCATCGCGCAGGACGGCGCCTGGGTCAGCGCATCAGACTGTAGTTTCACGAATAACAGAACGGCTCTGAAATTCAATACCAGCATGGCCTATGGCAGCAATCCCAGTTATCTGAACAATACTTTTACCGGAAATGGAGTTGCTGTCTCTATCGACCGCCTGCCCGGAAGCGAAGTCCTGAATTTCGCCGGAAGCACCTTCTCTGAAAATGGGACGGATATCGAGAATAAAGCAGGGCATCCGGTGGATACGGCAAATGCGGTGTTTGAGTGACCATGGGGCGGTGTTTTCGGATTTTTTACTGTCCCCGATGCCTTTGATTGACTACATATTGCAAAATTTTAAAATAAGTCATTAAAAATAAAGGGGTAAGTTGACTGCAAATCTTAAAAAACTCAAATGTAGTCATGAAAAATCAGAAAATATTTGACTGCAAATCTGTTTATCTTGGAGCAAATGAAGGAAATGATCCGTGTCTGCAAAATGCAGTTAAAGAATTGGGAACATGGATTGGAAACAGCGGAAATGCACTGGTCTATGGTGGTTCTAAATCCGGTTTGATGGGTGCGCTTGCGGACAGCGTTTTGAAGGCAGGCGGTGATGTGACGGGTGTTGAGCCGCAGTTCTTCATCGAAAGTGAACTTCAGCATGATGATTTGACCAAGCTGATTGTGACCAAAGATATGTCAGAACGCAAAAATAAAATGATCGAACTGGGCGATGCCTTTATTGCTTTTCCAGGTGGGACGGGAACATTAGAGGAAATCGCAGAGGTCATGTCCAAAGTATCCCTGAAACACTTAGACGCGCCGTGCATCCTTTACAACCTGAACGGCTACTACGATGATTTGAAGGCACTGCTGACAAAGATGATTGACAAAGGTCTTTCCTCGAAAGAACGGCAGGAGGGTATTTACTTTGCCGATAACCTCGATGAGATAAAGAGAATCTTGAACGAAGGATAAGGAGAAGTACCATGTTTTTTGGCTTGTTCGACCAGTTGTTTCCCCTCATGTTTACCGCCGTCTTCCTTTTCATTGTCGGCACATTCATTTACACTGCCGTTACAGGGCTCTCCACATGGCATAAGAACAATCAATCCCCGAGATTAACCGTGCCAGCCAAGGTCGTGACTAAGCGGCAGAATACGACCCGTCACAGCCATCCGGCGGCAGGCGATGCTTCCGGTGCTCATGGGTTCCATAGCACGACGAGCACTTCCTACTATGTCACCTTCGAGGTCGAGAGCGGCGACCGCATCGAGTTCGCTGTACGCGGGCAGGACTACGGTATGCTCGTGGAAGGCGATACGGGTAGGCTGAGTTTTCAGGGAACAAGGTTTCTGGGCTTCGAGAGAAATATTGGGAATGATTTCTGAGCGCAGGGGAGGATACGACTTCGGACCTCAATGAAGAGCCGGGGAAGAGGTATAAGAGGGGATATACTCCTGTATCGTATAAAAGGATACACTACGGGTGTAGTGCATGACGAGCATCCAGCCTGAAAGGGCGATGCTCATTTTTTTCGGGTGGCAATGTCCTGAAAGCAGAAATAATCAGGCTGGTGACGGGACTGCGTAAATTCAAACAGCATCCCGGAGGCATTGAATGTCTGGTTTGTGACAACGGCAACGCAGTCATAGCTGTCCATGGCGAGGATTTTTTCATCCTGCGCGGTGGCGTGTTCCACCGTGATACGGCGCTTACTGGTGATAATCTGCATACCCAGTGTGTTTTCTATATAATCGTAAATGGAGTTGGCCGCAATCTCGGGGGTCAGACCGTGAACAAACTCTGTCAAAAAATAGTTGATATCCAAAATGAGTGCTTTTCCATCCAGATACCGCACACGGCGAATGTACCACAATTCATCGCCCACGGAAAACCCACTCAGCGAGGCAAGGCGCTCATCGGCAATGACGGTTTTAAATTCTAAAACCTTTGTCACTGCGTGTAATCGGTTTCGCCGCGCGGTTTCCTGAAAAGTTTCAATACCTCCGATGGTAAATGTGGTTTTTCCCACCGGTTGATAAATCACCCGTACTCCGCGCCCCTGCATGGCCTGCACATAGCCATCGTTGGTCAGTTCAGCCAGCGCACGGCGAACCGTGTTGCGGGAGCAGGCGTATTCCTCGAGCAATGTATTCTCACTGGGCAGCAGGGACTGATAGGGATAGTCCTGCGCTTCAATACGCTTTTTTAAGCTGTGATAAATTCCTTCGTATTTTGCTTTTGGCATAGCGGAAGTCCCTTTCAACTTGTTCAAACATTTGATTTAGTATATCGTATTTTCAGCCAAAATGCAAGAGGAGAATTTGTGCGCTGCACCGAATTTCATGCCTACACATAAAATTCCTGGAAAAACGCTTGACTTGTATGAACAAGTTTACTATACTGAGGCTGTAAGGCAAACTTGTTCATACAAGTTTGAATATCCGCTTTAGCGGGATTCTGAAGGAGGAAAAAATAAAATGGGTAAGTACGAACAGGATGCACGGCTACTGCTTGAGTATGTCGGCGGAAAAGAGAACATTGCGGCGGTATCTCACTGCGTATCGCGTATGCGCTTTGTTCTGAATGACCCTGCCAAGGCAGATGTTGCCAAAATCGAGTCTCTGAAATCTGCCAAAGGTACATTCACACAGGCCGGGCAATTTCAGGTGATTATCGGCAACACGGTCAACGATTTTTACAATGATTTTATCGCGGTATCCGGCATTGATGGTGTTTCCAAAGACGCCGTCAAGAGCGCGGCCAAGCAGAATCAGAACGCACTGCAAAGAATTATGAGCGTGCTGGCTGAAATCTTTGCCCCGCTGATTCCCGCCATCATCACCGGCGGCCTGATTCTGGGCTTCCGCAACTGTATTGACAGTATTTATTTGTTTGGCAACGGCACACAGACGCTTTGTGATATCAGTCAGTTCTGGTCCGGTGTTGACAGCTTCCTTTGGCTGATTGGCGAAGCTATCTTCCATATGCTGCCGGTCTGCATCTGCTGGTCCGTTACCAAAAAGATGGGCACCACGCAGAGCCTTGGCATCGTGCTGGGCCTGACGCTGGTTTCCGGCCAGCTTCTTAACGCCTACGCGGTGGCCTCCACGGCGGCAGCCGACATCCCCAAATGGGACTTTGGCTTTTTCACTATCAATATGATTGGCTATCAGGCGCAGGTCATTCCGGCTATGCTGGCCGCGTTTACGCTCGTGTATCTGGAGCGCTTTTTCCGTAAAATCTGCCCGCCGGTCATTTCAATGATTGTGGTTCCGTTCTGCTCTTTGGTGCTGTCCGTTATCATCGCCCACACGGTTCTCGGCCCCATCGGCTGGAAAATCGGTTCTGTCATCTCCGATGTGGTTTATGCAGGTATCTCCGGCTCTTTCCGCGTTGTGTTCGGTGCTATTTTCGGTTTTGTTTATGCGCCGCTTGTTATTACCGGTCTGCATCATATGTCTAACGCAATTGATATGCAGCTGATTGCCGACTTTGGCGGCACCATGCTGTGGCCGATGATTGCACTGTCCAACATTGCACAGGGTTCTGCCGTTCTCGGTATGATTTATCTCCAGCGCAAAAATGCCGCCGCACAGGAAGTCAACGTTCCCGCCTGCATCTCTTGCTATCTGGGTGTCACAGAGCCTGCCATGTTCGGCGTCAACCTGAAATATAATTTCCCCTTTATCTGCGGCATGATTGGTTCCGCAACAGCCGCAGTGGTCTGTGTGGCAACCTCCACCACGGCCAACGCAATCGGCGTCGGCGGTATCCCCGGCATTCTGTCTATCCAGCCGACCTATATGCTCAGCTTTGCGCTGTGCATGTTGATTGCTATTGTTGTCCCCTTTGTGCTGACGGTTGCCATCGGCAAGAAAAAAGGCGTTGCCTGATTCGGTTCTGAATGTAAGTGGGGTTTGCAATGTACAATTTCAAGGACAAGGTTGTCTACCAAATTTACCCGAAATCCTTTCATGATTCCAACGGGGATGGCTTTGGCGATTTGAAAGGCGTCACCCAAAAGCTGGACTATTTGGCGGATTTGGGTGTAGATTACCTATGGCTGACACCGTTTTTCCCTTCACCCCAGCGGGACAACGGCTATGATGTGGCCAACTACCGTGCGGTGGATTCCCGCTACGGCACGATGGATGATTTGGACGAATTGATTCGGGAAGCCGACAAGCGCGGTATTGGCCTGATGCTGGATATGGTGTTCAACCACACCTCCACCGAGCATGACTGGTTTCAAAAAGCATTGGCAGGCGATAAAAAATACCAGGACTACTACATTTTCAAGGATGGCTCTCCCGACCGCTGCCCCACAAACTGGGTGTCCAAATTCGGAGGCTCCGCGTGGGAGTATGTGCCGCAGTTGGGTAAATGGTATCTGCATTTGTTTGATGTCATGCAGGCTGATTTGAACTGGGAGAATCCTGCTGTGCGTGCCGAAATGGCCGACATCCTGCGCTTTTGGAAAGCGAAGGGAATCAAGGGCTTCCGCTTTGATGTAGTCAATCTTATCTCCAAACCGGAACTGTACGAAGACGACTTGGAGGGCGATGGCCGTCGCTTCTATACTGATGGCTGCAATGTCGGCAAGTATCTGAAAGAACTGGTGGCCGCAGGCGGTATTGACGGTATGATGACTGTCGGGGAGATGTCCTCCACTACGCTGGAAAACTGCATCGGGTACACATCAGAGAAAAACCATGAACTGACGATGTGCTTCAACTTCCATCACCTGAAAGTGGACTATAAAAACGGGCAAAAATGGGAGCTGATGCCTCCCGACCATGGGGCGCTGAAGCGTTTGTTCCGGACCTGGCAGGAGGGAATGCAGGAACACGGCGGCTGGAACGCTTTGTTTTGGTGCAATCACGACCAGCCGCGTGCTGTCAGCCGGTTCGGCAGCGACACGACCTATTGGAGAGAAAGCGCCGAAATGCTGGCCACGGCGATTCATTGTATGCGCGGCACACCCTATATTTATCAGGGAGAGGAACTGGGCATGACGAATCCTCATTTTACCGAAATTGACCAGTACCGTGATGTGGAGAGTCTTAACTACTATAAGATTCTGCGTGAGCAAGGTAAATCCGAGGCTGAGACGCTGAATATTCTGGCACAGCGCAGCCGGGATGACGGCCGTACTCCCATGCAGTGGGACAGCAGCCCTAACGCAGGCTTTACGTCAGGTACGCCGTGGATTGGTGTGGCGGATAACTATAAGAGCATCAACGCTGCGGCGCAGACGAGTGATGCGGATTCGATTTATAGTTTCTACAAAGCGATGGTACGCTTGCGGAAGGAACACCGGGTCATAAGTGAGGGAAAAATTGAATTTCTTTACCCCGACAACACCGACCTGCTGGCTTATCGGCGCTATGGCTCGGCGGACAAGGAAGAACTTCTTGTACTTTGCAACCTGACAGAGCAAGAAATCCACGCTGAACTGCCTGACGCTTGGGCGACTGCAGAAAAACTGATAGGAAACTACGCAGATAACCCTTCAGAGACCCTGCGTCCGTATGAGTGTGTTGTATTGTATACCACAAATGAATAAAAAGTAAAGCAACAAGAGTGTCTACTACGAAGGCAGACGCTCTTGTTGCTTTTTTCGCATTTTTTATATGAGAGGACTTGAACAGGACACAATTGACAAACCACCCTGAATACGTTTTAATGATAGTACAATAAACCTGAAAAAACCAGAAAGGGGAACCCATATGAAACATGCCAAGCAAACCCGTGCACCTTGGATTCTGCTCGCCTGTTTGGCGGCCATTGCACTGTGCATAGTGGCAGCTGTTACACTATTACAACCCAACACCAACCCAAAGAACATCGAGATCCCCGGTACGCGGGGCAATATCCCGGCTACCATCCAGCTGCCTGCCAAATCTGCCCGGGGCGAGGAACTGCCGCTGGTGGTGCTGTGCCATGGCTTTACCGGCAACCGGCAGGGAGACGGCCACTTCGCGCCCCTGGCTGAGGACCTGGCCGCCCATGGCATTGCCACTGTGCGGCTTGATTTCGCCGGCTGCGGCGACAGCACCGAACCTTACGCCAACTACACGCTGGCCAATATGGCGGCGGATGTGGACAGCGTGATCGGCTACATGCAGGCCACCTACGGCACCGGCAAAACGGCGTTGGTGGGCCACAGCATGGGCGGGCGGTTGGCCAGCCTCTACCCGCAGCTGGGGCAGTACCCCGTCACGGCACTGGCCCTCTGGAGCCCCGCCAACGGCACGGGCCTGCAGGGCTTGGAGTTTTTAAGCATTGATAACTTTGCCGCCGTGGAAGAACTGGCCGCCCGCGCCGATGCCGAGGGCAGTGTAGCGGCTTGGGGCGTGGAGCTGAGTGCCGCCTACATCGACGGTATGCGGGACAGCGACCCCAACGTGACCCTGCAGGAAAGCGGCTTGCCGGTGCTGCTGACCTACAGCGGCAATGAGCGCATCTTGAGCGACACTACCCAAACCGAAACCAAGGCGGCCGTCGAAAGCCTGCCGGACGGCCAGGTGGTGCTGGACCCCTTCGTGAACGGTGACCACAATTATACCAGCGAGGACCCCGCCACCAACACCCAGCTGGACGCTGACCTGCGCCAGGTCACGGTAGATTTTTTGACGTCCCATCTGCAATAAATACCAATAAGCACAAAAAGCGCCCCCGTTCGGTTGCGGCTCCGAACGGGGGCATAAGGGGTATCGATTGGTGTGAGGAGGAATCATGTTCCAGAATTACGGTTGCGGCTCCGTAACCCTGTGCTTATACAATACAGGACATCTGCTAAAAAACTATGATACTGGTATGAACATTTTGTAAATTGCATAAAGCAAACAAAAACCTCCGGCTTTCGGGCCGGAGGTTTTGTTTGCTTGTGGTTTAAGCTGCGATTAGCCGAACATGTTGATCAGAATACCAGCAGCAACGGCGGAGCCGATAACACCGGCAACGTTGGGGCCCATGGCGTGCATGAGCA
>OHAC01000805.1_pt1 | contig 31212 bp, 24 predicted proteins | sample 1577051 | NCBI WGS metagenome assembly OHAC01 (sample SAMEA3541499, study PRJEB24748) | human gut metagenome | biome: human gut; feature: human-associated habitat; material: faeces | place: China | collected 2012 | reverse complement strand
CAGAACTTCAGCGTTACGAGAAGCGTGTATTAAGCAAAGAAGAAAACGTTGAAAATAATTTGTTCATCATTCATTCCAATGACGGCTTCATCTTTGGAATAGTATTCATAATTTAATGACTTATTATTGAAAAGAAGGATGGCAAAATGTCCGAGCTCATCTTTTGTAATAATATAATGGTCATTTCGTTCAATGAGATAATTGTGCAGCTGTTTAAAGAACAGCAGTGCATAATACGGAGGTTTACAAAAACCATCAGAACTAAGCAGACCACATGCGCCATTTAGAATACGGTTTGCATCCATGTCACCGGCAAAAATGTCGCTTGCATACCAGTAACAGATATCCTCTGCTTCTCCAAGAGTATCAACCATCTGATTTATCATAATAGCCGCTTTTGAAGCCATATCGTTAAGTGAATTTCGATGGACAAAACTAAGATTCCATTCAATGACAACGATTGGGCGTTTTGGAAAACCACTCTCTGCTAAAATGGAGTGCATTTCGGATAGATCGTTCGAAAAAAAGTGGTCGATATTTTGACGAATCGCGTTCATTTTTGTCGGTTCCTCTGCTTCACGATAGGGAAATGAATTCATCGTTATGAAATCAGGCATATGTCTGGCATTGGCCCAATTGCGATAAAATTGAATGACCGTATCTCTGTGAACAGAAGGACTGTATCCGACACCACCGATTGAGGCATTCGGGACTTTGGAGCGAACAGTTTCGAAAAAATCATCCCACAGGTTATTAAATTCTCCGGAAAGTCCAAGTAAGGAGTGTCTATATACAAAATACCAGATTACAAATTTCCAATTCGTTACTTCTTTTAAACCATATCGATTGACTACATGATCTAATATCTTTTCGATGACGTGATTGAATTCACGAGAATCCGAAAAGAAATATGCGGTAGACATTTCATGAATTTCATTTAGTTTCTTTAAAATATTTAAAACTTGATTATCGATAACGATCATCGGACGGATTCCATTTTCTACAAGAAAATCCAAAACATGGTCGAGATTAACAAAATTCAGTTGCGTTGTCTGATCTGAATCCAGAAGAGAAAATTCTGGAGAAAACAGACCGTTGATACAGCCATATTGAAAATCCAGAGTATGCTTTAAAAATTGAATTTGTCTTTGATAGGTTCCGGATAGAATACGGGAGGCAAATCCAAGATAAATCATGGAACCCAAAGGATTTTTAAATTCTTTTCCCTTGACACAGTCGATATCAGCGGACTGAAGTCTGATTTTTTGCTCTTTTACTACGACCATTCTTGTTTTGGAGCGGTATTCATTTAGAATATCAGCAGATTTTTTTGAAATTTGCATCTCCAGATGAGTATTGCGTATGGCATGATTTTTACGATATTCACCAGGGGAGAGGTTGAAATTCTGTCTGAAAATTTTGTTAAATTGCGAAGCTGTTGAAAATCCATTATTTAGTGCGATATCTGAGATTGATAACTGGCTTCCGGTTAAATCCGATACAGCATGGCGAAGGCGAATATTTGTTATATACTGTACAAAGGTGATTCCGGTGTTTTTCTTAAAAAGCCGGGACAGTGATGTTGGGGCAATATGAATCTGTCTGGCAGCATCCGGAAGTGTAATATGTTCCGAAAAATGTTCTTCAATGTAAGAAAAAACATAATCAAGCCGTTCATCGGAAGTCTCGAGCAAAGGTTGCTTGTCGGATAACAGAAAAGAACAAATCAGGTAATCGCAAATTTTATATAGAATACTTAGTTTCTTTGCACTCATTTCTTTCATATCAAGTGCGTATTCCCCAAGCAAGTCATAGATCAAATAGCGTAGTTGTTCATACTTTACGCTAGAATGCCGCGAACTACAACATTGAAAATATGGAAGTTGTTTATGTGTTAATTTCCGAAATAGTTCTGCACGAACAGAAATTAGTAGCATAAAGCTTCTGGGAGAAGTTTGCAGCTTAAAGTGTCGATTCCAATTGATCATTAGAATATCTTTTTCGGATAAATGATTTGTTTCAGCAGTTAATGTTACAGTAGCGCTGCCGTGAATGATAAATAGAAGCAAATATTCATTTTGTATATCATCCATTGTAATCGAATTTTCATAAAATTTGATTTCGAAATCATTCATTATATAAAAAACCTCCTTTGAAAAGCTATAATATGACAAAATATTTGTTATATTATAACAAGTAATGGATGCGTGGTCAATTTTGGATAAAAGATGACAAGAAAAAGATGAATGAAAAGGAGAAAAAAATAAAGAAATTTATTAAAATGAAACCACTGGGGACGGAGTTTGTGGCTTTTTGAATGTCCCTAATGGTTGTAGAAAGATAAAAAAGACCAAAGGGGACGATGTTTGAGCCAAAAACTCCCTTCCCAATGGCAATGAAAGGGGATAAACTTATGAGTTACAAATTAAATAATCCAATTATTCCAGGATACTATCCGGATCCTTCTATCATTCGTGTGGAGGATGATTTCTATCTGGCTTGTTCCAGTTTTGAGATGTTTCCAGGAATTCCGATTTTTCACAGCAAAGATCTTGCACACTGGGAGCAGATTGGAAATGCGCTGACGGAAGAAAATGGATTCCATATGGAAAAAAATTGTGGAGTCGGAGGTCTGATGGCGCCTACAATCCGTTATAATAATGGAACGTATTATATTATTAATGCTAATTTCGCTGACAAGGGAAATTATATTTGTACAGCAAAAGACCCGGCAGGTCCGTGGTCAGAACCACATTGGATGGATGACGTCCCGGGAATTGATGCATCTATTTTCTTTGACAATGACGGTAGTTGCTATGTTATGGGAACAGGAGATGTCTGGGATAACGGAACCGGTGTGAAAGAAAGAGGAATCTGGCTTGCACCATATGATATTGAGAATTTCCGCGTGACAGGCGAGCCTTATACGATTTATAACAGTGCTATGAGAGGCGGGGCATCTCCGGAAGCTCCACATCTGTATCATATCGGAGATTACTATTATTTGATCATTGCAGAAGGTGGTACAGAACATTATCATGCGGTAATGGTGGCAAGATCAAAAGAACTCTTCAGCTTTTTTGAAGGAAATCCGGCAAACCCGGTTATGACACATAGACATATGGGATTCAAAAGCCCGATCATTAATGTCGGACATGCTGATCTCGTAGAGTTAAAAGATGGAAGCTGGTATGCTGTGATGCTGGGTTCTCGTTTAATCGATGAAAAATATAAAAACCTGGGACGAGAAACATTTATCTGCCCGGTTATATGGGAGAGGGACTGGCCAGTATTCAGTCCGGAGACAGGAAAGATCGAATGGAGCTATGATGGTCCGGAATCTTTGGAAGAAACAGTTTATCCAGAAGAAAATAAGTTTGACGATTTTGATGAACAGAAATTGCCACTTTATATGACATTTTGGGGAACACCTGGTAAGGAGTGCTGGAAAATTGAAGATTCTTGCCTGAAATTAAAATGTATTCATCAGAGACTGGACGATGATCTGGAACAGATGAGCATGGAGGGCACTTTATCGGATGATAAATATGCTGCTTTTGTAGGACGACGTCAGTGCAAAATGGATACTACAATTACAACACGTATGACATTTGTTCCAGAAGGACAGGAGAGTGCGGGAATTGCGGTTGTACAGGCAATGAACCATCAACTCCATGTAGAACGTGCCTGCGAAAACGGAAAACAGGTTGTACGTGTAAAACTGATCACAGCAGATTATCAACAGCCACCATATTTTCCGGGATTTACAAGCACGACAAATCGTGAAAATATTTGTACAGTGGAGTATGATAAAGATACAATTGTATTACAGATTGAAATGCATAATGAAGATTTTACGATTCGATATGGAGAATCGGAAGAAAATCTGAAAGAATTGTGCAAGGCTGACGGATCTTTGATCAATCCAGAAAAGGTTGGATGTATGTGCGGAACAGTGCTTGGAATGTATGCGACGGGAAATGAAGAGGATTCAGAAAATACGGCAGCGTTTGATTGGTTCCGCTGCGAATAGGGACGGAGTTAATGGCTTTTTTAGTGACCCACATGGCCCAAAACTATATGATAAAATTAAAAACCACAGGGGATGGAGTTGAGCCAAAAACTCCGTCCCCTGTGGTTTTTAATGTTTTATGCTTCCTCAAGAAATGTATCCGTACCACTTACATAGTAAGCCCCCATACCTGGAATATGTTTTTTAAAAGTATCTCCTTGCACATGTGCAAGAAAATCTTCTTGTGAATCCCATTGAGAAACAAAGGTAACTTCATCTTTTGCTTCTGGGTTTACAAAAACCTGCATTCCGTGGCATCCTTTGTCATTGGCAATCACATCTTCTGCAAAGGCTTTTGCAAGTGGTAAATAGGCATCTCTGTCGGTTACTACATTTGTTGTAAATACTGTTGTCATAATAAAAATCCTCCCTATGATGTATTGAATTTCGAAAAAATGTGAATATGAAAAATCCACAGGGGACAGTAACTGAGCCAAAAACTCCGTACCCATGGATACTACACATGGGACAAGACCCGGCCAGAAGCTTTGTTCCCTATGGATACTATCATAGTAGAAAGAAAAAAGCAGTGTCAATTGAATTTGCCCAAAAAGAAAAAGAGGTCAAGAACGCATATCGTTATTATGACATATGAAAAAATTATAAGAACAGAAAGGTAAAAACGCGATACAAACGAAGTGGATTTAGAGTATACAAAATGTTGACAAGAACGATATAATATGAACCATAATAAAGACAAAAACAGGAGGAAAAAGAACTATGCGAGTAAAACAGATTACAAATGTGGACGGATTTTATAAGGCATTGGCAAAATGTCAGGGAAGGGTAGAGCTGATCACGGATGATCGCGATGTATTGAATCTGGCATCTACACTGACACAGTTTATCGGACTTACAACAGTATTCAGCAATCCTGATATTGAAGCGTATGAGATTGTTTGCTATAATCCGGATGATTTCCAGTACATAAAAGAATTTCTGGTTCCGGTAGAAAAATAAAAAAGAATATATTATATAGAAGAAAGGCTTCTGGTCATGGTGGATTTTACCAAAACAGAAGCCTTTCTTTTGTGCATGTTTTCGTGAAAGTACACAATGTCATCAAAAAGAAGTAAATATATGACCTGTAAGAAAAAAAGATGACTTCATGAGGTCATTTTTATGACGAAATAAGTAAAAAATCGAATGGTAGGAGCTCTCATGGACTGGTAAACTAAGGTCAAATCTTGAGAGAGACATACAAGGAGGAAAAATTATGAAGGCAAAAAAGGTTATGGCAATGGTAATGGCCAGTGCAATGATTCTTTCACTTACAGCATGTGGAGGAAGTTCATCTGACAGCTCATCAAAAGGAGATTCATCTAGTTCAGACGCAAAGGCAACAGTAAGTGTTGTAAAGCCGAATCAGGATGCAGCAAACACTGAAAAGACAGATGAGACATTGACTATTGGACTTTCTTCTGAGCCATCATCTCTGTATGGTGCAGCAGGCGGTAAGACAGAGAATGAAGAGCAGATTATTGGTAATGCGATGTTGGATTCACTTGTAAAATTCAATTATGCAACAAATGAGCTTGAGCCATCTCTTGCAACTGACTGGGAATGGGTTGATGATACACATCTGAAATTCACACTGCGTGATGACGTAACAATGAGCGATGGAACTCCACTTGTTGCAGATGATGTTGTTTACACATGTAATAAGATTTGGGTAGAGCAGAATACAACAAATGATACAGGAAAATATATCAAAGGTGCAACTGCTGATGACGAGCATACAGTTACGATCGAATTCAATACAACAGCACCAGATTTCCTGAAGATGTTGAGCTGGACAAACTTCGGAATCGTATCTGAAGATGAAGTCAATGCAGCAGGCGGTCTTGATGCAGTTCAGACAAATCCTGTAATTGGTAGTGGCCCATACAAATTCAAAGAGTGGAAAAATGGACAGTCAGTTACACTGGAAAGAAATGATAATTACTGGGATAAAGACTATGTAGGATATTACAAAGAAATCGTATTTACATTTACAAGTGATGCAGCAGCAAGAGAGATGGCTGTAGAATCAGGAGATGCCGATATCGCATACGATATGCCAGTAAGCCAGGCTGCTACATATGCAGAAAATGACTCTGTAAATACAACAATCTATGACTTTGGTCAGACAACACATCTGTGGTATAACATGGGTGATAATGCCGGAGCAACAAAAGATCAGAAAGTTCGTGAAGCAATCGACAAAGCATTAGACTTTGATGCAATTGCACAGGTAGGAACAGCCGGATTTGGTGAAGCTGCACTTTCATACTGGGATCCAAGCTGCGATTACTACACAGCAAACTATACAAAAGAAGAAAGAGCTGTTGACGTAGACGGAGCAAAAGAACTTCTTGATGAAGCAGGATATGGTGATGGAGTTGAAATTACAGCACTGGGACTTCAGGATAATACTCCTGTATTAACTGTAATGCAGGCTAATCTTGCAGAAGCAGGAATTACATTGAAAATTGATACACCGGATACAGCTCAGTTTGTAGAGGGCGCATTTGGTGGCGATTATGATCTGATCTGCGTTGGAGATACTCCTGCAATTAGAACACCTGCAAGCGTTATGCCATTCCTTCAGAAACTGAATGTTGACGGACCTGGTATGGTTATCGGTGGAGCAAAATGGACATCAGATGAATTTGATTCAACAATTACAGATTTGATTAGTGAGTCCGATACAGATAAAGCTACAGAGCTTGCTACAAAACTGGATGAGATGGTAAAAGATGAGACAGTCTGCTCGAACCTGTATCCAGAAATGAAAGCCAGTGTATATGCGAAAGATCTGAAAGGATTTAATACAATTGAAAGAGGTTTCGTTGACGCAACTGGATTCTACGAATAAGCGAGAAACAACCAGATTCTTGAATTGCCCGGTGATGAAAGTCTCCGGGCAATATTTGAAATACGAGGAGAATGATCTATGCTGAAATATATAGTAAAAAGAATCTTGTATCTGATCCCGATTTTATTTGGTGTATCGATTATCATTTTTGCACTGAAAACATTTACACCGGGAGATCCTGCAAGACAGATCTTAGGAAACAGTGCATCGGAGGCACAGGTTCAGGAAAAAAGAGAAGAGCTCGGGTTAAATGATCCGGTTCCGGTACAGTATTTTAATTATGCAAAAGGTATTGTTACAAAAGGAGATTTTGGTGATTCCTACAGAACAGGAAAACCGGTATTACAGGAAATCGCACCTAGACTTTTAACATCTGCCAAGATTACATTGGGAGCGGTTCTGATCGGAGCGGTGCTTGGTGTATTGCTTGGAATTATATCGGCACTAAAGAAATATACGTGGATCGATTCCGGGGTACTGGTCATATCCATGTTCTTCCAGTCGGTTCCGGAATTTGTTGTAGCTTTGGTATTGATTATGATCTTTGCTGTAAACTTGCATATTCTTCCGGCAAATGGTATTGATACATGGAAAGGTTATATCATGCCGATGCTGTGTATCGGATTATCTTCCGTAGCAAGTTATACACGTATCACAAGATCTTCTATGTTGGAAGTATTGGGAGAAGATTATATCAGAACAGCACGTGCAAAAGGACAGTCAGAGAAGAATATTACATATCACCACGCACTTCGTAATGCCATGATCCCGGTTGCACAGTCAGTTGGTACCAGTCTTGGTAATACAATTGGTGGTGGAATGGTACTGGAGACCGTATTCGGTGTTCCTGGTGTTGGAAAATATATCGTAGATTCCATCACACAGCGTAACTATCCATCTGTTCTTGGTGGAGCACTGATCATCGCTATTGTATTGACACTCATTAACCTGTTGGTTGATATCAGTTTCGTATTGATCGATCCACGTCTGAAGACAACGATTATTGCCGGTGGAAAAACAAAGAAACGTAAAAAAGTAAAAGCAACAGCGTAGGAGGGAAAAGATATGTCAAAAATGAGAACTCCTGCAATGGAGAAAATAGAAAAGAAAAATACAAAGAGAAAGAAACCGGTGAAATCAACACCGATGCGTGAGTCATGGAAACGATTTAAACGTAACCCAACCGCTTTACTTGGATTGGTTGTAGTCTGTATCCTGATTCTTGTTGCAATCTTTGCACCACTCATTGCCCCTTATGACTATAAGGCACAGGATTATGGAGCTATGATGCAGGCACCAAGCAGTGCTCATTTCTTTGGAACAGATCAGTTTGGACGAGATATTTTCAGCCGTGTTATCTATGGTACAAGATATTCTCTGATCATTGCTTTGTTCTGTACGATCGCAGCATTGTTCAGTGGCGGATTACTTGGAATTATTGCCGGATATTTTGGCGGGACAGTAGATACGATCATCATGCGTATCATGGATATCTTCCAGTCTATTCCGATGATCATGATGGCAATGTGTATCGTAGCTGTACTTGGTAATGGTATTCCACAGTTGGTAGCAGCAATTATGTTTGCATCTATGCCGACCATGGCAAGAAATAACCGTGCAGCGATTCTTCGAGTTCGAGGAAGTGATTATATTGAGTCATCCGAAGCAATCGGTGTAAGCCAGATTCAGATGATCTTGAAACATATGATTCCGAATGCAGCAGGAATTATGATTATTTATTTTGTTGGATTTTTAGCTGTATCTATTATGATGATGTCATCTATGAGTTACATTGGTGTAGGTCTTACAGCACCAACTCCGGAATGGGGATTGATCTTGAATGATGGTAAGGCATATCTGACATCTGCACCATATATGATGATGTTCCCTGCATTGATGATCATGATCACATGTTTCGCATTCAACCTGATGGGTGATGGACTGCGTGATGCATTCGATCCGAAAATGAAATAAGGAGCGGGATAAAATATGAGTGAAAATATGTTAAATGTAGAAGATCTTGTAATTCATTACGAGACGGATGAGGAAGTAGTGGAAGCTGTAAATAACATCAGCTTCCAACTGAAAAAAGGTGAAGTTCTTGGACTGGTAGGAGAGACTGGTGCAGGAAAGACGACAACAGCATTGGGAATTATGGGATTGCTTCCATCAAAAGTAGGACATGTGATTCAGGGAAAGATTGAACTGGATGGTGAAAATCTGTTTGATAAATCAGAACGAGAGATGCGTAAGATCCGTGGTAAGAAGATTTCCATGATTTTCCAGGATCCAATGACAGCATTAAACCCTGTAAAAACAGTTGGAGATCAGATTTCAGAAGTAGTTCTTCTGCACAATCATTGCTCAAAGGCAGAGGCACTGAAACGTGCACAGGATATGCTGGCAATGGTAGGAATCGTTCCTGAACGTTACAAAGATTATCCACATCAGTTTTCAGGTGGTATGAAACAGCGAATCGTTATTGCAATCGCTCTGGCCTGCGAGCCGGAACTTCTGATCGCAGACGAGCCGACAACAGCGCTGGATGTAACAATCCAGGCACAGATTCTGGATATGATGAGATCACTGCAGAAAAAACATGGAACATCGATGATACTGATCACACACGATCTTGGTGTTGTGGCAGAGATGTGCGATCACTGTGCAGTTATGTATGCTGGTGAGCTGGTAGAATATGGAACAGTCGAAGAGATTTTCGATCATCCTAAACATCCATATACAAAAGCATTGTATCAGTCTATCCCATCGCTGGATAAAGATGTGGAGAGATTGCACGTTGTTCCGGGTATGGTAACAGACCCATCGAACTTGCCGGAATATTGCAGTTTTGCAGATCGCTGTGAATCAAAATGTGGACTGTGTGAAAAAGCAGATCCTAAGATGATTCAGCTAAATGAGAATCATTGTGTCAAATGTTTACAGTACACAAAAGAATGGGAGGGGAAAATAAATGAGTAATTTGCTAGAAATTAAAAATCTGAAAAAATATTTTGCCACTCCTCGTGGAGAACTGCATGCAGTTGATAATGTCAATTTAAATATTGAAAAAGGAAAGACAATCGGTGTCGTAGGAGAGTCCGGATGTGGAAAATCTACACTTGGAAAAACGCTGATGAGATTGCATACGCCAACTTCTGGTGAAGTACTATATAATGGCGTGGATATTGCAAGCATGCCAATGAAAGAGTTTAAGAAAAATTATCGAACCAATATTCAGATGATTTTTCAGGATCCGTATGCATCACTGGATCCACGTATGAATGTGTTGCAGTTGATCGAAGAACCAATCAAAGTAAACCATAAAGATATGTCAAAAGCAGATGTGACAGCCAGGGCAAAAGAGATGATGGAATTGGTTGGCCTGGCAAAACGTCTGGAAGGTTCTTATCCACATGAGTTGGATGGTGGAAGACGTCAGCGTATCGGAATTGCAAGAGCGTTATCATTAAATCCGGACTTTATTGTATGTGACGAGCCGGTATCAGCACTGGATGTATCTATTCAGGCACAGATTCTGAATTTGCTTCAGGATCTTCAGGCTGAAAGAGGACTGACTTATATGTTTATTACACATGACATGTCTGTTGTAAAACATATTTCAGATGATATTGCAGTAATGTATCTTGGACAGTTGATCGAAAAGTGTCCGGCAAATGAGATTTTCAAAAATACAATTCATCCGTATTCACAGGCATTACTTTCAGCTATTCCAATTCCGAATGTGCATGTGAAAAAAGAGCGAATGATTTTGAAAGGTGAGCTGACATCACCAATCGATCCGAAACCATGCTGCCGTTTTGCAGCACGTTGCCCGTATGCGACAGACGAATGTATGGCGAAAGAACCGGAGTTACGTGAAGTAAAACCAAATCATTTCGTAGCATGTCATTATGCAGAAAAATTTATGAAATAATATAATAATTCCTGTACTTCGTAAATTCGGGGTGCAGGAATTGTTGTAAATGGATATGAAATATAAACATATCCAATATCCGAAACTATAGAAAGAGAGAAAAAGATATGAAGAAAGTGATACGAACACCCGATTTTCCAATCGTACGGACAAAACAAGGAAAACTTCATGGATATCAGGAAGATGATGTATTTCACTTTTATGGAATCCGATACGGAAGAGCAAAAAGATTCCAACTTCCGGAACCAGAACCGAAATGGGATGGAATTCGAGATGCAAAATCTTATGGTTATATTTGTCCATTGATGCCGGAAGAAGAACAGCCGGAAGACAGTCCAATGGCTGCGCCGGGAAATTCTTTTGAGATGCAGCATGTGTACTGGCCGATGAATGAGCAGTGCTTATACTTAAATATCTGGACAAAGCACCTCGATAAAGAAGCAAAGAAACCAGTTATGGTATGGTTACATGGAGGCGGTTTTTCAAGCGGTTCATCAATCGAAATTCCGTCATACAATGGTCATAATCTCTGTGATTATGGAGATGTTGTTGTTGTGAATCTGAATCATAGACTGAATTGTCTGGGATTTTTAGATTTGAGTTCATATGGAGAAAAATATAAATATTCCGGCTGTGTTGGAATGGCAGATATTGTACTTGCACTTCAGTGGGTGAGAGATAATATTGAGGAATTTGGTGGAGATCCGGATAATGTAACTGTTGCAGGACAGTCAGGAGGAGGCGGAAAAGCAACTATTTTGATGCAGATGCCACCAGCGGACGGACTTTACCATAAAGTAATCTCGCAAAGTGGAGCTCTTCGCAATTGTCCGGATATTAGCATTACAGAGGAAAAGAAACACTGGCAGACATTGGGTGAAAAGACTGTTGAAGTGCTAGGGTTAACAAAAGAGAATATTGATACGATTGATGATATCCCATATGAAACACTGGCAAATGCAGCAGTACAGGCAGGAAAAGAATTAGGACTGCCGGGAGGAATGATGCTCTTTGAACCTTCACCGGTAGAAGGCTATTACGATGGAATTGAAAGTATTGTAGGATTCAGAGAGGAGACCAGACAAATTCCGGTTATGGCAGGAACGGTATTGGGAGAATTCTCGTTTATGCATTATCTGGGCGATAAAACAAAGTATACTGAGGTAGAAAAATACAACATCCTGGAACAGACATATGGAAAACATACAATGAATATTATCAAGCAGTTCCGTGAAATCTATCCGGAGTTAGATATCTTGTATGCGTTGAGTGTAGATACATTATTCCGCCCGCAGACAATTGGATTTTTAAATCGACGTTCAGAATTTACAAAGACAAAATGTTATAATTACATGATAAACTTTATCATTCCGTATATGGGTGGACTTGCTCCGTGGCATTGCAGTGACATTCCATATGTATTTCGTAATGTAGAGATGGAGCCGGCACACTGTACCGGATATCAGTATGCAGAAAAAGTACAGGAAAAAGTCAGCAAAGCCTGGATTGCTTTTATGAAAAAAGGAAATCCATCTACCAGATCACTCAAATGGAGCACTTATACGAAAGAACATCCAGACCGGATAATCTTTGCAGAAGAGTGCGGAATGGAAGATAAAGATGATACGGAATTGCTGAAGTTGATTCAGAACCACTAGGCAGAACCACTAGGGACGGAGTTTTTGGCTTGATTACGTCCCTCATGGTACATAATGAGTAATATAAAAGTGTAGTTGTCAGAGTATGATTGACTCTGGTGGCTGCACTCATTTTATTGCTGTACAACGAAAGCCAGCTGGGACAGTAATCAAGCCAAAAACTCCGTCCCCAAAGGCTGATAAAACGTTGACAAAACAGATTTGATGTGCACTAGAATAAAGACAAAAAAACTAATAGAATTTTTGTTGCATTTATTAGAAAAAGAAAAAATTATAACAATTTTTTGCATAATATTCAACAATTCAAGAATGGATTTCATAATTTTCAATTGCTATAATGTTAAGATAAATAAAAAGAGAAAAGTTTTCTTCAAAATATTATAGAAAAGGATGACTTTAGGAGGAACTATGGAACAGGATACAAGAAGAGATAAGCTGAAACTTAGTGTGTTGAATGAAGTAGATGAACTGGAGCACTTCCATCAGGATATTGAATTGTTGTATTTACTGGAAGGAACATTGGATGTTACGATCGGGGAACAGACAACCCATATGAAAGAAAATGATGTCTTAGTCGTAAATGCGAATAAAAAACATATGTTAAGTGGTTCGGAAGATATTTTGTATATGCAGATCATGATTTCTTATAATCTGGTCAGTGATGTATTTCAGAGTATTGATGTGATTTTCTGGTGTGATTCTACAAAAGATGAAAGTGACCGCTATGATGAATTAAGAAAAATCTTGCGTGCATTGTTGAACCATTATCTGGAAACACATGGAAATACAGCAAATTTTGGGCATATTGCATTGTGTTATCGTGTTATGGATATTTTATCAATGTATTTCCTTGTGCAGGCAGCCGACCGGGAAAATATGGATGACAAGGATAAGTTTGAAGATCGAATTCTTCAGATTAATAATTATATCAGGGCAAACTATAATCAGCCAATTAGCCTGAAAGATTTGGCAGATAAATTATATCTGTCAAATGGATATCTTTCCAGATTTTTTAAACGAAATTATGGGATGAGTTTTGCAGAATATCTGACCAATATTCGTTTGTTTCATGCAGTGGATGAGCTATTATATTCAAGTGCGCCAATCACAAGAATTGCTTATGATAATGGATTTGCCAGTGTAGCAGTATTTAACAAGGTGTTTAAGAAGGCGTATGGGGAGACGCCTTCTGCTATGAGAAAAAAGGCAAAAGAACAGAAGCAGGAACAAAAAGAAGAAAAACAAAATCCGGAAATTGAGAAACGTCTGGAAAAATATTTTGTTGTAGATAGTCAGTCGGAAGAAGAACAGGATAAATTGAGTGTCTGTCAGGGAGAACATTCAGTGTTGCAAAGTGAGAAAATCAAAAATTCCTGGGGAAATACGATTAATATTGGTGTAGCATCGGAATTGCTCCGATCTGAGGTGCAGGAACATGTTATGATGCTGAAACAGGCATTGGGATTTAAATACATTCGATTCTGGAATATTTTTTCACCAGAGTTTTTGATTAATGTAGATGATCCAAAAGAAAATTATAATTTTACAAGATTAGATTCCATATTTGATTTTCTGATTAATTTAGATTTAAAACCGCATATTGATTTCGGTGTAAAATCACATATGATTGTATATAACATAAATAAATTACAAATCTGTGATGAACGAGAAAAAGATTATCTTAGTATTGACTTTATGGAACCAAAGAAATGGGAACGCTTCTTGAATGCTTTCATGCAACATTTAATCTACAGATATGGAAGAAGTGAAGTGGATAGTTGGAGAGTGGAATATTGGTTTAATGAAGGTCAATGGAAAAAGAGTGCATTTGATCAATATTTTGAACTGTTTGATATTACATATCGAACAATAAAAAAATACAGTGAAGGTATGGAAGTCGGCGGAAGTGGTTTACGGCTTGATTTGGATGCAAAATTAAGAGAATATTTTTTAAAAACATGGAATGAGAAACATTGTAGACCTGATTTTATCTCTATTTACATTTATAATTATGAACGAGGAAAAGAAAATGATGATCGCTATGCAAAAAGAAGTACAGATGATGACTTTTTCTTGCATAATGTAAATAGTGTAAAAGAACAGATTGCAGAAGCCAAAATGGATGATATTAAACTTTATATCACAGAATGGAATTTTACGGCATCAGTTCGAAATTATCTGAATGATAGTTGCTTTGGTGGAGCATATATTATAAAAAATATATTAGATTTGTATGGTCAGCTTGATGAAGTAGCACATTATCTGGGAACAGACCGTACGCAGCAGTATTACGATACAAATGAATTACTGTTTGGTGGAGCGGGAATTCTGACCAAAGATGGTATCTTAAAACCATCTGGATTTGCATTTGATTTTTTGAACCGTTTATATCCATATTATGTTGGTCATGGAGAAAATTATCTGGTATCTACAGATCAGCATGATTCATATGGAATCGTATGTCATAATCAGAAGGGATTAAGCTACAATTATTATTTCACAAAAGAAGATGAGCTGGAAAAAGAACATTTGTGGAGATATTTTGAAAATCGTGATGAACTGGAATTGAGTCTTAAATTAAAAGATATGAGTGAAGGTACTTACCAGATTAAAGTATATCGAATCAATGAGAAAAATGGAAGCGTGATTTCCATTTGGGGAGAACTTGATTATGAAAAAGGACTTTCCAGAAATGATATTAAGTATTTCCAAAGAGTCTGTGAGCCAAAACTGACAATACAGAAGATGAAAACGGAACAAAATGAAATGAATCTGAATATTAAATTGATAGCAAATGAAATCGCGTTTATTCGAATTCGAAAAATTTCAGAGTAATAAAAGTGAAAATAGTTAAATTATAGTAAGAATGTGGTATAGTTTCAAATAGGAGCTATATCACATTTTCTATTTTCACATAAAAATAAAAGGTCAAAATATTCATGTCGGTTCATGACTTTTGGAAAGATAATGTCAGAAAAGTAACAAAATCAGGTCATGAGAGTAACAAAAGGGGTCGGTTTAGAATATGCAGGAAACTCAAAATGTTGATAAGATAATATCAACAAGAGGACAGAAATGTTTGAGTTGAAGGGAGAAGAGAAAATGAGTGATAACACAAACACGCCAGTACAATCAAGTGCTGCGGCAGCAAAAAAGCTGTCTATCTGGACTAAAATTGGATATAGTTTCGGAGAGATCGGATCTCAGTGTTCCTGGACATTGATTAGTTCTTATCTGACAGTATACTATACCGATGTTGTAGGATTAACACCTGTAATTATTTCAGCAATCATGTTGATCGCACGTATCTGGGATGCTGTAAATGACCCAATGTTCGGAGCAATTGCTGAGAAAACAAAATCAAAATGGGGTCGTTTCCGTCCATACATTTTATGGGGAGCTCCAATCCTTGCACTATTTAACTGTCTGACATTCTTAAATCTGGATATTCCAAATGGTTGGAAAGCAATCTGGTGTGGATTTACATATATCGGATGCGGAATGGCTTATACAGCAGTTAATATCTCTACACAGTGTGTAGCAAACGTAATGACAGCTTCTAATGAAGAACGTGTATCTCTGAACGCATTCAAAGGAATCGGTTCAGGACTGATTCAGATGGTCATCAGTGCAGTAACAATGCCAATGATCTTAAAATTTGGTAATGGTTCAGCATCTTCTGCACACGGATATTTTATGGCTGCATTGGTATTCTCAATTGTATGTATCCCATGCTTCTGGGTATGTTTTGCATCAACAAAAGAGATTATCGGAGCAAACGAGTCTGATAAAAAATCTATCGGACAGACAATGAAAGAACTCGGATATTCTTTCAAATACACATTATCTGATAAAAACGCATTATTCTTGATTCTTGCAATGTTTACATTCCTTACAGGACTGTTCGGAAGAATCGGTATCATGGCATATTACTTCATTTATATTATGAAAAATCCTGCCCTGATTGCTGGATTTGCAACAGCAATGTCAGCCGGTATGTTGGTAGTAAACTTCTATGCACCATTTTTACTGAACCGCATTAGTAAAAAATATGTTGGTGCATTGGGATGTATCGCACAGGCACTGTGCTGTGTATTCTTCTATATCATTGGAGAAAACCAGTTGACAAGTCTGGTTGTATTATCAGGATTCCTTTATGGAGTAACAAATGTAGTATCAATCACATGCTTTACATTGAGTGCTGAGATTATCGATGATAACTGGATTAGAACAGGAGTACGTTCTGATGGTGTAATCGTATCTTGTATCTCATTCTCTACAAAGATGGGTAACGCAATCGGTGGTTCAATCGGTATCCTTGCTCTTAGTGCAGTTGGATATGTTGCAAATGCAGAGAATCTGAGTGCAACAGTACTTTCAAATATGGATAAAGTAATCAACTTTGCTCCGGCAGCATTCTTCATTGTAGCAGCAATTTTCTTTGCATGTGTCGGAATGACAAAAGAGAAAGCAAAAGCAAATGAAGCTAAGATTGCAGCAATGGCAAAAGCTGAGTAAAAAGTAAATATTTTATACTTAAAAGTGTTGAAGGAATAGATTGTAGATAATCTTTTAGACAATCTGTTCCTTCTTCTTTTTTTGACAGAAAAAATATGATAGAATAAATGAAATGGGAAGGAGCATGAAAGTTATGAAATCAGTAATATCTATTGGAAATCAGGATTTTATATCAATTAGAAAAAACAACTGTTTCTATATTGATAAAACTGATTTCATTAGAGAATGGTGGGATAATCAGGATAGTGTTACGTTGATTACTCGTCCGAGAAGATTTGGCAAGACATTGAATATGAGTATGACTGAGTATTTCTTTTCTGTATCATATTCAGATTATGACAGGTATTTTGAGGAACTGAATATTTGGAAAGAGAAGCGTTTCCGGCAATTGCAGGGAACATATCCTGTGATTTCCCTTAGTTTTGCGGATATTAAGGCGACAAATTATGAGTCTGCTAGAAAAGCTATAATTCGAAAACTGGTAAGATTATACAGTGCATTTGAATTTATAAAAGAAAGTGAAGTATTGAATGAAAAAGATCGTGCTTACTTTGATTCGGTTGAGGAGAGTATGTCAGATGATGCAGCAGCAGTATCCATCAATTACTTGTCAGATTATTTGAGCAGATATTATGGAAAAAAGGTGATTCTACTTTTGGATGAGTATGACACTCCATTGCAGGAGGCGTATATTCATGGATATTGGGAGAAACTTACGGCGTTTGTTCGAAGTTTGTTCAATTCAACATTTAAGACAAATCCATATATGGAACGTGGATTATTGACGGGAATCACAAGAGTAAGCAAAGAATCTATTTTTTCGGATCTAAACAATCTGGAGGTTGTGACAACGACTTCTGAAAAGTACAGCAGTTCTTTTGGATTTACGGAAGAAGAAGTTTTTCTTGCGTTAGAGAATAATGGTGTATTATCAGAGAAAGAGAATATTCGATACTGGTATGACGGATTTTCGTTTGGAAAAAGGCAGGATATTTATAATCCATGGTCGATAACAAAATATCTGGATACAGGAGAATATGGAACTTATTGGGCAGATACGAGTAGTAATGCCCTGGTTTCGACATTGATTCGCCAAAGTTCAGCAAAGATAAAGTCTGAGATGGAAGACTTATTAAATGGTGGAGTGATTTCCACAGAGTTAGACGAACAAGTAGTTTTCGAACAGCTTGGTAAAAAGCGAGGCGCAATCTGGAGTCTTTTGCTTGCCAGTGGATATTTAAAGGTAGATCGACATGAGATGGATGTGAAAAGTGGAAAACATCAATATGCTCTTAAAATTACAAATCATGAGACAATGTTGATGTTCGAAAAAATGATTGAAGACTGGTTTGAGGAAGATGATGCAGGATTTGGAAATTTTAAAGAAGCACTTCTTGCCGGAGATTTAGATTATATGAATGAGTTCATGAATCAGGTTGCACAACAGACTTTTAGCAGTTTTGATGTTGGAAAAAAGCCGTCTGAAAAGCTAGAACCGGAACGTTTTTATCATGGTTTCGTGTTGGGACTGATTGTCGATCTGGCGGGGAAATATAGAATTACATCAAATAGAGAAAGTGGATTTGGACGATATGATGTGGTTATGGAACCACTTCAGGCACAGAGAGATGCCATTGTGATGGAATTTAAAGTACAGAATAAGGCAAGAGAAAAATCTTTACAATGCACGGTGGAAAATGCATTATCCCAGATTTTAGAGAAACAATATGATGAAGAACTGATTGCAAGAGGTATACCACAGGAGAGAATCAGACATTATGGATTCGCATTTTGCGGAAAGCAGATTTTGATTGGAACAGACAAAGAACAGAAAAATATTGAAAATCATTAGGAGGAAAAAACAATGGGAAAAATTAATTTACAGATGTATTCATTTATGGATGGAACAATGAATGACAGCAGAGAGAATTTAAAACTGGCTTCAGAGATGGGGTACGATGGAGTGGAATTATTCGGACCGAATTTTGAAATTCTAGCAGAAGAACTCAAAGCTTTGCTTACAGAGTTACATCTGGAACCGGTATCAATGCATGCTCCAAAAACAGATATGGTAGAATCATTGATTCCACTGGCTGAAAGTCTGGAAATGAAATTCATCGGAATCGGAATGGAATGTATGATAGATGATGAAGCAGTGCATACATTTGCAAACACATTGAATCGAATTGGTAAAGTGTGTGCTGAACATGGACTGACATTGACATATCATAACCATACACAGGAATTTGTGCCATGTGGTGACAAGCGTGTGATCGATGTATTAATGGAAGAGACAAATCCGGATTATGTAAGTTTTGAATTGGATGCCGGATGGTGTGCAGCAGCTGGATTTGATCCAATTGAACTGGTACAGACATACAGTGGACGAATCAAATTGATCCATGTTAAAGAGAGCAGTAAAGTAATTGGACCACAGCCTCCAATGGATTTTGAAAGTATTCCAAAAGATGAACATGGTGCACCAATCTTCACAGAAGAAGAAAAAGCACAGATGGAAGAGCAGAAGAAGATCAACTGTCCGGCAGGAGACGGTCTGGTAGACTGGAAAGCACTGAAAGAAGTGGCGGACAAACACGGATGTCAGGCATATATCGTAGAACGTGAGTATACACCAGGAGAAGGAAGCAGACTGGATTGCCTGAAGGCGGATCTGGAGTATTATAGAACACAGATTTAGGGGGAAGGGTACTATGAATGTACTTCAGAATTTGACAGAATTATATAATCATTTGTCATTTGACAGCACATATCGAAATGTCTGTAAGGGAATTTTGGAGAATATGGAAGAAGCTGCGAATGGAACGATATACGAGATTGCGGAGCTGACGAACTCTTCCAGAACTACAATCTGGAGGATGGTTCAGAAGATGGGGTACAGCAATTTCTCAGAATTCCATCATGAGTTAAAAAGAGCGGTAAAACAATATACTTATTACAATCGTATTTTACCTAAGAATGAAGGAGAAACGCCACAGGAAATCAAAGAAAAATTCATGAGTCAGGTTATGCAGACATATCAGCTAATGGATACTGAGATGAATATGGATGAAATGGAGTCCATCGTGGATGAGATGGCAGAAGCAAATAAGATTGTATTCTATACGCCATATAAAGACAGTTCGATATTAGCGTTACAGCAAAATTTATCCATGGATGGAAAACAGACAGGATATTATTGTTTATTTCCGGATATGCTGGAAGACAGTCTGACGCTTGATGAACATTCCATTGTATTTACGAATATGATCGATCACTTGGAAACGATGGATATGACACAGGTATTTGAAAACATAAAAAGGCAGAAGGCTAGGGTATATGGAAGTATGGCTGGAAAATCAAGGTATCAGATATATTTTGATCAGATTTTGTTTTCGAGCAAAGAGGGAAATGTCGTAGAAGGAGTGCTGGCATTTCAAATGTACTTCTTTATGTTAAATGAGATATATAGAATGAAATATATTGATTAAAAAGATTGGTTTCAATTTGTGAAACCAATCTTTTTTTTCTTTATACAAAACGTTGGTTTCAAATTTGAAACATTATTCTTCTTCTGGAAAAAGTGTTGCTAAGGAGGAACGCTTAAGTGAAGTTGTTTCGTTAGAATAAAAGTACGAAATGACAAAGAAAGAGAAAGGAGAAACAAAATGAAATATAGTTTATGTGCCGATATTATGTTTGTCGGAGTTGGTGAAAAAGGTCCAGTTTGGCCGGACACAGACGGAATCATCGCAGCAATGAAACTGGCAAAAGAAAATGGTCTGACAGGAATAGAAATGTTTGATCTGGAAGGAAGAGATCTTGCACGTATTGCAGAAGCTAGCAAGGAGCTTGGAATAGAAATTCGTGCATGCGTTTCAGCAGGAGCACCATTGTTAGGAGATCCGGAAAAGATAGAGGAACTGGTAGCTTTGTTTAAAGAGAGTGTTCCAAAGGCGAAACAGATAGGATGCGATAAGTTGATTTTGAATGCAGCGGACTATGCAAAAAATCTTTCAGAGCAGGAAGTGCTCAAAGCAATGGAAGATGCGTTAAAGAAACTTGCACCAATTGCAGAAAAAGAAGGTGTTACTGTTCTTGTTGAACCTTTGACAGATGGGTTCTTTACAAGTTCAAAGCAGGCATTTGGATTGATTGAGAGTGTAGGAAGTAAAAATGTAAAACTTCTTTATGATATTTTCCATTTCCAGAATATTGAAGGAAAAATTACAGAGACAGTGAAAAATAATCTGAAATGGATTGGAGATATTCATGGAGCAGGGGCTCCGATGAGAGCTGAACTTACAGTAGGTGAGTTAGATTATCGATTTATTTTAAATACAATCAAAGAATTAGGATATGATGGAAACTTCTGTTTGGAATTCTTTACATTCGAGAATCGAGAAGAAAAAGTGAAAGCTTCCTGCACAGTATTGCCGGAATAAGTAAAAGAATAATAAAAATAAATTTAGGAGGATAAAAAAATGGCTAAAAAAAGAATTGGTATTATCGGTATTGGTGAAATCGGAACAACAAAACATTTGACACAGCTTACAAATCATCTGGATGAAGTAGAAATTGTTGCATTATGTGATATTATTCCAGAAAGATGCGAGAAAGCAAACAAAGATTTTGGACTTTCTGCAAAGGTTTACACGGATTACAAAGAGATGTGTGCAGCGGAGGACATTGATGTTGTACATGTATGTACTCCAAATCCACTTCATTGTGAGATGACATTATGTGCATTTGAACATGGAAAAGATGTGTATTGTGAAAAACCACTTGCTTGTACTTATGCAGATGCACAGAAAATGTTGGAAGCACAGAAAAAAGCAGGAAAGAAACTTACAAGTGGTACACAATGGCGTTACAATACAGCACCAATGGAAATGAAGAGAATGTATGAGGCAGGAGAGTTTGGAGATGTATATTATATTCGTTCTTCACAGCTTCGTCCGGCTCGTCTTCCAGCATATGGTGTATATACAAATAAAGAATTAAATGGTGGTGGAGTTCTTATGGATGGAGGTCCTCATTCCATCGACCTTCCGATGTGGCTGACAAACAACTATGATGTTGCCAGCGTTCGTGGAGTAACATTTGACAAAATGAAAAACTTCCCGGAAGGAAATGATCTTGGACCATGGGATCCGAATAACTTTGATGTAGAAGATACAGCTATGGCTATGATCACAATGAAAAATGGAGCAATGTTCTATGTAGAAACTGCATGGCGCTCTAATATGCAGCAGGAGGCTCCTGGAATTATCTGTTCTGTAGCAGGTACATTAGCAGGTGCAGATATGGTCGGTCCGGGATTCGAAGACAGCGTACGAGTAACTAAGATGGTAGAAGGCAAACTTGTAACAGAGACTAAAAGTCCGGAGGCAAAATATAACATGTGGGAATATGATATGACAAAATGGGTTGACTGCATTACAAAGGGAACAGAACCAGCAGTTCTTCCAGAGCAGGCAGCAGTTGTAACACGTGTTATTGAAGCAATTTATAAATCAGCAGAAACAGGAGAAACGATTGTATTCGATTAATACTATTGTTTAAGAGAATCTATATATCTCCTACCCATAAATATATAGAATCTTTTAATATAAGTGAGGTCAAAATTATACATATGATTTTGACCTCACTGTTTTTTGAGAGAAGGAATCGAGAGTGATTTCAAGACAATGAAATAGTCATTTGGAGAGCAGTGCATATAGTGAAGGCATGTTATTCTTATATCAACGAAAAACAGTTCAGGAGGGAAAGACAAATGGTGAAATCCTTAATTCCTCTGGCAGAAGCTTTGGAAATGAAATTTATTGGAATCGGCATGGAATATATGGTAGATGACGAGGCAGTACACAAATTTGCGGAAACATTGAACCGCATTGGTAAAGTAATCGGAGCATTGCCACCATTGGATTTTGAAAGTATTCCGAAAGATGAGCATGGATGTCAAGCGTATATTGTGGAGCGTGAGTATACACCGGGAGAGGGAACGAGACTAGATGTTTTGAAGGCAGATTTAGAATATTACAGGACACAGATTTAAGCATGGAAAAGCAAAAAATACAGATTTTATCCAATATACAAGAAGCTCCACATTCTCATAAGAACATAGAACTTCTATATATTCTTATAGGAAAGGTGGATATTACAATAAATGGAGAAAGTTTTCAGGCAAATTCGAAAGACATAATACTGATTAATTCAGAGGAAATTCATGCCTGGAAGGAACATGGAAATGCATTGCTATGCAGAATGTATGTTGACTATTATAAATTAAAACAAGTCATAAAAAAAGAAAAAGTAGTTTTTAAGTGTAATAGTATCACAAATCCAGAGATTGATTATGCAAGACTTCGTTATATTTTGGAAACTATTTTAAGAAAATATCAGGAAGAACCGGATGGGTTTTGGGTAAAGAGCTTATATTATTCTCTTCTGGAAGCATTGAAAGCACAGTATCTGGATAAAGAGAGAAGTCTGGATGATTATGAGAAAATAAACGGTAAAGTAAAAGATGTTTTAGATTATATACAGAACAACTATCAACGCACATTAAATCTAAGTGAAATTGCGAAACAATATTATATATCAGAATCGGCATTTTCTCGATTCTTTAAAAGAGAAATCGGTGTTGGATTTACGGAGTATGTAAGAAATGTACGGCTTGAACATGCAAAAGAAGAATTGCAGTTTTCGAATCAATCGATTACGGAGATTTCTTATGATTGTGGTTTCTCTAACATTTCTGTATTTAATAAAAATTTCAAGCAGGTATTTTCTATTACACCGAAAGAATACAGAAAAAATATAAAACAAAAAGAAACAGTGCCACAAGAGTCGGATATGATTGGTTTGGCAACTTATTTGGAGTATTCACAGAAGAAAAAACAACAAATCGAAAAAACTGAGCAGAAGATTTGTCTGGATTTACAACAGAGCAGATCATTGAAGAATGCAGCAAAGACAAGTATGAATGTTGGAATGTTTGCAGATTTATTAGAAGCGAAGGTACAAAAACATGTGGCAACTGCAATTGAAAATCTGGGCTTGAAATATATTCATATTGCAAACCCGTTTGATCCGGTATTAAAAATCCGTTCAGGACATGAGACAGAGCAGATGAACTTTGAAAAAGTAGACTCTGTATTAGATTTCCTGTTGGAACAGGGAGTTTGTCCGGTATTGGAATTGTCGGAGCGGCGTAGAAAAATGATCGTGACAATTGGCTCGGATAATGTACTGGAAAAGACAAAAATGGAGCCTGTCTTTTTATCGCTGGAAGAGTGGGAGCAGGTACTAACAGCTCTTATAGAACATTTGACAGAGTATTACACGGCAAAAGAAGTAAGTAAATGGATGTTTGAAATCTGGTGTGATCCAGAGCAGGTGACTGGTATAGGGAAAATCCCGTATAAGAAGTTGTATAAACGTACATGGCAAATTATTAAAAGATACATACCGGAAGCAAAAATCGGTGGCAGTGGGTTGAATGCAACAATGCCGGGAAATGTATTGAGAGAACAGCTTTGCTGGTGGAAAGACAGATATGATCGTCCAGATTTTCTGACATTTATGAGTTATCCATATCAGGTAGAAAGACAAGAAGAACAAGTGGCAGGAAAACAGTATAGCTTACTTAGCATTGAATCGGATACACATTTTGTTAAGCAAGATATTGATGCTTATCATGCATTACTTGATTCAATTGAATATCCGGCTACTCCAATATGGCTGACAGAGTGGAATACCTCACTTTCAGAGAGAAATATTTATAATGACAGTTGTGCAAAGGCGTGTCATATGTTGATGCAGATGGTAGATGCAACAGAAGAATTGGATCAAATGAACTATAGCAGCATTAGTGACTGGACGGTTCAGTATTTTGATTCTACTTCTCCGCTGATTGGTGCAACCGGTTTGATTACGAAAGATGGTATATTAAAGCCGGCATATTATGCGATGGAATTCTGGGGATGGATGGGAGAAAGACTGATTGGAAAAGGGCAGCACTATATTGCAACTTCACAACACAGAGAAACCATTCAGATTCTGGCATTTAATGCAAAGCAGTTTAGTTATAGCTATAACATGAAAGCTGAAAATTCTCTTGAAGTAAAAGAACTTCCTTTTATATTCAAGAATAATGATAAGTTGAAACTGCAGTTTGAATTAAAAAATATGCGAGAGGGAAAACATAAAATTTGTATGTACAGGGTGAGTGAGTCTTGTGGAAATGTGCTGGCAGAATGGGGAAAACTTGGATATTCGAAAGAGTTGATGCGCTCGGAAATTTCTTATTTAAAACAAATTTGTATTCCACGCATGGAAGTGAGATATATGCAAACAAAAAAGGATATATTGGAATTTGAACTAATTCTGGAATCAAATGAGATGGCATTTGTACAAATATTATGACAGAGATTTCAGAAAAAATATAATTATGCTATTATGAAAAAAGAAGCAAAAATCGACAAAAAAGTGTTTGATTTTTGCTTCTTTTGCGTTGGATAAGTTTTAAAATCAAACAGGATTAACTATAGGATAAAAATAGATAAGTTTTTCGTTCTTATAAATTTTAAAATATAAACATCAAAGGAAAAGGAGGGTGGCCTCAATGAAAGCTGAAAACACGACAAAAGAAAATGTAGGACCGATTCAAGTTGGTGCATATGGAATAGGAAACTTTGCATGTCAGCTATCTTTTACAATGGTTAACATGTATCTTGCCTATTTTTATACCGATGTATTTGGATTGTCAGCAACTGCAGTAGCAACGCTTCTGTTAGTAGCAAAAGTATGGGATGGTATCAATGATCCGATGATGGGAGCAATCATGGATAAAACTTATCGAAAGGTGGGAGGGTATCGCACATACATTATTGCCGGAGCAATTGCATTGGTAGTATTTACGATTTTGACATTTAGTGTACCGAATTTTGGCAGTACAACAAAGCTTATTTATGCATATGTTACATATATTGGTCTTGGAATGGCTTATACAGTAATGAATGTACCATTTAATGCTTTGCCATCAAGAATGACAGATACACCAAAACGACTGAACCAGTTATTTGCTTCTTCCATGTGGGCAGGAGCTCTTGGAAGTACAGTGCTTGGAATGTGTACAATGCCGTTAATCATGTTCCTGGGAAAGGGCGTACAAGAAGCCGGATATCAGAAGACAGCAATTGCTTATGCGGTTATTTCGCTTCCATTAGTATTGATTATGGTGCATTTTTGTAAGGAAAATCCGAAGCTTGCAAAAGCAAAAGAAATTGCAGCATCAAAAAATGGAAATCAGGGAACAACATTTTTGGGATTTTTCAAATCTATTTTCACAAATAAGAATCTGCTTTGTGTTTATGCATACATGTTTTGTGCAATGTTTAGTCAGATCGGAAGAGCATGTACAGCCTTTTATTATTACATGTTCTGTGTAGGTAATATGGCTCTGGCTTCCGTGTTGATGTCATTGGCGGGCTTGGTTAGCCTGATACTGATTCCAATTGTTCCTTCTTTGATTGGAAAATTTGGAAAGAAAAAGATAGTAATTGTATCACAGATCATTCAGATTGTTGGTCTTGTTATGATGTTTGCTGGTCCATATACTAATATTCCTTATACAATTGTAGCAAATCTGGTTTATGGTCTTGGTGGAGGCTATAGTGCATGTGTAGGATCTATGATTGTAGATGCATTGGATAATTATGAATATCAGACAGGTGTCAGAAATGATGGAGTTGCATTTGCATTTAACGGATTAATGACAAAGATTTCTTCTGCAATTGCAGGTTCTGTAGGACTTATGGTTATGGCTGCATTTGGGTATACAAATGGTGCGGATTTAACTGCAAGAGCTCTGACAGGTATCAATGTGGGTGTTAATATTGTTCCACTTGTGGTAGCAGCAATCGCAATTATTCCGATGTTAATTTTTGATTTGAATGAAGAAAAGATGGAAAAAGTCCGTGGAGAGTTAAAGGAAAGAAGAGAAGCACTCTTAAACGAGCAATAAAAACGGGAGAAATTTGGTTAATATGAAATTAGTAACAACAAAAACAGGTAAAATAGAAGGGATAGAAGCAGAAGGATATACAATATTCAAAGGAATTCCATATGCAAAACCACCGGTAGGAGCGTTGCGATGGAAAGCACCTCAGCCGATAGAACCATGGGATGGGGTGTATCATGCAGATAGATTCCGCGAACGTGGCTGGCAGGAGGCAGATACAGAAGGAGAAGTACCTTTCTGGAAAGAAAAATTAGTAAAGGAATTTTATGATCTTCCAGAGTATATACCGGAGATGAGCGAAGATAGTCTGTATTTGAATATTTGGACTCCTGCAGAAAAGCCAGATGAGAAACTTCCGGTCGCATTTTGGATTCACGGTGGTGGCTTTGGAAGCGGTTGGAGTTGGGAAAAAGAATTTGACGGAGAAGCATATTGTAAAAAAGGCGTTATTTTGGTAACGATTGCGTATCGTCTTGGAATGTGGGGAAATTTAGTACACCCATGGTTAAATGAAGAAAATGAGCATGGAGTTTCTGGAAATTATGGAATTCTGGATCAGATTGAAGCATTGAAGTGGGTATATGAAAATATTGAAAACTTTGGTGGAGATCCGAATAACATTACCGTGTTTGGTCAATCTGCGGGTGCAATGAGCACGCAGTTCCTTGTATCGACAGAGCTATCCGGGAATATGATTTCAAAGGCAATTTTTCAAAGTGGAGGTGCTCATAATAACGAATCTCTGGGAGGTCATACATGGGAAGAGACACAGAAGATTGGAGAAGAATTCATAACTTACACAGGAGCTGCTTCATTAGAAGAACTGCGAAAGATACCTGCCGAAAAATTGGAGCGAATGGCAGAAGAATTTGCAGCAATAAAGCATGAGATGATTTTATTTATGCCGGTGACAGATGGATATGTGTTTAAAGAAAATACAACAGATTGCTTGAATAATAATCATGTAAAACAGATTCCGTATATGCTGGGAACAACAGAAGCTGATTTGTTTGTGACTCCGGAAATGATTGAAAGTGGAGAAAAAACAGCCCTTTATAAAGGATGCATTGAATGGAGTGAAAAAACAGAAGAACTTTGGGGTCAACCATCTTATGTATATTATTTTAAGAGACATCTTCCGGGGGATGATTGGGGAGCGTTTCATTGCGCAGAGTTATGGTATATGTTTGGAACGCTGGACCGTTGTTGGAGACCGTGGGAAGAACATGATAGAAAATTGAGTGAAGATATGCTGAATTATTGGACACACTTTATGCGTACAGGAAAACCAACAGATGGAGATGACTGGAAAACTTGTACAAAAGAAAATCCGTATGTGAAAGAATTTGAATAGTACTTCAAAAATATATCATTATATTGGTTGAGAAACTTTATATTATTATCCTACCCTGAAAACATATAAAGTATCTTAATATAAGAGAGGTCAAAATTAAATGTATAATTTTGACCTCTCTTGTTTTTTTGCGAAAAAGGGAAGGTGGTTTAAAGACAATGAAATAGTCATATGTGGGGCAGTGAATATGTCGGTTGGATGTTATCCTAGTATCAACAAAGAAAGTAACGCAGGAGGTAAGAGCAAATGGGTAAATTGAAAGTAGGAATTATTGGATGCGGCGGTATTGCAAACCAGAAACATTTTCCGGCATTAAAGAATAATGCAGATCTGGCGGAGATGGTAGCATTTTGCGATATTATTGAAGAACGTGCGACAAAAGCAGCCGAAGAATATGGTGTAGAAGGTGCGAAAGTTTACACAGATTATCGTGAGCTTTTGGCTGATCCGGAAATCGATATCGTACACATCTGTACTCCAAATGTATCTCATAGTAAGATCGCGGTAGATGCATTTGCAGCAAAGAAAAATGTATACTGTGAGAAACCAATGTCCCACAATCCAGAAGAAGCACAGAAGATGGTGGATGCATGGAAAGAATCAGGAATGAAATTTACAATCGGATATCAGAACAGATTCAGACCGGAAGTACAGAACTTACATGCTTCCTGCGAAAAAGGTGAATTGGGAGAGATTTACTATGGTAAAGCACATGCAGTTCGAAGAAGAGCAGTTCCGACATGGGGCGTATTTCCAAACAAAGCATTGCAGGGCGGCGGTCCTCTGATCGACATCGGAACACATGCTCTGGATATTACATTGTGGTGTATGAACAACTATGACGTTGACAGTGTCAATGGATCTGTATATTACAAACTGGGACATCTTCCACAGGCAACAGAAGGTAACCTTTTCGGACCATGGGATCCGGAAACTTATGAAGTAGAAGATTCTGCAATGGGATACATCAAGATGAAAGATGGCGCAACGATCATGCTGGAAGCAAGCTGGGCACTGAATATCCTGGATTCCAGAGAAGCATCTACAACACTTTGCGGAACACTTGCCGGAGCAGAGATTCATTCCGGTATGAGCTATCCAAAGAATGAACTGATCTATAACCGTGGAAGAAACGGACAGTTAATGGAAGAGACAATCTCACCGGTTGGCTCCGTAGCATACTTCGGTGGTGGAAGCGGTGAAGAAGGAACAATCGATTGTAAACAGTGGCTGGAGGCAGTGAAAAATGATACAGAGCCGCTTGTAAAACCGGAAGAAGCATTGGTAGTAACAAAGGTTCTGGATGCAATCTATCGTTCGGCAGAGGCAAATAAAGAAATCAAATTCTAAAGGAGTAGATAGAAAATGGGATTTGCAATGAGAATGGACTTCGTTGACGTTGTTGTTGATGACAGTTTAAAAAATGTGAAAGTAAATGGAAAAAATATCGGATATCAGTTTGATATTCGTCTGAGTTATTATCGTGGACATTTCCTTTCTGTAATTGATGAATTCGGTGTAAAGGTAGACGGAAAAGAAGTGCCAGCAGAAACAATTAAATTCTGTATTAATGGAAAAGAATTCAGTCCGATTGAATTTGATAAATGCTATACAGAATTCTGGCAGGTTATTGAACCGGCAACAATCAAAGTATTTTGTCCAGGGGGATTAAGTGAAGGGGAACATGATATTGATGTAACATTGTTCTTCCGCTCACCATATATGCCGATCGGACCAGATCACCAGTATATGCCGGTAGACAGCTGTGGAAGTAAACACATGAAGGTAATTGATTAGGAGGTGGACTGATATCATGGCAAATGTAAAAACAGGAATTACATTATTTTCATTGACAGAACCATATGTAAAAGGAGAACTTGATCTGGAAGGTGTGATCAGAACAGCAGCAGAACTTGGTGCAGAAGGATATGAAATCGTAGCTGCACAGATGATTCCTTCTTATCCATATGTCAGTGATGAATTTGTAGCATTTATTGAGAAATGCAAAGAAAAATATGGAATCGGACCAATCTGTTATTCTGCTAATATGGACAGAGGCATGTTAAAAGACCGCGACCTGACAGAAGATGAGATGGTAGCAAGAGCTATTACAGATATTATTTCTGCAAATAAACTTGGCTGCACGGTTATGAGAGAGCAGTATTTGTTATCTCCATCCGGACTGGTGCGGATTGCTCCATATGCAGAGGCCTATAATGTTCATGTAGGAATTGAAATTCATAATCCGGAAAGTCCGATTACACCGGCCATTTTAGATTATGTAGAGGCAATCGAGAAGTCAGGAAGTAAATATATTGGATTTGTTCCGGATTTTGGATGCTTTGCGACAAAACCAAATAAACCTTACTGGGATCGTGCACTGGCAGCAGGTGCGACAGTAGAACAACTGGAGAAATGTGCACAGCTTCGTTACGAAGAAGTCCCAATGGAAGAGGCAATGAAGATTATGGCACCGGATATTGAAAAGTGTCCTCAGCTTGGCGGAACACTGAACAGTATGTATGGATTTGTACAGTTTAGAAAGAGCTGTACAAAAGAACTGGAAGGGCTGAAACGTATTATGCCATATTGTTTTGAGATGCATGGAAAATGTCATTACGTAGATGAAAATCTCCATGAAGTGGCAATTCCTTATGAGGAGATCATTCCAGTTATAGCAGCTTCTGATTATGAAGGATACATTGTAACAGAATATGAGGCAGAAGGTGGTTATGACAGCATCGAGCAGACGACACGTCACGTTGCGATGGTGAAAAAATTGCTTAAGGAATGTG
>OHAC01000793.1_pt1 | contig 31504 bp, 30 predicted proteins | sample 1577051 | NCBI WGS metagenome assembly OHAC01 (sample SAMEA3541499, study PRJEB24748) | human gut metagenome | biome: human gut; feature: human-associated habitat; material: faeces | place: China | collected 2012 | reverse complement strand
TTCACAAACCTCGTTTTCCTTTTTATGATGGTCAGTGGTTTTGGCATGTGCTGTGGCTATTACCAGAAAATTATTGACCAGAAGGTCAGCGTAGAGGATTTCTACAAGAAACGGTACATCAAAATCTGGCCGTACTTTGCATTGCTCTGTGCGTTAGACTTTGTGATTTCACCAAGCAAGGAATCCTTGTTTGAAGTTTTCGCAAACTTGACTTTATGTCAGGGACTTCTGCCAAATGCGAATATTACGGTCATTGGTGTGAGTTGGACACTGGCGGTTATTTTTGTGTTCTACATGCTGTTCCCGTTTTTCTGCTTCCTGATTGGAAATAAGAAGAGGGCGTGGGGCGTAGCAGTTGCGGCACTGATGTTTAACTGGCTGTGTTCTTCCTATTTCAGCGCAGGAAGAGGCAATATTGTTTATGATGCGATTTACTTTATCGCTGGTGGATTGATCTTCCTCTATCGGAAAGAGCTGGCTGAGTTCGCATCGAAGCACAAGGTTATCGCCGGAGCGATTCTGCTGATTGCCACGGTTGTCTATTTTGCCGTAGGTGGCTATACGCTCATGATGTTGCTTTTCTGTGTGGCAGCATTGATTTATACCATTGGCTGCAATCGGAGGGGGGTATTGGTCAATCCAATTGTCAAGTTCCTAGGCGGTATCAGCTTCGAGATTTACCTGTGCCACATGGTAATTTATCGTGTGTTTGAAAAGTTACACCTCGTTCATCTATTTGGAAACGGTCTGCTGGCATATATCTTTACAGCTGTTGCAGTCATCTGCGGTTCGGTTGTGTTCTCGGTATGTGCAAAGTGGTTCTTAAATAAAATCGAAACATTCTTAAAAGAGAGAGTTAGGAGAGTTAATCATGTCTGAAGAAAAGAAGTTAAATGGTACGGTCATCGTTACTTACCGCTGCAACGCTCGTTGCTCTATGTGTAACCGTTATAAAGCACCTTCCAAGCCGGAAGAGGAAATCAGCATCGAAACCATCAAGAAGCTGCCGAAAATGTACTTCACAAACATCACTGGCGGCGAGCCGTTTATCCGCACCGACCTGAAGGATATCGTGCGTGAACTGTACAAGAAGTCCGACCGTATCGTTATCTCCACAAACGGTTTCTTTACCGATCGTATCGTAGATTTGTGCAAGGAGTTCCCGCAGATTGGTATTCGTATCTCTATCGAGGGTCTGGAGCAGACCAACAACGAGATTCGTGGTCTGCAGAACGGCTACCAGCGTGGGTATGGCACGCTGAAGAAGCTGCGTGAGATGGGCATGAAGGATGTCGGCTTCGGTATGACTGTTCAGGACAAGAACGCTCCTGACCTGGTTTCTCTGTATAAGATTTCCGATGAGATGGGCATGGAGTTCGCAACGGCTTCTCTGCACAACAGCTTCTACTTTGTTGAGGCAAAGAACATCATCCACGATCGTCCGATGGTTGCGAAGAACTTTGAAAATCTGGTCAACGAACTGCTCCGCAGCAACAGCCCGAAGAAGTGGTTCCGTGCCTACTTTAACCACGGTCTGATCAACTACATCTACGGCCAGAAGCGCCTGCTGCCTTGCGACATGAGTTTTGATACCTTCTTCATCGACCCGTATGGCGATGTTATGCCTTGCAATGGTACCAAGGATAAAGAGGTTATGGGCAACCTGAACAACCAGACTTGGGACGAGCTGTGGAATAGCCCGGAAGCAGAGAAGGTTCGTGCAAAGGTTCGTTGCTGCGACCGTGACTGCTGGATGATTGGAAGCGTAAGTCCTGCTATGCACAAGTACATCTGGAAGCCTGCTACCTGGGTTCTGGTTCACAAGTTCAAGGCTCTGTTCACCAAGCATCCGTACAGCATGTATGAGCTGAAAATCTGCCGCGATTATCGTGATGGCAAAGTTACTAAAGAAGATCTGGATAAGTGCAGCACCTGCGATATGAACTGCGTGATCAACAACGGTCTGAGTGAAGCTTCTAAGGAGCGGCTGAAGCATAAGACCGGCGAGGAAATCGTGGATGCTGATATCGCACAGCAGATGGAGACGAAGTGATGAATATCCTGTATATAGCTTATTCATGTAACCCTTTTGCTGGAAGTGAAGATAAAATCGGTTGGTGCGTTCCTTATGAAAGTTCAAAAACAAATAAAGTTTATGTAATTACAAAAGAAGAACAACGTGAACCAGTCGAAAAATATTTGCAGAGTCACCCACTTGAAAATATAAAGTTTTATTATGTTGACATCCCTAATTTTTACAAAAAAATCTTCAAGGGATTTATGTATTCTGGAAGACTTAATGTGTGGAATAGACGGGTACTTCCTCTCGCAAAAAAAATCTGTGCGGATCAAAAAATTGACGTTATTCATCAGATTACGCCAATTGAATTCCGTGCAATTGGAGACTATGGAAAGATAGCAAATATCAAATTCGTCTGCGGACCACTTGGCGGAGGAGAGTCTTTGCCTAATGGATTAAAGGATTACGCAAAGGGGCATGAAATCATTGAAGTCGTTCGCTCAGGGATAAATCGCTGGTATCGTTTTAAACTGAGAATCACTGGCAAACTAAATCGCTGCGACTATATTATGTTTGCAAATAAAGAGACTCAAGAATTCCTCGTAGAGGGGGCAGAACTAAACTGTCCGTATGAATTAGTCTTTGATAACGGATTAAGACCGGACGAATTGGTGAGCTGGACAGAAAAGGAAAAAGTGAATGAAGAATTACAATGTAAGTGATGAGCCAGTGACTGAGGTTGCGGTAGATATAAATGATATTAAAGATACTTGCAATGAAAAGGGCAGAAATGAAGAATGCGTCTTTCTGGTTGCTGGAAGAATGATATATCGAAAGGGCTTGGATTTTCTTTTTGATGCATTGATGAGAATTCCGCAGGAAACTAGATATCAGGTTAGAGTTGTAGGCGATGGCCCGGAACTTGAGCATCTACGTAAACGCGGTAAGGAAGACTTGAACTTGTCTGAGCATGTGCACTGCATGGGTTCTATTCCCTATATGGAAATGGAAAAGGAATATGCAGGTGCGGATGTATTTATTATGCCGAGCATTCGAGAGACGACAGGCACGGTCTTACTGGAGGCAATGTCAAACGGTATTCCGGTTATCACCATTAATAAGTTTGGCGGAGCAACTCTTTTTGATGAAAACACCGGTTGGCTTTATGGAGGAAACTCGAAAGAGGAATACATTGAGAATTTAAAAAAGGCAATTCTTGAATGTATTGCTTATCCTGATGAAGTAACAAGGCGTGGAAAAAACGCACGGAAGAAAGCAGAAAAGTATACCTGGCAGAAAAAAAACGAGAAGTATCAGGCAATATATGAGGAACTGCTGAAAAAGTAAGATGTGCAGCATAGAGGAGAGTTTAAAATGGTTGGAGTATGCATAAAATATATGCATGAAAATTACGGAGGCATATTGCAAGCATATGCAACTGTTAGTTATTTGGAAAATCAAAATATTGAGTATGAGTTGGTTCGATATACTAGAAAGAAGACTGTGACAGAAGCACTGAAAGATGTGCCGCGTCTTTTTAATGCAGTTTGGTTTAATAGCAGATTTGAGGGAATTCAGAGAAAACTTAGTCTAAAAAAGCATCCTGAGTATGCAAAGAATAATGAAGTTCGTATGAAAGCATTTGCCGGATTCAAAAAATGGGCTTTTAAGGATTTCTCCGATGAGTATATCGGCTATGCGGCATTACGCGAGGGTGGAAAGAAATATTCGGCGGTTATAACAGGAAGCGATCAGCTTTGGAGTCCAGCAGGATTGCCGACGAATTATTACAATTTGATGTTTGTTCCGGATGACACGCTAAAAATTTCAATTGCTTCTAGTTTCGGAGTAAAGGAAATTCCGTGGTATCAAAAGAAAAGAACGATACAGTATTTGAATCGCATTGAATACATTAGTATGCGTGAGAATCGAGGAAGTGAGATTGTCAAGGAATTGACTGGTCGAGATGTTCCTACGATTTTAGACCCTGTTTTCTTTTTGAGTAGAAACGAATGGCTGGAGAGAATTCCTAATAAAAGAGAAATCAATGAGCCATATATTTTTGCATACTTCCTTGGTGCCACACAGGAATATCGCAATGCAGTAAAGAAATTAGCTCGCGACAAGGGCATGAAAGTCGTTGCATTGCGACACATGGATCAGTATGTAGAAGAAGATGAAAACTTTGGAGACTTTGCTCCGTATGACGTGAGCCCAGAGAGATTTCTGAATCTTCTGCGAAATGCAGAGTATGTCTGCACAGATTCTTTCCACGGGACTGCATTTTCTATTCTTAATGAAAAGCAGTTTGTGGTATTTAACAGATATGCTGAAAATTCCAGTTTTTCAAAAAATTCTCGTATTGATACCCTGTGTGTGAATTTTGGTCTAGAAAGTCGGCGTTATAAAAATGGAATGGACTTATCAGACGTTGTAAAAGATGATATTGATTATAAAGCTGTAGGGGAAAAATATAAAAAACTTAAGCAGGTAACAGATCAATATTTAAATACTGTATTGAAAGAAATTAGAAAGCGTGTGTAATCGTACCGAAATAGGAATATGAAATAATGCATGAGATTGTCGCCGCGAAAGGATAAATATTATATGAATAATGAAGTAGTTAGAGTATTGGTGACATCTCCGCTTGGTGTTGGAGGTGTAACTAATATGATGATTCATATCCAGGAACACCTGGACAGATCTAAAATAAATTTTGACTATCTTGTTTTTCATGATAGGCACGAACCTATGGAAGACAAAGTTCTTTCATTGGGAAGTAAAAAGTATGTTGCCTCAGCGGATAATGTGAAATTTAGACCTTTTAGAAGAATTTGGAGAATTAATGAAATTCGGAAAGTCTGCAAGAGAAATCATATTAAAATCCTACATTATAATGCGGATTGTGCAGCAGATATGACAAATATTATTGGCGCAAAATTGGGTGGGGTTCAATATATTACAATACATAGTCACAATGCTGGCTTTGGAGCAGCAGGTAAGGGAATTCGATTTATAAGCAAAATCTTAAAGCCATTAATTCCACTCTTTTGCGATAACTTTTATGGCTGCTCAGAACTAGCTGCAAGATTTCTATTTCCGAGGTCAATTATTGAATCTGGTAGGTGTTCAGTACTTCCGAATGGAATTGATTTGGAGAAATATGATTATAATGAAGCTGTTCGTCGAGAAATACGAAAAAAGCTGAATCTGGAAGGTAAGTATGTTGTAGGACATGCTGGACGGTTTTCTGATCAAAAAAATCACAGCTTTTTGCTGGACATCTTTCAAGCAGTACACCGAAAAAATCCAAATACTGTGTTACTTTTATTTGGCGTTGGTGAACTACAAGAAGCGATGAAAAATAAGGCTAGGACATTAGGAATTGAAGACGCTGTAATTTTTTATGGAGCTTCAAATGAAATGAATAAAATGTGGCAGGCAATGGATGTTTTTGTAATGCCATCTTTACACGAAGGTCTTCCGGTCACGGGGGTTGAGGCACAGGCGAGCGGATTGCCATGTGTTTTCTCCGATGCAATAACAAAAGAAGTAGGCTTAACTTCAAATACAGAATTCCTTTCTCTTCAAGAAAAACCTGATGTGTGGGCGGAACATGTTTTAAAGTATATGAATGTGCAAAGGAAAAGTGAAAGAAAAATATTGGAGCAGGCAGGTTATGATATTCAGCAGACAGCAGATACACTTGCACAACTGTATTTGAATGTTGCTGAAAAACTATAAAGGATGGAAGGAGAAAGTGCTTAATGATTGTAGTGAAGAATAAAGCAGATTGCTGTGGATGTACGGCATGCTATAGTGTATGCCCGAAAAAAGCTATAAGTATGCAGCAGGATCAAGAGAGCTTTTTATATCCATTCGTGGAAATTTCAAAGTGTATAGATTGCAAATTGTGCGATTCTGCTTGCCCTATTGAAAATAAAATCGAGTCTAAAATGTTTGATAGAAAAGCATATGTACTCAGAGCAAAGGACGTAGAAATTGTTTCTACAAGTACCTCTGGAGGATTTGTAACACCGTTAGGCGAATGGATCCTAAATCAGGGAGGTGTTATTTGTGGCGCAACTTATAATGAAGAATATAAGGTAATTCATAAAATTTCCGGGGGCAGAAGAGTTTCGAGGTTCAAAATACGTGCAGAGCGATTTAGGCGATTGCTTTTCTGAAATAAAAAAACACTTGATGCAAGAAACGAAAGGGTGCTTTATTGGAACGCCGTGTCAGGTGTATGGATTAAAATCATATCTGAGAAAAGAATACGATAATCTGGTAACCGTAGATTTGGTTTGCCATGGTACACCGTCGCCGAAACTTTGGAAAAAATATTTAGACGAACAAAAAGACAAATATCATTCAGAAATAGATGATATTGTTTTCAGAAATAAAACATATGGATATCACAGTGGCACCATGCGTATAAGATTCAAAAATCAGTTTGTTTATTATGGAAGCGCCCGTGTGGATCCAATGCTTAAGAGTTTCTTTGCTGAAATTTCGTCAAGACCAAGTTGCTATCAATGTCACTTTAAATCAGTGGAACGATGTAGTGATTTCACTATTTATGATTGCTGGCATGCAAATAACTTAGTGGAAGGTCTTGTTGATGATGATAAAGGCTTTACTAATCTGATCGTGCAGTCTTCAAAGGGAGAAAGGATTCTGGATAGAATTGCAGACAGGTATGAGCTTTATGCAACAAATTTGGGAAAGGCTATGGAATTGGATGGCACGATGATTTGCCATTCAGCAGAGCCTCATCCAAGACGAGATGAATACTATCTGAATTTAGATAAAGAAACCCTAAGAGCACATATACAAAAATTTGTACCAATCAGAATAAGGGATTATTTAATAGAGAAATCTAAAGGAATCTTTTATCGGATGGGTGTGTATAAGTTTCTGAAGAACAAGAAATGAGAATCTGTTATTGCTTCTGAATGATTTGGATTCAGGAGGATATATGATTCAAATAAAGAGCAAATTGGATTGTTGTGGCTGCACTGCCTGTGCAAGTTCTTGCCCTAAAAGTGCAATTACGATGGTTCCTGACGAAGAAGGTTTTCTGTATCCTAAAATTGATATGAGACGTTGTATTGCATGTGGAGCATGCGAAAGAGCATGCCCGATTCTTAATAAAAAAACGGTAATATCTGAAAAAACAGAAGGCTATATTATTAGAATTAAAGATAACAAAATTCTCTATGAGAGTACCTCTGGTGGTGCATTCACAGCTCTAGCTGATTATATCCTTGAGCAGAATGGTATAGTTTATGGAGCTGGATACGACAATAACATGAGAGTAGTGTGCAAAAGGGCTACTACAAAGCAACAGTTGCAGGAGATGCGAGGCTCTAAATTTGTTCAAAGTGATCTTGGAAACATTTTTCAAGATATTAAAAAAGAATTAAAAGAAGGCACGACTATTTTGTTTTCTGGGACACCTTGTCAAGTGGCAGGGCTGCTAAGCTTTTTAAGGAAAAAACCAGATAACCTTTTATGTGTGGATTTTGTTTGCCGAGGTGTACCATCGCCTGGCTTGTGGGATAACTATGTGAAGTATATGGAAAACAAAAACAGCTCGAAAATAGTTGGAGCCCGTTTTAAACATAAAACATATGGGTATCACACGAGCACGATGAAAATAGATTTTGCAAATGGAAAAATCTACTATGGGTCTGGTAGAGTCGATCCATACATGAAGGCGTTTGTAAGAGAAATCTCATCAAGACCATCTTGCGCAGCATGTGCTTTTAAAGGAATAGAAAGACCAAGCGATATCACTGTCTTTGATTGTTATGAATATTCAAAAATCACCGGAAGAAAAGATGATAATAGAGGGTATTCATCAATATTTGTGCATACTGAAAAAGGTGGAAAGATTTTAGAGGACATAAAATCACATATTGAAATACAAGAAGAAGATGTAAATAGTCTTGTGACGGAAAATGGTGTTATGGTTTGCAATAGTGCAAAACCACATCCTAGGCGGGCTGAATTTTACCAGCTGGCTGAACATTATCCAATTGATAAGGCTTTGAATAAAATTGATCCAATTACATTAAAGGATAAAATAATTGAAAAATCTAAAAGATTTCTATTCAAAACAGGCCTAATAACTGTTGCACGCCATTTAAATAAAGGAAAAAAAGTTGAGGTTGTTGAGAATAAGTAATTGGATTGCTTCGATTTATTCACACACATATTTGAAGATGGAGAGTGTAAGATTTTTGAATAGAATGATTCTATGGGAGGACACCAATGCCACATATTAGTGTTATTATCCCTGTCTATAACGCAGGAAATTATATAGTTGATACTTTAAATTCAGTTTTGCAACAAACATTGAAAGATATAGAAGTTATTGTCGTAAATGACGGATCTAATGATCAATCTCTTGCTGAATGCTATAGATTACAAGAGATTGATAAGCGCATTATCATAATAAATCAAGATAATCAAGGCGTATCAAAAGCTCGTAATGTAGGAAAGCAAAATGCAACAGGTGACTATATTATTTTTATAGATGCTGACGATGAACTTGATTGCAGAATGCTTGAGATTTTATATACTCAAGCAAGGAAAACTGATTCAGATATATCTGTGTGTGGAGTTGATAGGATTTTTGAAAAAAAGCAAGAGGAGAAGAAAAAGTATCATTGCAATTATGAGGAAATTACTGTTGATCAGGCGATAGAATGGCTGTTGTTGGGCCAAAAAATTGAGTCGGGCGCATGGAATAAGTTGTTTAAAGCTTCTACGATCGAGGATGTTCATTTTGAAGAAGGTAAGAAGATAAATGAAGATAAATATTTTGTATTTAGATCTCTGCTGAAAAGTAAAAAAATAGTCTATTGTGCTGAAAAATTATATTATTATTATTGCAGGGAAAATTCGGTGACTAATCAATCCTTCTCTGAAAGATGGTTCGATTCACTGTACTTTGCGGATAGAATATATGAAGAACTTAAAGGCTGTAATAATTTGGAAGTCTTTGCAAGATATCAATTATTGATTGCATACTACACTGTTCTACGTAGGATGTATCCTTTCAGAGATCAATACAAAAAGGAGTATCAGCTAGTTATTGATAAAATTAAATCTACTAGTTTTAAATCAGTACTTTCATATATGGACAAAAAACAAGTGTTTGGTGTTTTATCTATAAAATATTGCATTCTTTTGTATAAATTTATGAGGTGTGTTTCAAAATGATTATCTTGAAAAAACATGCTGCAGAGAGAATGTATTTTGTATGAAAAATCTATTTGCTAGATGGAGGGATATAGATGCAATTAAAAGTTAAGAAACATGAACTACGACTTTTACTCCAATGTATACCAATTTTGACTTTTGCTACGCTAGCGTCTCTTGGTTCGCTTTTGCCAAGCGTAGTTCAGTTCAATGCTGCAGTTATTTTGGCGGGACAAGTTGTTTTTATATTTGGCACTAAAGGTATAAAAAAAAATATTGGATTATTGTGGATACCATTAATGATATTCTTTTATGTACGAAATAATCCCAATATTAAATTCTATAGTCTAACGTATATCCAGGTTTTATTGCTTTTTGTCTGCTGTATATTATTTTCAGCATCGGGAGGTTTCAATGATCGGTGTTGGATGATAAAAATGGTAAGCTCTTGGCGATATCTTTACTTTATTTATATTGCATTTACCATTTATATGTTTTTAGATAGTTCAGCGATAAATTTTGTATGTAATTTGTTCCCGGATGCTGCGAGTACAATTCTTAATCAGTATCATAATGCGGGAATCCCAGGGTTAACAAAGCACTATTCAACAAATGGAATGCTTCTTGCTGTTGGGACGATGATATTTGGAAGCTATGCATTGACTGAAAAAAGACGTTCTGACTACTTATTGTTTTTGATATCGGTTGCTGCATTGCTTTTATCAGGAAAAAGAGCACATACTGTTTTTGGACTTACTGCGTTGTACCTCTGTTATTTTGCATATAATTCAAATGCTAAAAAAAATCGACTCGTAAAATGCATAGGCGTTTTATTGGGAGCATTAACTGTATTTGCTGTAGCAAGTTATTGCGTGCCGGCACTTGCAACTGTTGTTTTTCGTTTTATTGATACTGCAGAGACTGGGGATATGTCAGTAGGTAGAGTTGATGTATGGTTAAAGGCGTTTTCTATGTTCGGCAAGCATAGTCTTGTTGGTATAGGTTGGGGACAGTATGTTAACCAAGGTGGCTGGTTCTGGAATATTCATAACATATATATTCAGTTACTTGTTGAAACCGGTATAATAGGATTTATAATCTATTGTGGATGGTTTCTGTTTCATCTAGTAAGGACATGGTCGACGTATTCAAAAATGCGTGTAAATCCACAAGATTATATGAATAAAGATTATTGCTTGATGAATTTTTCGTTGGCAATGCAAATATTTTTTTTATTATATGGCTTCACAGGAAATCCTTTGTATGATCGTGAAATGTTTGTGCCGTATTTTATTGCATGCGCAATAAGTGTTAATTATGCTAATAATGATGATGGGAGTGAATTAGAGTAAATTATGAAAATAGGAATAGTAACTCCGTATGATTCGGCGAACTGCGGTGCTTATTTGCAAGCATATGCTAATAAATGTTTTTTAGAAAAGAATAACCATAATGTGTGTTTTATAAAGTGGAGAAATGAAAAGCAGCGAAAAAAGGAATTTTTTTCTAAACCCAAGACCATAAAGGAATTGATTAGGTGTATTCAACGATATCCCTTTTTATGTGCACGTTATAAGCGCATGACTCAGGCATTAAAGGAATTTGATATTCAGAAAAATACTGATGATTTAGATTGTATAGTAGTAGGTAGTGATGAAATTTGGAACATAAAAGTTTCACAATTTCAAAATCCGATTTTTTATGGTGGTGTGGAGCAAAAAAGCTGTATAGCATATGCACCTAGTGCAGGACAGGCAGCACTCAAGGATTATAATGATTTTCCATGGGTTAGAGAGTGCTTGGAAAAAATGACGTATGCGGGTGTAAGAGATGAAAATACTAGGAATATTGTTGGAAAACTTGTTGCAAAGCAAGTAGAAATTGTTTGTGATCCTACGATGTTACTGCCTATTAATGAATTTGATTTTCCGCACGAACGTAAGATTAAAGATAAATATATGATTGTTTATTCATATAGCGTTCCTAAAGAACATCAGGCATATATAAAAAGATATGCAAGAAAGAATAATTTAAAACTTGTATCGATATGTTTGTATCAGTCCTGGTGTGATTTGAATATTAACTGTCACCCGATGGAGTTTAGTTCATATATTCATTTTTCTGAGTGTGTTTATACAACGACATTCCATGGGACGATTTTCACATTGTTGAATCATAAGAAGTGCGCTATCTATAGTTGTTCAAAAAAATTGAAAGATTTACTTGAGTGGACACATAAAGAAGAGACAATGTTGTCATTGACAGCTACATATGATGAATTTGAGAGCCTGATTACCAAACAACATAGCTATGAATTATTCGAGACTATAATCGAAAAAAAAAGGCAGGAATCACAAAAGAGATATATAGACGCTCTTAAATCATGTGAAGGCTGAAACGGAAAGTGAGTCAGTAATCAACAATCCAAGGAATGAGTCGATAGGAATAGTATCCATGGGGGAGGACACCCGCTTGATAGCCACTATAGTTATAGGTAAAGGCAGTTAGGATTTCTGGAGACAATGATATTCTTGATGGATATGGAAGATATATTTCCATAGAGAAATGGAGATACGCTAGGAATGGTTAAACGAACATCAATGAAGGTTTATTTCGAGTAGCCTTCTGTTGCCATTTTAGTATCTGACGCAGTGAAGTGCCTATAGCTTTGGCTCATTCACTGAGATATTGAGAACTGAAAAATTCTACACAGTCAAAAAATACTTAATTATATGAGGAATAATATTAATGAGTCGTAAAACAGAATTAGCAAAAAATACGGCTATACTTACAGTGGGAAAACTATGCACACAATGTATTAGTTTTTTCCTTCTTCCTTTATATACGGCAATTTTGTCAACGGAAGAGTATGGCACGTTTGATTTATTGGTCACATATTCAACATTATTACTTCCACTCGTAAACTGGCAGTTGGATCAGGGACTGTTCCGATTTATGCTTGATTATCGTGGAAACAAAGGAGAACAAGGAAAACTCTTTTCTACGCTGTTACTATCTAGTACAATACAAAGTATTATTTACATTATTCTTTTTGTTTGTGTAGAACCTTTTTTGAAAATTCAAAATGCATATTTTTTGTTGCTGTATGTGGTGTTGCATGTCTACACGGCATTGTTTCTTCAATTTGTTAGAGGATTGGGAGATAGTGTTAAATATACAATTGCATCGTTTATATCCGCTTCGGCAACAACAGTTTTAAATGTCATTGCGCTGGCTATTTTGAAAATGGGGCTGCAAGGATTGTTCTTGTCCACTCTGATAGCTCAGTTTTTGACGTTGTTGTATTTGGTGTTTACATCCAGAGCGTGGGAGTATTTTTCTGTTAAGAGTATTCGGCCGACGGTATTCAAACGGGTTGGTGCTTATTCTATTCCTTTAATTCCCAATAATCTGGCTTGGTGGGTTGTAAATGCGTCGGATAGAACTATAATTGCACATTTTTTAGGAACCGCTGCCAATGGTATTTATTCTATAGCAAATAAGTTTCCTAATGTGTTTATCAATTTTTATAATATCTTGAATTTGTCCTGGACGGAGACAGTATCATTACATTTTGATGATGAGGATCGCGATGAATTTCTAACGGAAACAATGACATCTCTTTTTAAACTGTTTGCAGCTGCATGCTTTGGCATTGTTGCGTGTATGCCATTTGTATTCCCGATTTTGATTAATGAGAAGTATGTCGCTGGATATGATCAAATCTTGATTTTGATGTATGCAATGCTTTTTAGAGTGCTCGTCGGATTATATAGTTGCATATATGTAGCTCAGAAAAATGCAAAAAAGATTGCTTATACTTCTATTTCTGCAGCTATAATCAATATTACAGTGAATTTGATTTTAATAAATAAAATTAAGATTTTTGCAGCATCAATATCTACACTGGTTGCATTCTTTTCAATGTTTATCATTCGTTATATTGATGTAAATAAGACTGTGCATATGCGAATTCGGAAGCCAATTATTATCGGAAGCATTCTAATTGGTACTATGCTGATGGGAACATACTATTGTGAAAATAAGATGATTCAGTTCATCGCACTTTGTATCACAGCAATCTACGCAGTGCTGACGAATGTTGATATGTTGAAATCTGGCATGAAATTAGTAAAGAGTCATCTTGGGAAATAGGTCTTGGCTGTGATTAAAGAGAGTATTTCACATGATTTAATATTCTCCATTCGATTCTTATTACTGCTTTTTAGAGAGTAGTAGATAAGCTCGAAGTTTAATCGATTTATAGATATATTGCGCCAATTTTATGTGTAACGATTATATTTCTTATTGTTCTATAGAAGAAGGTCAAAACTGTAATTAAAAATAAATAATAAGAGGAGGAACAGCTTATGGAGGAATTGATAGATACAATAGTATATGCAGGAAGGTTAAAAGACAAATCTGCCTTGATGAGCAGTTCTTCTGGTGGCGCATTTACTGCACTTTCGGATGCTTTTCTGAAAAGCGGAGATGCTGTGGTGGCTGCAGTCTATAATTATGAGAATCATACTGTGGAATTCCAGATGATTCTGGATGAGAAGCAACGTGAAAGAGCAAAAGGCTCAAAATATATGCAGAGCAAGCCCGGTGATATTTACCAGGAAGCGTATCATTGGTTAATGGATAATCCAAAGAAAGAATTGCTCTTTGTTGGCATGGGATGTCAATCAGATGGATTTCGGAAGTTCAGTGAAATAAAAGGAATCCGTGATAGGGTGTATATCGTAGACATTATCTGCCACGGCTCTCCAAGTCCGAAACTGTGGAGAGAATATGCAGAATCAATACAAAAGAAGGATGGAAGGATAACTTATCTTACCTTCAAAGACAAGCGCAATGGTTGGAAATCGCCTACAGCTTACGTGAAAGTCAACGGGTCAGAGAGACCGCTTAAAGATTATGTTAAGGTGTTTTATAATCAGTGTGCGTTACGGCCGTCTTGTTATGAATGCCCTTATGCTACGACAGAACGAAAAACAGATATGACCATTGGGGATTTCTGGCATATTGAAGAGACTATTCCAGATTTTTATGACCCTAATGGTAATTCTCTGTTCTTGATTCATACTGACCAGGGTGAAGAATTGTTTGAAAAGATTCGAGATAATTTGGATTATAGATTAAGCAATACAACACAATGTTGGCAGGCGAATCTTGAAGCGCCGACTCAAAAGTCTGAACAAAGAGATGCATTCTGGAACGATTATCAAAAGAAAGGAATTGATTTCGTGATGAAGAAATATGGAACAGTTCCAATGAAGACAAAAGTAAAGAATAAACTCATCAAAATTTTGAGGGGGGGGGTACGAACTAAATAACCTCGATTATGCTGATTACTCCGAAAGGAGGGCGGCATAATGAATTGGAAGCAGCTTAAAGTATATGCAGTAAGACATAAGGATGAAGCAACAAGAGCAGCTTCCAGATCGGGTGGTATTTTTACAGCTCTTTCGGATCAGGTTTTATCCAACGGTGGTGTGGTCTATGGGTGTGTTTTGACGGATGAATTTGATGCCGTACATATTCGCGCTGATAATGCAGAAGAGCGTAATCGAATGCGAGGCTCAAAATACATCCAGAGCAAGTTGGGTGATACATTCAGAAATGTGAAAGCAGATCTTGATGTGAGAAGAAATGTACTTTTTTCTGGAACTTCCTGTCAGGTATCTGGACTGAAAAAATACCTTGGAAAAGAGTATGATAACCTATTCTGTGTGGACATTGTCTGTCACGGTGTGCCAAGTAAAAAAGTATGGAACGCATATCTGCGTTGGCAAGAGCAGAAAAATCACTCTGAAGTTGCAATGGTGGATTTCCGAAATAAGAAGGATTTTGGTTGGCATGACCATGTGGAAACACTTTGTTTTGAAAATGGCAGGTCTACGAGCAGCCGGGTGTTCAAAGAACTTTTTTATGGGCATACGGTGTTGCGGCCCAGTTGCTACGAATGCCCTTATAAGTCTGTGATGCATCCGGGTGATATTACAATTGCAGACTACTGGGGTATCGAAAAAGCAGCTCCTGAGTTTGATGATAACAAGGGCGTTTCATTGGTGCTAGTAAATAATGAGGCTGGAGAAAAAATATTTGAAAAAGTAAAAAAGAGACTGATTTGGAAGCAGACAAAGCTAGAGGACAGTATGTAGCCGCCTCTTAAAGCTCCATTTCCAAAACCAGATAATAGAGAGCAGTTCTGGAGTGACTTTGATAATAAATCGTTTGAGTATGTTGCCAAGAAATACGGTGGCATCGGACTAAAAAATGATGCTAAGTTGCTTTTGAGAAAGATTAAGAGAAAAATTAAAAAGTTGGTGGTAAAAGGTGGAAAGAGAGATTCCAATATTATATAAAAGAAAAGAAGAATGCTGTGGATGTACGGCTTGTTATGCCATCTGTCCGAAAGAGGCTATTTCTATGGTCGAGGACGAAGAAGGCTTTGAATATCCACAAATTGATGAAAGTAAATGCGTGCGGTGCTACCAATGTATTAAAGTATGTCCGATAAAAGCAGCACGAGCGCAGTAAGGAGAGAGTATGAAAACAACATTACTTATCATGGCCGCCGGTATTGGCAGTCGCTTCGGAACAGGAATTAAGCAGTTGGAGCCAGTGGACGATGCTGGACATATTATCATGGACTACTCAATCCACGATGCAATTGAAGCCGGCTTCAATCATGTAGTATTTATCATCCGTAAGGATATCGAGAAGGAGTTTAAAGAGGTTATCGGTGATCGCATTGCCTCCATTTGCTCTTCTCATAATGTAACTGTGGACTATGCTTTCCAGGATATCAACGATATTCCGGGAACTCTGCCGGAAGGTCGTACAAAGCCGTGGGGAACTGGACAGGCAGTGCTTGCGGCGAAGGACGTAATTAAAACTTCGTTCATCGTCATCAATGCAGATGATTATTATGGCAAGGAAGGCTTTAAGGCGGTTCATGAGTATCTGGTGAATGGCGGCAAGTCCTGTATGGCAGGCTTTGTGCTGAAAAACACACTGTCTGATAACGGTGGTGTGACTCGTGGCATTTGCAAGATGGATGAGGAAAACAACCTGACCGAGGTTGTGGAGACCAAGAATATTGTAAAGACTGTGAACGGTGCAGAAGCGGACGGTGCGGCTGTGGATGTAAATTCTCTGGTATCTATGAACATGTGGGGATTAACTCCAGAGTTCTTGGATGTTCTGGAGCAGGGCTTCAAAGAGTTTTTCGAGAAGGAAGTACCTGAAAATCCGCTGAAAGCAGAGTATTTGATTCCTATCTTCATCGGTGAGCTGCTGGGGCAGGGGAAAATGTCCGTGAAGGTTCTGAAGACCAATGACACTTGGTACGGCATGACTTACCATGAGGACGTTGCAGCAGTAAAGGATAGCTTCAAGAAGATGCTGGAGGACGGCGTGTACAAAGCCGATTTATTTGCAGATTTGTAATAGAAGAGTTTTGCTTGAAAGATTAAAAGAGTAATATTTGACTGCATAGATTTGAGGACTACATAAATGAGTGAAGCTATAGGGACACGAGAATTTGCTGAAAAATATGGTGTAACGCAGGCTACGGTTTCCAAGTGGTGCAGGAAAGGTAAAATTCCAAACTGCAATCAAGATGGAAAAGGATCGCCGTAGCATATTCCCAAGGATGCCGTTCCACCAGTTGGATATAAGCGAAGGAAAAAGTGATGCAAGGGAGGACGAGAAGATGGACGAGTTATTCAACCCACAGTCCTCGTCCGTGACATTCTCCCGAATCCTGTACACACCGTCCACGTTTGCGCGGACATCGTTACTGCATCTGCAGGAGGTCGGATCGTTGCAGGCCATCCATCCGCACACCTCGACGAGAACGAACCTGACCTCGTTTCTGTGCTTTGTTGTCCTGTCCGGAAACGGAACCCTCACCTACGAAGGAACGACCTATGAGCTGGCAGCCGGGGATTGTGTGTTCATTGACTGCCGGAAAGCGTATAGTCATTCTACCGGATACAGTACTGACGGCAACGATACCAGCAAAAACAACATCAACACACCCGTCTGTGAAAAAAGTACTGACACCTGTGAGAAAGACACTGCGACTTCCCAGAGCACTGATTCACCCACTTCTCTCTGGTCCATCCAATGGTGCCATTTCTATGCCCCGTCCCTGCCGGCCATCTATGAGAAGTATAAGGAACGAGGTGGCAGCCCTGTGTTCCATCCCGATGATTCCGCCCCTTTTACCACCATCCTTACCGACCTCTACAGTCTGGCTTCTTCTTCAGACTATATAAGAGATATGCGGATCAACGAATCGTTGTCCGCCCTGCTTACATTGCTTATGGAGCAGTCATGGCATCCAGAGAGCAAGACGGTGAGCCGGAAAAGGCTGGAGCTGGTAGAGATAAAGAATTATCTGGACGAGCACTATACGGAGAGAATAGTGCTGGACGACCTAGCCGAGAGGTATTACATCAACAAATACTATCTGACGAAAATCTTCAAGGAAACCTACGGTAGTACGATCAATGGGTACATAATAGCGAAGCGGATCACAAGGGCGAAACAGCTGCTGAGGTTCACTGATATGACTGTGGATGAGATCGGAAACGCTGTGGGCATGGGAGATGCGAACTATTTTTCTAGGACGTTCCGGAAAGTGGAAGGGATAAGCCCAAGAGAGTACCGTAAGCAGTGGTAGAGAATGTGGCTCACATACATATAGTTTGTAACGTGGATGGAAATACAAATGGTAAAAGTGGAAGAACCCGTAATAATTGAAACGAAGAAATATGAAGATTTCCGTGGGTGGTTATCAGTGTCGGCAGAAGACTTCCATGTAGTCCAGATCAACCAAGGCTACAGCAAAAAGAAGTTTACACTGCGAGGTTTGCATTACCAGGAAGGCGAACACGCACAGGCCAAGTTGGTATCCTGTCTGCGTGGGAGCATATTTAATGTGGCTGTGGATCTGAGACCCGGAGAAACATATAGTCATGCGTATGGAGAAATCCTGTCTTTTGAAAATCAAAAGCAGATGTACATCCCGCGAGGCTTCGCTCATGGCTATCTGACATTGGAAGATGACACCCTGATGCAGTGGTGCGTAGACAATGACTTCTGTGCAGAAGCAGCAAGAGCCGTGCGGTACGACTCGGACTTTGCTTGGCAGACAGATGCGTGGCCTGCTGGGGAGTATATTGTTTCCGAGAAAGACAGGAATGCGGAAAAATTTCCATTCTCTATTGTCAAGACTATGTATGCGGACAGACGGCTAATCGTATTGCAAAGGAACTGAATGAACTTGGCAGAAAGACGGTGAACAAAAAGAACTGGTCGGCAAGTTCTGTACTCACGGTTCTTCGGAATGAAAAATATGTGGGAGACATTGAGATGCAGAAGACCATCACAAAGGATTTTCTGACCTACCGTTCCACGATCAACAAAGGCGAGGCACCTCGCTATTATGTAGAAAACCATCATGTCGGTATTATTGATCGCAGTACATGGGACAAGGCTCAGACGATGCTTTACGAAAAGCCCGGCAAGGTTGGAGATTCGATACCGGCTCAAAAGAAGAAGAGAGGATACATTGGCTCGCCATTTGGAAATCTGATCTGCGGTGCGGTTCTTGAACACGGAGAAAGAGCCGGAAAAGAATGCGGGGAAGGATTCTTCCGTGTGACCTATACAGGCGTGGCAACCGGGTACACGGATGATCGAAGCCTTGCAGCAACCGGTGGAGATATGGATACTTACCTTGAAAAGTACGCATACGCTTATCCCGTGTGGCGGTGTAAACAGAAGATGGGAAAGCGGGAGGGCGAAAAGCCCAGACAGAATGGAACTCCGGACCAGAAGCTGTACTGCAGGGAAAAGCACGGGAGATTGTCAGATGCCGAGAGAAAAGCAGCCAATGAAAGATGCCCTTCGGAAAGCATCCATGAATGCGCACTGGAACAGAGTTTTATGGAAATGCTGTACCGCCTGAAACGGGATTATGAGAAAAATCATGAGGCTTCGGAAATAAGCATTCTTTTTCAAAAAGCCTGTGAACAGATGTATCAGCAGATGAAAGGAAACAGCGTGTCAGTGGAAAGACTGGAAACGCTGGATGCCCAGATAAAGGAGCTGGAAGAAAAACTGCAGGAGACGATCGGCCGTCAGGTTACTGCCATGCGGGATGCAGTATTGGAGCAGAATTTGGAACTGAATGAATCGCTGGCGGAGGGCAACATCACATTGGACGAGATTGACAGTGATATCCGAAATGGGCTGACGGGAAATGATATTGGTACGAGCTTCTACCATGCTGAATATGAAGAAGGGTCTGAAATCGAAGCCTATGCAAGTCTGGCAAAGGACATCCGGCAGCGAATTGAGAGTTTCCGGAAGGAAAAAGAAACGCTGAGTCAGGAACAGGGAGCCCTTACAGTCATGAAGAAGAATTTTGACCTATTCATTGCCTGCCTGAAAGAACTTCCGGAGCAGAATACCGCCGAGATGCCGCTGAAGGTCAATGGGCAGGATGTGCAGGGAAGCCTTTTAAGGGATGTGGATGGAAAACCGATTGATGGCGCAGTCGCCAACCTGAATCGGGGAAGGATGAAAATGACACCGGATAAGATTGCAGAAGCACCGGATCTTCTTCATTTTGAAAAAGGCATTTACTGCGCCTTTATCCAAAAAGGAACTGTAACGGGCGACATTGTGACCTATGAGACAAACTTTGGAGTGAAGCTTCTCACCTGTGGCAATCAGCGGACACTGACCAGTTTTCTGGGATTTAAGAAGTGCGATTTGAATGGAGTAGTGACCCTTGTGGATGCCCCATATCGAGTGTATGACAATACCGTGCAGTATCGAGGATATCTGAGAAGTAAAGCAAAACGAGAGCAGGCTGTATAAAGGAAAGAATGCCCTGTCGGATGTGTGGAAATGCATACCGGCAGGGCTTTTTTGCTTTGCACGGATTTTTCATCGTACATATTGCTATGTGCAGAGTTTTGGTATATGGTGAGGATACAGAAATACACATAGCAGGAGAGATTGACATGAAAAAGTTAGCTTGGCTGTCCGTTGAGGATTATGGAACAACAGTGATGGAGATCATTGTGGCAAGTGCAATGAAAGGCTATCTGAGGCGGATGCCAGAGAAAGAAGCCTTGAAAAAGGTGGAGAGCATCATTGAACCAAAGGTAATCCAACTGTTCGGTGAAGGCGGCGAACCGATGCCAGTGCAAAGCTATGTTGATGGGGCAAAGTTCGCTGCGTTCATCGATGAGGCTGTGGCGGATTCGATACGAGAACTGGAAGTGAGGAAAGATGATATGTCCGAAGTCAGTATTGCTGTTTTGCAGAATGTAGAGGGAAAGAGTATGGTGGAGACAGTGAGTTTTATTGGAGATGCATATCGAAGCATGAAATATGCGAAGTGAAAACGGCGTCTTTTTGAAAGATTTTTAAATATAGTTGATATTTTGATCGAATTTGAGTACAATATAGAAGAAGTAAAAGATGCCGTGTGGCGACACGTTAAAGCTGTACTCTGGATGGGGTGGTTAATTACCGGCACTTTGTGATGCTCGGTATAGCATCAAACCCACACCAGGGGTATATGGTGAGTCCGCATCGGGGACTTAAATTACTGATGACTGGTGATGCCCGACAGGATATCGAAGCTGACAGCTAGCATAAAATCGCCACTGACTATGAAATATACTCCAGTGCCCGATGGAACTGGAGTTTTTCTATATTCACCAAAATAATACTATTATGCTTTATCAGATCTTAAGAAAAGGAGCACTCTAACAAAAGAGTTGGAAAGAACGGTTTAAGATGAGTAATAAAATAAATAAACCAATGATGACCTCAGAGTCGCTTGTTGCAAAAATGAGGGATGAAAAGGGAATTACATTTAAGTATGTTACTGAAGAAAAAGCAGAAGCATACCTGACGGATATTAACAACTATCTTCGTACAGCTGCATATCGACAGAATTATTCTAAATATACCCGTGGTGTTAATACGGGAAAGTACATAAACCTTGATTTTGCATATTTACAAGAAATGTCAACAGTTGATATGCATTTTCGTTTTCTTATTAATAGAATGTGTCTTGATATAGAACAGGCCTTGAAAGTAAAACTGGTAAAAGATGTTTCAAATGATGCAAATGCAGATGCTTATAAAATAGTTGAAAATTTTTTATTAGGGAATTCATACATAGTAAAGAGTTTGGAATCAAGAATTATGTCTCCGTTTACAGGTGATTTAATACAGAAATACTTTGATGTACAAAGGGTGTATAATCCGAGTAAGGGGCGGCATGAACACATAATTCAAGGATATGATGATTGCCCAATATGGGTTTTGTGCGAAGTTCTAACGTTTGGAGAATTTTTGCGGCTTTATGATTTCTACTATGGAAATACAGCAGCAGTTTCCGGGGCAATTCTTGGATTAGTAAGATGTCTGAGGAATGGATCAGCACATAACAATTGTTTACTGGCAAATTTATCACACGGTACATCAAAACCTCCGCGTGAGATTAAAGATTACGTTAAAAAGATGGGGTCTATAACAACATCTCAAAGACAGAAGAAGCTTTCCTGTAGACCTATGCTTGAGTTTGTCGCATTAATTTATACATACGAATTAGTTGTGACACCAAAAGTAAAACTTCATAGAAGTGAGGAATTGTATAATTTGTTCTTTAAAAGAATGTTAGAGAAAAAGGGCTTTTTTAAAGACAATGATTTGATAAAAACAAACTATGAATTTGCAGGAAAAGTAATATGTGAGTCATTGTGCAGGCAAAAATAATTCTCTTGAAAACTTTGCATAGGGGTTGACTTTCAAGAAAAAATCGCATATAATAAGAGCAACATCAAAAAACTGATTACAGTTTTTGCACGGGGCGACGTTACGACGGCGTCCTAGTTTTTTATACAGAAAATTTTTGTCACAGAGATGTAACTTTTGGTGATAAGATGTCTGCCCGCTGGCACACTGTGTAGAATCCCTACATGGAACGCTGGTGGGCTTTTTTGTTCCCATCCACATGAATCACAGACATCACCCAGAAGTGAGCCGAAGTGTAGCTGTGGCTTAGGAGAAAGCATCATAGAGACTATGAGCCCGGAATTTGTAGGATTCCTTGGAGATGCATATCGAAGCCTGAAATATACAAATCATTAAGGAAGGTCTTGAAATAAAACTGGAATTGAGTATTCTTAAAAATAGAAAAAATGATATTTAGGGCTTGACGGGGACAAAGTCCCTATGTGCTATACTCGGTTTCAGAAAGGAGGTCGAATGTTATGAGACCAAAAGAAATACAAGAAAAATTAGGCATTGATGCAGAGCGCATAAAACTCTTTAAGCGTGAGGGCATCTTCAAACCAGAACATCCACCGGTGGGAAACAAGGCAACGGATTATACGGAAGCAGATTTCAAAAATCTGCAGAGGATTGTTGTCCTTACAAAATCCGGCTTGACCTGTGGAGATATAAAAAGACTTCAAGCAGGAGAAATCAATCTTGAACAGGTAATTCATGAACGGAAGCAGTATATCAATGATGAACTTGAACGAAAGCGGAATGCCTTAAAAATGCTGGATAACCTTCTGGATGACAGCGCAGAATTTGAAACTTTCCAGACGCAGCATTATTGGGACATCATCAGCGAAAAAGAAGCAGCAGGCGAGGAATTTATCGATATCGAGGATATGTATGGATATCGACCGGTTTCTCTGGAAAGAGCAGTCAAATGTCCTCATTGCGGTCATGAAGAAAATGTTGACCTTGAGGACTTCATGTATGATGAAAGTTCTTACGAAAAAGAAAATGGTATGGGACCGGATCTTGTGTACAGCTTTAATTCTGAAGATTGCTATGAATGTCCAGAATGTGGCCACACATTAAAAATCGAAGGCTGGATTCGGGAATACCCAATGGGAGCGTATGATTCGGAAGATATAAAAGTAGAGGATTGTGGGGGTGATGAAGATGACGAGTGAGGAAAGAGAACTGCTGAAAAGAATGGATGCCGGAGAACTGGACGGCATGGTTGGGGACATGTTTCAGACAGATGGGGGTTCAACTGTCTGGACGATAATTAAAAATGGGATTCCCGTCAGATTTAAGCAGGGACCTGGAGGCAAGTTTTTCAACGGAAAGGAAAATGAACGATACGAGGGAGTTCTTCATACACTTGCAAAATGGATGACTGATGAAGAGCGATTGGACTTCTTGAGAAAATTTGGATGGCTTATCCATGATGCAGCAGTAAATGCTTACAGCGCAAAGTTTAAGCCGAAAAAATAAATAAATGACTGCCCGCTGGCGCACTGTGTAAATCCTACATGGTACGCTGGCGGGCTTCTTTTTTTGCCCTGACCCGCATGAACCACAGACAGCATCCCGGTTTGAGCCGAAGTGCAGCTGTGGCTTATGCGGGCTTTTTTGTTATGTGGTCAACGAGTTACAAAATCAGACTCCCAGGCCGTATAGGATTGCTTTCATTTCCTTTACCATCCGGGTGAGAATTTCCTGTTCGATTTCATTGCAGTCCAGAAGCAGACGGTGAATCTCTGAGTCTGCGGTGGAAGCAGAGTGCGTCAAGCTGTCCACCAAAAGGTCTTCTGCGGATAGGCCAAGAGCATTGGCAATATCAATCAATGTGTCGAGGCTTGGACGGCTGATTGCCGCTTCAATAACGCTGATAGCTTTCGGGTCATACTGAGCTGTTCACCCAAAGCTTCCTGGGTGATACCAACTTGTTTACGGGCATTTGAAATACGCTTGCCCAAAGCTTCATAATCAATAGCCATGTGTTTTCTCCTTATGATGCCCGCATAAGGCAGTACGATTATCTCGCAGGAAAAAATACATAGCAACTGAATAAGAAAGATTTTAAGGCCACAAAAGCATACACCTCTATCTGTTGTGTGGTCTAAGGCTGTTTTGCTACCTGTTATGTAGCAAAATACGAAACGTGCTACATGATAGGTAGCAGTCAAATCGTCATATGCACCTTATAATATAAATGTAGAAAAAGACTGCAAATGGAAAGGAAAGACGATGGCGGGAAAAGGTGAAACAGGAATTCTTACATTATACAGTGATGTACAGGCGACTTCTGTTCGCTGGCTGTGGTATCCGTTCATTGCAGTTGGAAAGATCACATTGCTGCAAGGAGATCCCGGAGACGGCAAGTCCACAATGATGATGAACTTGATTGCGGAACTTTCTAAAGGCGGGAACACCCCGGATGGGAAACCAATCGGGATGCCGAAGAAAGTCATCTACCAGTGTTCGGAGAACGGTGTGTCAGATACCATCAAGCCCAGACTGGAAAAGTGCGGTGCAGATTGCAGGAATGTGGCATTTATAAATGAAGATACATACAGCGGGCTGACGCTGGATGATGAGCGCATCCGGCAGGCGATTATAGAATTCCGGCCGCGTCTGGTAGTCATCGATCCGATCCAGGCATATCTTGGAAGCGATTCTGACCTCCAGATTGCGGGCAGAGCCAGAAAGCTGATGCACCGGCTTGGTATGTGGGCATCGGTATATGATTGTGCCATTGTGCTGATCGGTCATCTCAACAAAAAGGAAGGAACTAAAGGTCTGTATCGGAGCCTTGGCAGTATTGATGTCGTGGCTGCGGCCCGGAGTGTCCTGCAAGTAGAGCGCGACCCGGAAAACACAGACATTCGTATTGTTCGGCAAATCAAAAACAGTCTGGCTCCATCGGACGGGGAGATTCGGTTTTCCATAACAGCAGAAGCAGGATTTGAGTGGCTGGAGTGTGAGGTTACACCAGATCCATACGCAGAACCGGGAATGCCGGATTTTGAATCAAAGTCAGAGAAGGCGGCATACTTGATTAAAAAGTTGCTTTCTGAGGGTGACATGAGATCAAGGGAAATCTATATGCGGATGAGCGATGAGGGTATCAGCCGCAGGACCGCAGAAAATACAAAAAAGGAACTCGGCATCCGAAGCTATCGGAAAATGCGCCAGTGGTATTGGAGCATAAAGCCGGAAGAATGAGAGGAAGTACATGATAAGTAGTGAAGTGGAAGCGGTAGACCGCAAGCAAAAAATCAGAGATCGGTATAAGGGCGTGGATGTCTCCGAACTGGAAGTCATCCCGGCAAAAACTGTGGAGGGGCTTGAAGAAAGCACCTCTATTCGGCGTGTCGCAGCCTATGTCCGTGTTTCCACTGACAATGATGAACAGACTTCCTCGTATGAGCTTCAGAAGAATTATTATACCGAGTACATCAAGGCACAGCCGGGATGGGAATTTGTCGGTATCTACGATGACGAGGGCATCAGCGGCCCATCCCTGGAACATCGGAAGGGAATGCAGCAGTTGATCGAGGATTGCAAGGCCGGAAAAATAGACCTTGTCCTTACAAAGTCCATTGCTCGTTTTGCACGAAATATCGTAGACTGCTTATCTGTAATTGAAACACTGAAAAATCTCACCCCACCTGTAGGCGTGAAATTTGAAGCTGACAATATTTATACCTTGGATAGCAATGGTCGCATGATTCTTACCATCCTGGCATCAGTGGCAGAGGAAGAATCCCACTCCAAGTCTATCATTATGAACTGGTCCATTGATCGTCGTTTTAGTCGCGGTCTGTTCCTGACTCCGGCTCTGCTGGGATATGATCAGGACGAGGAAGGCAACCTTGTGGTCAACCCGGAGGAAGCCCAGACGGTAAAGGTGATCTATTACCTGTACTTGAACGGATTTTCTCTTAAAGAAATTGCAGAGCTGCTGACGGACTATGGGCGAAAGACAAAGCTGGGGAACGCAGAATGGAATTCGAGTACATTGGCTGGCGTTATCGCAAATGAGCGTCATTGCGGTGATGTGCTGGCTCGAAAGACTTACACGCCAAATTTTTTGACGCATAAATCCAAAAAGAACAATAATGACCGGACACAGTATCGGCAGCGAGACCATCATGAGGCAATCGTGTCCAGAGATGTCTTCAATGCGGTCAACCACCTGAGAGCATCCAGAAGTTACACGAGGAAAAATCGGCCTCTGCCGGTTTTGAGCGTGGTTGATGATGGAATTTTGCGTGGATATGTTCCGTTTGATAAAGACTGGACTGGCTTTTCGTCAGAAGAATACCGGGAAGCATCTGAAAGTGTGATGCAGGAGCCGGATGATTCTGTCGTGACAGATGTGAAAAAGCGGCTCGACCTGACGGGATATGAGGTGGTTCGGGCCCAGTACTTTTCAACGATGCAGAATCCGGCAATGACGATTTCCAACGGGAAGCTGCGTTTCAACACAGCCTGTCTGAAAAAGTTTGAAGATGTGGAATATGTGGAACTGCTGTTAAATTCCGTTGACCGCTGCGTTGCAATTCGTCCGTGTGAAAAGAGCAATCCTAATGCGATCCGCTGGGGCCGGCTGAAAGAAGGATGCTGGTGTGCCAGCACACTTGGCTGCCGTGGTCTGGCAAAGACTCTTTTTGACATCATGGAATGGGATGAAGACTTGCGTTATCGGTTCCGTGGGCAATTCGTGGAGGATGGCGATAATAAGCTGATGCTTTTTGAACTGGATGAGCCGGAGATGATCAAAGTTGAAGAAATCGTTTTGCCGCCCAAGGAAAATTCGGAAGAAGCAGAGGGCGAAACGGTTAAAAAGACGATTTACATTTTCCCACCGGAATGGGCAGGGACTTTTGGACAGCCAATCACAAGTATTGCACAGGTCGGCATTTTACAGCAGGAGCATTATGCTGGAAACTGGGATGTGCTCCGACCGGCAGCAGAGATAGAAGAAATGAACACTTTTACCGCAGATGGTCTGAATGCACTGCTCCATGAGGCGGAAGAGATAATGGAAGGATGGACTGAAATAGATGAATGAGGAAAATACAACAAGTATGCCGCCAGAGGGGCAGGCAGAACAGAATGATAGAGATGCAAGGGCAGAAGAATTGGAGAGTACTTTTTCGTATGATGGATACCAGGTCGTGCGGAAAGAGCTGTTTGCTCATCTTCGTGACCCTGCCATTGTGATCCGCAAGGACAGCATCACATTCAACACGGCCTGCATTACTGGGGTGGAGGATGTGGTTTATGTGCATGTTATGTTCAATAATGATTTGAAGCGCATTGTTGTGCGTGGGTGTGATGAAAACGACAAGGATGCTCTGCGCTGGTGCATTGCTAAGCCGGATAAACGCAAGAGCAGGAAGATGAGTTGCAAGCCTTTTGCGGAGTTGGTCTATAAGGAAATGGCCTGGGACAGTGAATGTAGATATAAGGTGCTGGGGTACAGGATTACTTTTGAAGGGGAAACTCTGTACGTTTTTGATCTGCTTGTGCCTGAGATTTTCCATGAAGGGCAGAGAAGGAAGAAAGGTATGGCCGCTTCTCCGAATAACACACCAGAAGAAAAGCCTGTAGATACCAGAAAGGGATTTTACCCGGATGATATTGAGGGTACTTTTGGCGTACCTGTAGAAGAACATCTAAAAGAATCTGAAGTCCAGCAGATGGACGGATATGTATCGATGGGAATTTTGACAGGAAAACCTGTCCCCGAAGTTGGAGCAGATTAGGGGATATAAGCAAACCAAGGGGGAAGTGCGCTCATTTTTAAGGAGGGGAGAGAAGTGCAGGAAAAAGAACAAAAATGGTATTCAGGTATGCTGGGAATGACATTCAATGCTGATGAGGGAAGAATTACGATTTTCCGAAGTACGCTGGAAGCTTTGGGCTGGCCTTCGCATTATCGTCTTCTGTATAATCGAGAGAAAAAACAGATTGCTGTGCAGGCGTGTGGCGCAGCGGATTCCGGATCACATCGAGTGACAAAAATGAATGAATCCAACAGTTGTGAGATTAAATGCATGGCTTTTTCAAGGATGATTTATCAGGATGCACGATGGTCATTCCGAAGATCATATCGATTAACAGGAAAATCATTTGCGAATCAAAAACTTGTGAGCTTTTCTATACGGGATGCGATTCCGATTGAGAGCGGAGAAATCGTGGACGAGGCTGTAAGCCCCACAGTTGCCCTGTGTCGGGAAGAAGGTGCGCAAGCGGAAAACAATCCAAGTCCGGTAATAAAAGCCGACAGTGGGGCAGTGTGAGGGGCGTGTGGTGAAGCAGGAAAAAAGCAGCCCACTGGGTCGTAATCCAACTGGCTGATTCTTCACAGCAAGCAGGAAAGTGACCGTGTAGGCTGGGTGATAAGTGATTTTTCTCACCTATCTATATGTAGTAAGTGAACTTAATCACTTATTGGTGCAGTCGGAAAAGTGAGTTTTTCTGTCACCCAATGATGTTTACATCCGACAAGAATAAGTGAACATAATCACTTATGAAGATGAAAAAGTGAGTAAAATCACTTTTTTGAAATAAGTGAGCTTTTTGAAAATTGAATAGAAAAATAAACTCCTGAGAGCTACTGATCTTTTGATCGGCGGCTCTTTTCTTTTTGCCAAAAATCCGGCCGGAAAAGCGAAAATGTACCTACATAGGACGGAAAATGGACATTATACTCCACCCTGTTGCTATTTTTCCGGCGAATTAGAGGTGGTGGAATTACGACAGTAAGAAGAAATTTTTCGACACAAGCGCAGTCGAGGCGGTCATCAAGCTGGTGATTGCTGTATTATGTAGTCAATCACACACCTCTCCGTGGTGAGCAGCAGGCAACGTCTATATGGACGGCTAAGATGTGAAGGAAAATGGAAAGAAGGTGAATTTATGACCGATAATCCAGCAATGAAAAAAGCGTTGATTATGCAGTCATTTGCGCCATTATTTCTGATTTTGTTGATAAAATATTTTGACCTTAAATTGTTTCATTTATGTAAGAAATTTTCTGACATAATTCTAAATAATCCAATTTACGCTTTGACAAAACTATCTTGACAATCAGCGAATGCAGGATCAGATGGAGAAAAGAAGGAAAAATAGAATTATTTTGAGTTGCAGATATAGCGACACTCGATTTAGGCAAAAAAAACTGGAAGTTCACACAAAAGTACACAGGGAGGGAATGATTCTTAAGCATTTTCGCTTTGAACGAAATTAAAACGAAAATTTGAGTTGATATATTTCGCTATGCAAGGTATACTTACAATAGATTATCGTTTGGAGGTTATTAACGGTGCATTATGGACTATTTATCTTGCGCTGACACTGCTGAAAAATTGAGGATTACAGTCCGTAGAGTCCAGCAGATGTGCAAACAAGGAGAACTTCCGGGTGCTGTAAAAGATGGCCGGACGTGGTTGATTCCGGTAAATGCGGTTTCCGAAGATTTAAACGCCCAAAAGAAACCTTTGCCAATAGGTGTTTCTGATTTTAAGGCTGCGACCATTGGTTATTACTATGTAGATAAAACTCTGCTAATTCGCGATTTTCTTGACACAAAACCAATGGTGTCGCTTTTTACTCGTCCGCGACGTTTTGGTAAAACGTTGAATATGGATATGCTTCGTGTCTTTTTTGAGAAGACCGAGGAAGATACTTCGGTTTATTTTAAGGATAAGCAGATATGGCAGTGCGGCGATTTTTATACCAGGCATCAAGGACAGTATCCAGTCATCTTTCTGACATTTAAAGATGTGAAATGCCTGACGTGGGAAGAAACTTTTCAGAAGATTCGTATATTGATTTCTTTGGAGTTCATGCGACATAGCGAGCTGGAAAATAGTTCTGTATTGACCACATATGAAAAAGAACAGTATCATCGTTTTGCCAGTGACAGTGCTACAGAAGTTGATTGCCAAATGGGATTGCAGCTTTTGTCAATGCTTTTGCATAAGCATTACGGCAAGGAGTGCATTATCATTATTGATGAGTATGATACGCCGATTCAGCAGGGGCATAATTGCAATTTCTACTTGGAAATCGTAAACTTCATGCGAAATTTTTTCTCAGGAGGTCTTAAAGATAATCCACATTTGGCTTTCGGATTTCTTACAGGAATTTTGCGTGTAGCTAAAGAAAGTATCTTTAGTGGCATGAATAATTTGAAGATCAATTCAATTTTGGATGAAAGCTATAGCGAATATTTTGGCTTTACAAAAGAAGAAGTGAAGGATATTTTGAGCTATTATGAAAAAGCAGGAAAATATCAGGAGATTTGTGATTGGTACGATGGATATCAATTTGGTAATACTGAAATTTTTAACCCGTGGTCAGTGATTAATTACATTGCAGATAAGTGCTTTCCCAAAGCATTTTGGCAGTCTACAGGTAGCAACGAGATCATCGGAGAAATCATTTCGACGGCTACACCGGAAACTACAGAAGATCTTTATAAGTTGCTCTGCGGTGAGAAAATTACAACCTATATTGATACCAGTGTGACTTACCCTGAAATACAGAATAATCCCTATAGTATCTATAGCTTTCTGCTCGTTGCAGGGTACTTGAAAGTCGCGGCAGTCTACCCACAAAATGATGGGAATTTTATGTGTGATGTTGCAATTCCTAATAAAGAGATTGCGTTTGTGTATGAAAAAGAGGTTTTAAATCGCACAAATCAAAATAATGTCTCTATCTCCATCAGTCAAGCTATTTTTTCGGGAGATACGAAAAAGTTAGAGTTCCTTCTGGAAGAGTTTATGATAAAGAGCATTTCTTCTATGGATGGTGTGAATGAGGGATTTTATCACGGGATGATGTTGGGGTTATGTGCTGTTCTTGGAAATCGTTATCGAGTTCGTTCTAATCGTGAATCGGGGCTTGGACGTTTTGACATTCAGCTGATGCCTTTGGTGAATGGTATTCCAGGATTTCTTTTTGAATTTAAACATATTAATGATGCACATGTAGATTTGGCATCTTTAGCAGAGAAGGCACTTCAGCAGATTGATGAGAAAAAATATGACACGGATCTGCGTGATGCAGGTGTCAATTCAATTATTAAAGTCGGGATTGCATTCCGAGGAAAAAATGCTGTAGTGAAACGAGCGTGACTTATATCTCAAAATAAGATTTGCACTTTGTAAAAGATAAGGGAGCTGGCATATCTGACAGAAATTCTTTTAAAAAGAAGGAAAAAAAACGGCTTTTACTCCAAATGAGGAGATAAGACAGGAACTGACTGCTGTTGTAGAAAGTGAGGCATATGTTACAGATTCCAGATATATTGTGAAAACATGCGATGAATTAGAAAAACGCAATATATTATTCAAAGGGGAGGGGTGCGCCAGTTCGGTGCCAAATATATAACTGGTGGGAATCCAGTCTGGTAAGACT